>ENA-UPTF01000251-UPTF01000251.1-marine-metagenome-genome-assembly--contig:-NODE-251-length-38859-cov-8.517946_pt1 | contig 38859 bp, 30 predicted proteins | sample MGYA00238166_ERZ767019 | MGnify/ENA primary metagenome ERZ767019 (study PRJEB28930, sample SAMN06266391) | marine metagenome | isolation source: Sea water from 250 m depth | place: Atlantic Ocean | study... | reverse complement strand
AGTATGCTCCAGTAAGGTTGCTTTCTGGAGGAAACATGCAAAAAATAATTTTGGGTCGTGTGCTGCTGCAGAAACCAAAACTGATTCTCGCCCATCAACCTGCAAGAGGTTTGGATATTGGAGCCGCATCCTTTGTATATGAACGACTGCTCGATGCCAAAATGCAGGGGTGTGGAATTCTGCTGATATCTGAAGACCTGGAAGAATTGCTCAGGATTTCCGACAGGGTCCTTGTCATTCACAGGGGAAAAATAATTGAAGCTGGGAAGGCAGGTACGCTTTCAACCACAAATCTGGGTCTGCTTATGGCGGGAAGGCAAACTGATGCGTCTTGAACCTAGATCAGAAGTTTCTCCAATCCGCTTCATTTTGGCTCCGATTGCCGCCGTCATTTCAAGTCTGCTGCTTTGTTCAGGCCTGATTTTGTGGAGTGGGGCTTCTGTTTTCGAAGCCTACTGGATGATGCTGACCGGTTCCATCGGCTCCGCTTTTGCTCTTGCTGAAACCCTTTCCCGCGCAACTCCCCTAATCTTTACAGGACTTGCTGCGGCGGTCGCTTTCAGGGCAAGATTCTGGAACATTGGAGCAGAGGGGCAACTCTATGCAGGAGCACTGATGGTCACATTTCTCGGAACGGGAGAAATGAACATCCATGAGGGGCTTCTCCCTCCAATTCTATTTTTTGGAAGTTTTGCTGCAGGCTCGCTCTGGCTTTTTTTCCCTTCGCTGATCAAGGTCCGATTCCAAGTGGATGAGGTCGTTACCACCCTGCTTTTGAATTTTGTCATGATACTGCTGGTTAGCCTGCTGCTGGAGGGACCATTGAAGGACCCCATGGGATTGGGATGGCCTCAGGCAGCTCCGGTTTTGGAATCTGCTGAATTGCCGCGGCTATTTCAGGGTCTGAGGGTCCATGCAGGTTTGATTATCGCTATCATTCTTGCAATAGTGATCTGGCAGCTTCAGATACGGACTACACTAGGTTACGAAATGCGAGCGGTTGGTTTCAACCGTGATGCATCCCAATTCGCGGGAATGCGTGTCGGTAATATTCTGCTGATCACTGCATTGATTTCAGGTGGCCTGGCTGGTTTGGCTGGTTACAGTGAAGTCACAGGATTGAAAGGCAACCTGACCCTTGATTTGAGTCCGGGTTTCGGTTACACAGGAATCGTTGTTGCGATGCTGGCACAGCTTCATCCTCTTGGCGTCATTGGTTCAGCTATTTTCGTGGCATGCATTTTTGTGGGCGCAGATGCCATGAGCCGTTCGGTGGGGGTTCCTAACTACATAGCAGACGTGGTGGTCGCCACTTCCCTGCTTTGTATGCTGGTATCCATGCTTCAGTTAAAATATCGTATACGTTGGCAATAGAAATGGAGTGGTTCGAGATTTTGTGGACAACGAGTTTTTGGGTTGCTGCGGTCAGGATTGCAACTCCGTTGATCTTAGGAACTTTGGGAGAATTAGTGTGCGAACGGGCTGGAGTGCTGAACCTCGGCATAGAAGGAATAATGACCATGGGTGCGATGGCCGGTTGGATGTCGGTTTATATGGGAGCGGATCTTTGGACCGGGGTTATTTTGGCAGCGATGGTGGGTGCGCTTTTGGGAGCATTGCATTCACTGCTCACGGTTTCACTCGGTTTGTCCCAGCATGTTACCGGCATCGGCATCACCCTGCTGGCTTCCAGTCTGACTTACTACATCTACAGGCTGGTTCTTCCTGAAGTGACTTCTCCCCCCCGCATTGAGGCTTTTACAAATTATCCGATTCCACTCCTCTCCAAGATTCCCTGGATTGGAGAAGCTTTCTTCAACCAGAGTCCATTGACTTACCTGGCCATCATACTGGTGATTATAGTAGGCTTTGTCCTCTATCGTACTCCCTTCGGACTTGCGGTCAGGACAACCGGAGAGAATCCTTCAGCCGTCGAGGCTCAGGGAATGAATGTGATTGGAATCAAAACAGTGGCGGTGATGTTCGGAAGTTCCCTGATGGCCATTGCAGGAGCCTTCCTAACCATGTCCGCTTTCAATGCATTCTTTTTTAACATGGTAAACGGAAGAGGCTGGATCTGTATAGCGCTTGTAGTATTCGCGTCATGGCACCCTGGAAAAGCTTTGTTTGGGGCTCTGCTCTTTGCTGCTTTTGACGCATATCAGATGAGACTTCAGCAAGTCATTGGTTCTGCAATACCCTATCAGGTATTTCTAATGCTTCCATACTTGCTTAGTATAGTTGCGCTCATTCTCATCTCCAGGCGGGTTGCCATACCGCAAGCCTTGATGATCCCCTACCGCAAAGGGGAAAGATGATCCCTGCCTTCTGAGTTCAATATTTTTTGATAAGAATCTGGGAATTTACTTGGAGGGTTTCAGATGACTGTTATTATGAGAATTTAGGCAGAGGTTTAGTTATTTTCAAACCATATCTTGCTGATTTTTATTAATAATTAATTGTTAACTTTATAAATTTGGAGGAACCATTGAATTGGAATGTATATTTGTCTGGAGAAATCCACACAAACTGGAGAGATGAAATATATAAACAAACAAAAAACTTGGGTTTAGAAATAAATTTTTCAGGTCCTGTCACTAATCATGAGGCTTCAGATGATTGTGGAGCAAATATTTTAGGCAAAGAAGAATTAAAATTTTGGCATGATCATAAAGGAGCTAAACTTAATGCAATCAGAACAAGAAAAGCCATACAAAATTCTGATATTGTTGTAGTTAAGTTTGGTGAAAAATACCGCCAGTGGAACGCTGCTTTTGATGCTGGCTATGCATCAGCTTTGGGAAAATCTTTAATTATAATTCATTCAGAAGAACATCAACACGCTCTTAAAGAAGTCGATGCGGCGGCTTTAGCAGTTGTTGATGATGCACAAAAAGTTGTAGAAATATTCCGATATGTCATGGAAGGAAAACTGTAAGGAGCTGCAGACACCTAATATCATATTACATGGTGCCGAATCCGGTCTAAATTTCTAAAAAATGCTAATAATTATAGCTATTCTAGTATTTACTCCAAAAATTCTAAAAATTGTTTTGCAGTTCCTAATATTCAATTAATTACAGCATCATATTCTTGAAAAACATGAGAGAACGGCAATAAAAAATTTTGTTATATCGCAAGATTGTGACTCAGTTTAGGATTGTTGCTCATAATGCTGAGCTTCTCGGGGGCCGGCTTTCATATCATCAATAGTTTTGAGTAAATCCTTCGCCGCAGATTCGAGCTTGTCCAGGACTTGCTTCGGATCCTGTTCAAAAGCCATGGGGTCGATGATCTTTTTCAGGCGGTTCTGTGTTCTCCATGATGCATGCTTTGCCCATTCGGTGTAAAGGGAGGCAGGGTCATCAATTCCTATCAAATCCCTGCTGCGGCTTTGATCATCGACCAAGCAGTTCATGCTGACGTAGGCGTTGACCATGGTGATTCGTTCTCCAGGCTTTATGAGCGGTGCGCCGCGGTGAACCACCATGTTCCCATGCAGTGCAACAGCATAGCCCGGACCAGGGAATACTGGCGATTTGACCCGTTCACGAGGTGGAGTTTTGCCTTTTTTCGCAAGCTCCTCCACTTCCATTTTGGTCCCCATAAAATATTCAAATCCTCCTCCATGCAGCTTTTTCGGATCACTGACCATCATCACATAATCAAGCGGGATAGTATCATGATGCCACTTGTCCACAGCTTCTTCTAGTTTAGAGGGCTGGTAATTCAGGTGCCCAAGATGAACTGGCATGCTGTGAGGTGAAATTTCAGTTTGATAGATGGATGCCATAAGATCACAGACATCCTGACTGGTGCAGAGATCCCTTAGCCAGCGTGAGCGGTAACAGCCGCTACGAACCGTGTTTTCGATCCGGTTTCCCGCTCTCCTGCTAAAAGGCTTTAGCCTACGTGCGGTTTCCAGCAATATTTCCGAACCTTCTTCGGAAAGAATCCTGAAGGGTTCTGAAACCCCAAACTTGGTTGCCTTGTACCTGATCTCTTCCTTAGCATAACCCAGATCCTCAAGGGAAAGCATTTGCCTGGGGGATTCCAATGAAAGGTGTTTTACCGGATCAAAGGGAGGTTCTTTTTCCAGCCATTGATATCCCTCAGGGAGTTCTTCAGGAAAGGGAATCGCAATACTCATACTTGTTCTTGCATGATGAAATCAGGAAAGAAGTTCGTTTAGTATTTTAGCCGCCTTGGTTGGCCCATGCTGACTCTGCATGTGTCGGGAAGTCTCATCGAGGCGTAACTGCATGGATTTATCATTAAGCATTTGATTTATACAGTTGGTTAGTTCTTTTTCAGTCCAATTAGTTCGGTGAATATGACAGCCATGACCGGTTTCAGCAATGCGTTTTGCATTGTCATGTCCATCCCAAACGTAGGGCATGATGAGTGCCGGTTTCCCAAAGTACAGGCACTCTGTGAAGGAGTTGTTGCCTCCATGATGAATCACCACATCGGACTGCGATATTACAGAAGGCTGGGGATACCATGATGCAATGGAGATGTTATCAGGTACACTGTCGTATTCGCTTTCGTAATCCCCAACATTAAAAAGTGCCCGAATCGGCATTTTCTCTACTGCTTCCATCAAGCGCTTCAGCAGAATTGTGTCACCAGATCCAAGGCTGCCGAAGCTTACGTAGAGCAACGGTTCTGAATTGCAGGACTGAAATACAGGAACCTCGTAGTCGTTTTCTTCACGCACACAGCCTTCAAGGTACTGGAAACAGCGAGGGTCGAGAGGATTTCGGCGCTTGAACTTTATTGGTTCCGGATAGAGAAGCAGGTTCATATTCGGTGAAGTCTCAAAGAACTCACCTACAGGGTAAGGTAACTCACCGCACTCTTCCAGAAAAACGTTGAAGCGTTCGTGGATAGGTTTGATTACCGCATTGAAATGATTTCTATAAGCCTCAAAGCACTTGCGATCGTTTTCACCACAACCAGAGAGGTGCGGAGGTATATCCGGATCGGATATCTCGTTTTCTGAGCAGGAAATGATGCGTATCCATAACTTGTTATTCTCCCTGGCGTAGCGTTTGATGGCCGGAAAGAGAATCACGTTGTCTACGCAGACGATATCAGGTTTAATTTTCTCAAGTATCTCTGGCAGTTCCTTTTCTGCCCATATTGAAGTCTCAACAATGGCTTCCCAGCATTCTTTTACGTAGTTGTCGATCTGTTCGTATGGAGAAAGATCGAAGTTCGGGATGTGTCCATTGATGAAGTCTGTCCAGTATTTTGCCATTTCCTCAGGTGGCATAGGTTCAGACATATTAACCGGATGCTCTTCAAAACCATACCCGGAGTAAACGCCCTGCATTCCCGGATCGGTTAAAAATACTGCTTTGTGTCCAAGTTTCTCACACGCCTGAGCTATACCGACTGAATTCAATGCAGGGCCGAATGCGGCCTCAGGAAAAAAAGCTATGGTCTTGTTTCCCATTTTTTATTCTGAATAATTCAAAGATTTTGTGTAACGATTGAAATACTAGTAGATTAATTTTCAAAATGCATTTCAACCTATCACATTGCCTGAAATACTTAAAGGGGCTGGTCATGTAACAGTTATTTTTTTAAAAAGAGAATTGGGAAGCTACCTGAATATAATTAACTGATAGATTGCTTGCTGCAAAATATTTGAGGCAGGACGAGATTAGTCATGGACAGGTTACAACAAAATGCATGAATTTTAAAAAATCACAGGGCCGATATTCATATTACAGCAGGCAAGAGACAATTGAGACAGTTAAGGAAGTTTCTTGGATGTAATTTGTATTAGTAGATTTCAAATGTATTCAAAAGTACATACAAATTAATTTTATAAAAAACAGATATTCTCAAACGTTTCATTAACATTTTTTCAGGCTTGAACAAAAAATCATTCAAGCTGTAAAGTAGTGTCAAGTTTAATGTAAGAACAGATAGAATGAAGACAGAATTTTTCGGTACAACCACGGATAATGAATCAATCCAGAGATTTACACTTTCAGGTGGCGGACTGACGGCCAGATTCATCAACTGGGGGGCTGTGCTACAGGATCTCAGGTTTGAAGGTGATTCTAAATCATTGGTACTGGGACTTGAAAAATTAGAGGATTATATTAGGCACTCCCGGTATTTTGGTGCTACAGCTGGTCCATATGCCAACAGGATAGACAGGGGGCGATTTCGAATTAATGAGAATGAAATCCAGCTTCAAACCAATTTTCAAAACAAGCATCATCTTCATGGAGGAACAGGAGGCATCGGTAGAAGGGCCTGGAAGGTTGACCAGGCAAAAAGCAATGAACTCAAACTTTCAATAATCCACCCTGACGGACATATGGGTTACCCGGGGCCGATTCAAATAAATGCTCAGTTCTCTTTGTTAGAACCTGGAATATTAGACATTGTCTACACGGCAGAAACAGAAAAAACCACAATTGTCAATCTTGCACACCATAGCTACTTTAATCTCTCAGGCGAAAAAACGATTTTAGAACATGAACTAAAGATCAATGCATCAACTTTCCTTGAAGTTGATGAGGGACTGATACCACGTGGGGAACCTCAATCCGTGGAAGATAGTGTACATGACTTCAGAGATTTCAGACCGATTCAAAACGACTCAAGCAGAATTTCAAAACTAGATTACAATTATTGTCTGAGTTTAGATTCTCAGGAAATTCGACCTGTGGCGTGGATGAAATCCAACTCTGTTAGTCTTCAAATAAATACGACAGAACCAGGCATTCAGGTATATGATGGTCATGGGCTGGATGTGCAAGTTACTGGAACAGATGGAAGATTTTTGGGAGCTTATGCGGGGATAGCCCTGGAACCACAGTTATGGCCAGACAGTCCAAACCGGCCAGACTTTGCCTCGCCTTTTCTCATTCCTGGAGAAGTTTATTCCCAACATACTCAATATCAGTTTTTAAAAATATGAACTGACGGACACATTCGAGACATGCTTATTTTTGGAGGTATTATTCTGACAGTACTCCATTCAAATATTTAAATTCTCCTTTGGATTCCTGTCAAATCCTTTGCTTTACAATGAAACAATTTATTCGTATGTAAAATTATTTGACTCACATTATTTTATGGATTTTTATGAATATCACTCAATCTAAAACAAGATTTAATTATGCCAAAAATTGCTCTAATTGGTGCGGGAAGTACTGTTTTCGCTAAACGCCTGATCGGCGACATTTTGCTTACACCGGAGCTTGCAGAAGATGCACAATTTGCTTTGCATGATATAGATACAGAAAGACTTAGAACTTCAGAAATTGTCACTAGAAGGATTGTTGAAATACTTGGTTTAAAAACCTACGTTTTTGCATCAAAAGATCGTCGTGAAATTTTGGCGGGGGCTGATTACGTTATATTTATGATGCAGGTAGGAGGCTATAAACCATCAACAATAATAGATTTTGAGATTCCAAAGAAATATGGACTGCGTCAAACTATCGCAGATACATTGGGAGTTGGCGGAATTATGCGTGCTTTGAGAACCATTCCGGTTATAAGGGAAATTCTCAGGGATATGGAGGAACTTTGTCCCCAGGCAACACTTTTAAATTATGTCAATCCAATGGTAATGCTCTGTATGGCAATAAATCAAATTTCACCGGAAATGAAAATGGTTGGACTCTGTCATAGTGTACAGGGAACGGCTGAACAGCTTGCTAAGGATATCAATGAAAATATTTCAGACATAGAATATTTTTGTGCAGGAATAAACCACATGTCCTTCTACCTGAGTTTTGAAAAAAAACACAAAGGGAAAAACGAAAATTTGTATCCACGACTTAGAGAAATTGCTGATAAAGGAGATGTGCCTTATGACAACAGGGTGCGGTATGAAATGCTTAAAAGACTGGGTTTTTTCGTAACTGAATCAAGTGAACACTTCGCAGAATATACTCCATGGTTCATCAAAAGAGACCGTCCCGACCTGATCGATGAATTCAATATCCCGCTTGATGAATACATTAGCAGATGTGAAAAACAGATATCCGAATGGGACGAACAGAAGGCCAAACTCGAAGATATAAATCAGACAATCGAAGTTTGTCAGAGTCATGAATATGCAGCTTCGATCATTAATGGATTAGAAAATGACAAGGCAGTTACCATTAACGGTAATGTTGCTAATGATGATCTAATTGATAATCTTCCAGGTAATATCTGTGTGGAGGTTCCATGTCTCATAAATACTAAAGGCATCCAGCCAGTTAAGGTGGGAAGTCTTCCCCCTCATCTAGCAGCATTGATGATGACGAACATTAATGTACAGCAATTGACTGTAGAAGCAGTCCTTTCAGGTAAAAAAGAACACGTGTATCATGCCGCTATGTTTGATCCACATACTGCTGCGGAGCTTTCTGTAGATGAGATTTGGCATCTTGTTGATGATCTTTTGGAGGCTCATGGAGGTATGATTCCAAAATTACATTGAAAAGATTATTATTGAATTCAGATAAGATTTTTACGAAAATGTGGATTTTTTTTCATTAAATTATGTATTCGTATATTTATTAAAAGTAAATTTGTTTGCATTTACAATTTGATTTGTTAAATTAGTGATGCGGTGATGGGAATAAACTCATCATGGAGTGATGTTGTGGAGATAAAAACCACTTGCACAGGATTGTTCCCATAACGAAACTATTCAATCAAGTCTTAAAAAAAGGAGAAATGATGAAATTTTTATTTAGCCTCATGGCAGTCCCCTTGTTTATTGTAACAACTGCAATGGGAGGTACAATTAACGTTACGAACAACAGTTCGAATACGGATAACCATAAGCTCTGGAAAGAAAAAATAATTCCAATGTTCGAAAAGGAAAATCCGGGCATTAAAGTTAAAATGACAATTTATGACCATGAAGCTTACAAAACAGCAATCCGCAATTTTTTGCAGGCAGAACCGCCAGACGTTGTGAATTGGTTCTCTGGTAACAGAATGAAGTTCTTTGTGGATCAGGGACTCTTTGAAGATGTCAGCGATGTCTGGAATCAGCACAACCTTCATGCAAAATTATCCTCAGCCCGCTCCACAGTTACTTTGAATAATAAACAGTGGGGAGTTCCAACTACCTACTACCAGTGGGGAATCTATTATCGCAAGGATATTTTTGCAAAGCACGGACTTGGAGAACCAAGGAGTATGGCAGATCTGATGCATATTTGTGCGACTCTCAAGCAAAATGGTATTACTCCATTTACCATTGGTACAAAGTATCTCTGGACAGCTGCTGGGTGGTTTGATTACCTCAACCTGCGAATAAACGGATACGACTTTCATATGGATCTCATGGGCGGCAATGTTTCCTATGAAGACAAACGCCTGGATCTAGTATTTGATCTTTGGGGAGTTATGGCACGTAGCGGGTATTTCATTGAAAACCATGCATCTTATTCATGGCAGGAAGGTCAGGCACCTATGATCAATGGTGAAGCAGCTATGTACCTCATGGGTAACTTCGTAGTACCAGATCTTGTCAAAGCAGGTCTGGGTGGTAAAATCGGATACTTTCAATTCCCGGTTATTGATGCAAGTGTTCGTACTTATGAGGATGCACCGACTGATTCGATGCACATTCCTTCCAGGGCAAAAAATAAGGTCGATGCAAAAAAATTCCTTGCATTTCTAGCAAGAGCTGATATCCAGGGAATAATTGCAGATGCTTCGGGAATGTTGCCTGCCAATAATCAGTCTCCAACACCAACGGATGAGTTCTTGAAAATTGGTTTCAAGGTACTCAGTGAGTCTGCAGGTTTAGCACAGTTTTACGACCGAGATACTACACCTGAAATGGCAAAGGAAGGCATGAAAGGATTTCAGGAGTTTATGGTAAAACCTGAACGTGAAAAACAAATTCGCAAACGTATTGAAAGAGTGCGTAAGCGTATTTTCAAGAAATAGTCACTACAGGGAAGAAAACTCCTGTCCACTTATTATGCAAGCAAATTTCTGGGACCGGAACCAGCTTAAGTTGGCTCCGGTCTTTTTTTTGACTCCCGCAATGCTTTTTTTTGCGGTGTACGTACTGCATCCGATCTTCTCCAGCCTCTTGATTAGTTTTTTCGAGTGGGATGGCGTTGGTGAGATGATGTGGGTCGGAATTGGTAATTACGTTGAAATGTGGGATGACGATAGAGTTCATACAGCGATCATTAACAACATTTTATGGCTGGGTATTTTTCTTTTGGCACCTCCTCTCAGTCTCGCTCTGGGACTGTTTCTCAATCAGAATATATTGGAAATAAAATTTGCAAAGTCATTGTTCTTTTTCCCATTTGTCGTCAGTCCAGTGGTAGTGGGGCTTATTTTTTCATGGTTTTACAATCCTAAATACGGCCTGCTAGATTCTTTTCTTGAATTATTTGGACTTCAGCCCCTGGCCTTGTTATCAGATGAGAATTTTGCAAATTACGGCATAATCGCTGCTGCTATGTGGCCACAGATTGCTTATTGCCTGATTCTATACATAACAGGCCTTGCCGCCTTGAACAAAGAAATTATTGAGTCTGCAAAAATTGACGGAGCAAGCGGTTGGGGCATGTTCTGGAATATTATCCTGCCGCAGTTGAGACCTGCGACATTTATCGCAGTCGTCGTTTCAGTGCTGGGAGCTTTACGTAGTTTCGACCTTGTTGCCATTATGACCCAGGGCGGTCCATGGGGTAGTACAACCGTACTTGCCTATGAGATGGTAGAACAGGCAATATTTAATTATAGAATGGGGTATGGAGCGGCTTTGGCTACCATTCTTTTTCTAATTCTTGATGTTTATATTGTTTGGTTCCTGATAAGGGTCTGGAAAAACGAAAAAGGAAGGCTTTAATATGTTCCCCGAACCAATTCAAAAAGCTCCTTTTATTGCTCGAGGAAGTTACCGAATAATTCTTTACGTGACCCTGATTGTCTGGATGCTGCCTCTTGCTGGTGTTTTTTTAACTTCTTTTCGTTCACTTGCCGACATTAACTCAGGAAACTATTGGGGATGGCCGACTGAATTTGCTTTGGTTGAAAACTATACCCAGGTTTTTACTGTTACCCCAATGATTCAATATTTTTTAAACAGCCTGGTGATCACAATACCTACAGTTTTGGGCACTTTGTTACTGAGTTCTCTCGCCGGCTATTCCCTAGCCAAACATCGTTTTCGAGGAAATTTTCTAATCTTTGCCTTATTTATTGCCGGCAATTTTGTGCCTGCCCAAATTCTGATGATACCAGTTCGAAATTTGACTTTAAATCTCGGGGTTTACGATACCAAGTTGGCTCTAATCCTGTTTCACACGTCATTTCAAATTGGGTTCTGCACATTTTTCCTTCGGGGATTTATTAAGGAATTACCTCACGAACTAGTTGAAAGTGCACGAATAGAAGGGGCTTCTGAGTTCAGGGTGTACTGGAATATTATTTTGCCGCTTGTACTCCCAGCCTTAGCAGCTCTTGCAGTGCTTGAGTTCACTTTTATCTGGAATGATTATTTCTGGGCCCTGGTTTTAGTTCAGGGAGATGAAGCACGTCCTGTCACACTTGGAATTCAAGCCCTAAGAGGAAGATGGACTGCATCATGGCACCTCATCTCTGCTGGTTCGATTGTAGCCGCACTTCCGCCCGTGGTTTTGTTTTTTATGCTACAGAAACATTTTATTACCGGGTTAACATTGGGTGCAATCAAAGAATAAAGGTAATATAATTACTGCTTATCTATGCCTAATTTTCATGATTCCCCTCATCGTCGTTACAATCCTCTGACAGGTGAGTGGGTGCTGATTTCTCCACACCGCATGATTAGGCCGTGGCAGGGACAGATGGAAAAAAAATCAAATAGAGAACTTCCTGAATACGATCCTAATTGCTATCTTTGTCCTGGAAACGAGAGAAATGGGGGAATAAAAAATCCAGACTACACTGGAACATTTGTTTTCACTAATGATTTCGCAGCTCTTCTTGAAGACCCCATTAAATCTATTGATAAAGAAATTAAAAATGCAAAACTTTTCCTTTCAAAGGAGGTCTCTGGAATATGCAGGGTTATATGTTTTACTCCAAATCATCGGCAATCTCTCCCCGAAATGGAAACTTCAGAGATTCTAGAAGTTGTTAAGACCTGGATAGACCAAACTATGGAACTTGGTAAAACCTATCGATGGGTACAAATCTTTGAAAACAAAGGGGAAGTTATGGGCTGTTCTAATCCACATCCTCATGGTCAGGTATGGGCAACAAATTCTCTACCAACCGAAGCAGAAAAAGAAGAGCAGAGCCAAAAACAATTCTATAAGAAACATGGTGAACCACTGCTCTATCATTATGCACAAAGTGAAATTCAATCAGGGGTTAGAGTTATTGAACATAATTCTTCCTGGTTGGCAATCGTACCATATTGGGCAACTTGGCCTTATGAAATACTTCTTTTACCCCAGAGACCAGTTCAGCGCATATCAGATCTCAATTCAAAGGAGCAAGAGGATTTGTCTGAAATTCTGAAACTTATTCTGATTAAATATGATAATATTTTTGAGACTTCATTCCCTTATACAATGGGATGGCACAGTGCGCCAATGAAAGAAGAGTTGCTACATTGGCAGCTACATGCTCATTTTTATCCTCCTCTTCTCCGTTCATCTAATGTAAAAAAATTCATGGTTGGCTATGAAATGCTGGCTGAGGCACAAAGGGATATAACTCCGGAGAAAGCTGCAGAAAGACTGCGTGAGCAGTCAGTTTTACACTATAAAAAATCCTTATGAATATCTGTCCAAAATTTCTCTATTCTGGACCTGATGTTCCATGGATGAATCCTCAATGTGTAGGAATAAATACTCTTCCTCCTCGTTCTAATCTTTATACATACCCAAGTGAAAAAGAGGCTTTGAAAGCGGAACCTTTAGATTCAACATGGCATCTCTTACTGGACGGGAAATGGAACTTTAAGCTTTATAAAAAACCGGCTGACCTAGAACAGAGAATTATTGATCCTGATTGGAAAGAATCCGGTTGGGGACGCATCAAGGTCCCGGGGAATTGGATGATGCAGGGGCATGATTACCCGCATTACACAAATGTGCAGATGCCATTTCCTAACCAGCCCCCCAAAGTTCCTGAAGAAAATCCAACGGGAGTTTATCGTACCAATTTTACATTGCCGAAAGGTTGGAAGGAACGCAGGACAGTGATTCACTTTGGCGGAGTAGAAAGTGCCTTCTTCGTTTTCTGTAATGGGAATCAGGTAGGTTTTGGCAAGGATAGCCGTACTCCAGTGGAATTTGATTTGAGCTCCTGGATTAAAACTGGCAAAAATCAGCTAACCGTAGTGGTGGTACGCTGGTCAGACGGAAGTTTCCTGGAAGACCAGGACCACTGGTGGATGGCAGGCATTCATCGGAGTGTTTACCTGCGATCTACAGGAAAGACATTTCTGGAAGACATGTTTCCCCGTGCAGAATTGAATCAACGGTTTGATTCAGGAAGTCTTGAGGTGGAGGCAAGAGTTGATTTTGCTGGAAAAGCTGAAGCAGGCTGGAAAGTGGGGATACAATTAATTGACCCTGAAGAAAACTGGGTATTCCCATCTATGCCTGTTGAAGAATTACCTCTTGCTGAACAGACGAGAATAAACCTTGGCCATCTGATCCGTATTTATAAAAATGTAAAAAAACCCAAACTTTGGAGCAGTGAAACGCCATACCTATACACGGTTTTAATATGTCTTTTCGACCCTTCAGGAAAGGAAGTTGAATGGACATCATGTAAAATTGGGTTCCGCCGTATTGAAATTAAAAACCGGGAAATGCTTGTTAACGGCATGCCAGTTCTGATATATGGAGTTAACCGTCATGAGCACGATCCCGTGAATGGAAAAACAGTCAGTCGGGAATCTATGCTAGAGGACGTTCTTTTGATGAAACAGTACAACTTTAATGCAGTACGTTGCTCACATTATCCGAACGACCCACATTGGTACGAACTATGTGATGAGTATGGGATTTATGTCGTAGATGAAGCAAACATTGAAACACACCATTACTATGGTCGACTCTGCAGGGAGCCTCAATGGACTAATGCTTTTCTTGATAGAACCATTCGTATGGTTGAGACCAACAAGAATCATCCCAGCATAATCATGTGGTCTCTTGGCAATGAGTCAGGATACGGCCCCAATCATGCGGCATGTGCGGGATGGATCCGTGAACGTGACAGCAGCAGACTACTCCACTACGAAGGTGCGCTGCGTCCGGAATTCCAAGGAGATTGGAAGCCTGATGCGGGTTTCAACAGGTTGGCCACAGATGTGGTTGCTCCCATGTACCCTGCAATCAATGATATTGTTGAATGGGTTAAAACTACGAAAGACGAAAGACCGCTGATAATGTGTGAATATTCCCATGCAATGGGAAACAGCAATGGAAGCCTTTCAGACTACTGGGATGTGATTCGTGAGAATCATGGTCTTCAGGGTGGATTTATCTGGGATTGGGTTGATCAGGGTTTAGATCCTGAGGATAAAGAACAATGGAAATTTGGTGGAGATTTTGGTGATAACCCAAATGATGCAAATTTCTGTATCAACGGACTGGTCTGGCCCAACAGGAAAGCTCATCCTGCAATGCATGAATTTAAAAAACTAGTACAACCTGTCAATGCAGATGCAATTGTTCTTCAGAAGGGGAAGCTGGAACTATTGAACCGAAGATATTTTACAGGTTTGGAAGATATCCAACTTGAGTGGAGGCTTGAAATAGATGGGGATACAGTTCAAAAAGGAATAATCAAAACCCTAAAGGCAAATCCAGGACAGAAGATGCCAATTAGACTGAATCTACAGGAGCCTGAAGTGCTCCCAGGGCAGGAAGTTTATTTGTATCTATGCTATATACTTAAAAACCCTTGTAAATGGGCAGATTCAGGACACAAGTTTGGATGGGACCAGTTTCGAATTAAAGAATTTGAGAAAAATTCAGATCGGGTTATTTTGTCTTTTCAGAATAATCATTTGCCGGATATTTCAATATCCGAAAAAAATATAAAGATAGAATCTGATAAGGGCTTACTTTCTTTTGAATCTAATTCTGGTAGATTGAAACAAATCAGTTGTCGTGGTCGTGAATTTTTGGCCTCTTCACCACAACTAAATGTCTGGCGAGCGCCTACAGACAATGACGGGGTAAAAGCTTGGATTGGGAATGAAGAAAAGAATTCATCAAACTTAATTTCTGTATCGACACTCAATCGCTGGTTGCATTCAGGCCTGAATCAACTGAAATTAACAAATCAAATATGCAAAGTGTCGGAAGATTTTACCTGTTTAAATCATGGGATTAAAAATGGGCCGAAGCAAATAAGATTTTCAGAGTTGGAAAAAAATCTGGATCAGTCAATATTACAGATTGAAGTAGAGCATCAATATTCTTGTGGTTCAATCTCAAATGCCTTTCTACACTACATCTATTGGCATGTTTTCCCGGATTTAACATTGTGGATGGAAAATAAGGTTGTCGTACATGAAGAATTAAATGACCTGCCACGAATTGGTATTTCTTTCCAACTTCAAGAAGGTTTTGAAGAGTATCAATGGTTTGGTAATGGTCCTCATGAAAGCTATTGCGATAGATTGTCAGGAGTCAGAGTAGGACGTTTCCAGTCCAGTGTTATGGACCAGTATGTTCCTTATATTGTCCCTCAGGAGCATGGAAACAAAACGGGACTACGCTGGATAATTCTAAGGGATGGCGAAAGTTCAGGGCTGAAAATTACTAGTTCAGGATTATTTGAAGGCTCAGTTAGTCATTTCCCTGATGAACTACTTTATTCCACATCTCATGCTTTTAAACTTAAACCTCGTTCCGAGACATTTGTATATCTTGATCATCGACAAAGAGGTCTGGGTACTGGGAGTTGTGGTCCAGATACGCTTGATAAATACCTTATATATTCAGGAAATCATCATTTCGATTTTTTATTACGCCCATTTGATGTTAGAAACTCGAATCTTATCGATCTATAATAAAAAAACTCTATAAAATTTTGAAAAAAAAGCACTGGGCATGCCCATCTAAATGAATTTTTGACTATTTTTCTAATTTGCCGCAAATTCGTCATTAGAAAATACGGATGTCCCTTCGGCGGCTTTGCAGACATATAAAAGTGCTTTCTTGCCTGTTGAAGACTGGTAGCTATGTATTACCTTTTTAACAAATTTATCCGTGTATATTGATTCTACCAGTGCAACAGCACATCCACCAAATCCAGCTCCTGTCATCCTAGCTCCATAACAGCCTGGAGCTGCTAGTGCGAAATCAACCATTAGATCAAGGGCTTCACTTGATACCTCAAAGTCATCACGTAAACTTATATGACTGGCATTCATCAGTTCTCCAACATGATCCAAATTTTCTAATCGTAAAGACTTGGCACAATCAAGTACCCTTTCATTTTCTTTAATTACATGACGCGCTCTCCTGAATTTAATTGGATCGATCTTGGTTTTTGCTTCTTCCAACTGTTTGTATGAAACGTCTCTGAGAGCTTTTTCACCAAAATAAGTGGCTACGGCCTCACATTGGTTTCTGCGCTCGTTGTAAGCAGAATCGACTAACCCGCGTCTAGTACCAGTATCAAGAATAACCACTCTCACACCTTCAGGTAAAGGCACAGGAGTGGTCTTTAGGTTGCTGCAATCAATTAAAAGTACATGTTCTTCCTGCCCCAAAGCAGAAATCATCTGGTCCATAATTCCGCAATTTACACCGACCCATTGATTTTCGGCTAATTGACAGATTCTAGCCATCTGGCTTGGATTCCAGTCCCAGTTACATACTGTTCCAAATGCTCTTGTGAGGGCCAAACTCAGTGCAGCTGATGAAGAAAGGCCTGCCCCAATAGGTACATTCCCGGCCATTACTCCCTTCCAGCCAAAGATTTCAAATTTGGAATGTTTAAATATGTTTATTAAACCTTTTAAGTATTCTGACCAACCTTCACCTTTTGTCAAAGCATTATTAATTGGCATAACTATGCTTTGATCAAAATCTATTGAATGTATACGAACTTCTGGTTCAGTTATGTGAGAGAAGGCAATCCAAACTGCATAGTCTATAGCAAGAGGCATGACGTAGCCGTCATTGTAATCTGTATGTTCTCCTATCAGGTTCACCCTGCCTGGAGCACGAACAAGATATTCAGGAGCATTACCATATTTTTCTTCAAAACACTTAAGAACGCTCTCTCTTGGTGAGGAAGTAACCATTATACTATTTTATACATAGAAACCAAAATGAGGCTTATCTTAATCCTTTTCAGAAAGAAGATCCTGGTTGTTTAAGGAACTCCAGTTCTTCATTTGTAGATTTTCTTCCAAGAATCACATTTCTATGAGGGAAACGTCCAAACCTCGCAATGATATCACGATGTTTTTCCGCGTATTCATAGTCTTTTCCTGATGCATATTTTTTAAATAAAGGTAAAGCAGCATCCTGGACAGCAAGATTTTCGCTATGCATCATCGGCATCAGCATGAATTGCCTTCTTTGAACGTCTGGGTTGGTAAGATAGTCTTTATCGCAGCAAAGTTGGCTCAAAGCTAAGGCTCTCTTGTCACCAGCAAAAGCGCGTGGAGTATCTCTAAAAACATTTCTTGTAAACTGATCAAGCAGTATAATTAGAGCTAGACATCCTGTTTCAGATTCTTCCCAATTCCCCAGATTTCCTGCTATGGCATTTTCGATTGCAATGGAAAAACGATTTTCAATCATTTGATCAAAATCTTCATTTTTTTTGAACCATTGCTCCGGTTTACACTCTTTGAACCAGAAGTTTAAGATCTCTTCTTTTTCAGTCATTTTGCAATTTTTAATAATTATCAGATTATAAGTTCATTGAATCACAATTTCATGAGTGGCTAAACACAAGTATGTTACAGCTTTCTTTTTCAGCTGCAGTCTTGCATAGCAATTATGGAGCTTCTTTTCTATCATCTTTTCCGTAGTCACGAATGACTTCTGCAACTCTAATACGATAATTCCGGAAAATTTCATTAAGCCCTTTTTTCTGTGCGTCTCTATGTCCGAGATGTTCTCGCCATTGATTCAATGCATTTTCGTCCCTCCAGAAAGAAACAGACAGATATTTGCCTTCATTGTACATGCTGGAGAAGCGTTCCACGGAAATGAATCCGTCTATTTTTTCAAGTTCAGGTCGCAATTCAGCTGCAAGGTCAAAATATTCCTGTGCACTTTCTTTTTCTGGTTCCACCTCGAATATTACAGCGAACATAGGCTATCCTCTTGGTACAGGTTGCAAAGTCTTTTAGTATTCAAAAAAGTATCCTGATTTATTTCATTCATTTCAATAATTTATAAAAAAATATAATCTACAGGATAAGTTTTTTTTCATTCACGATAGAGTTTTTCAATATATTTTACATGATAATTATTCTGAATTTAAAATGACAGTACGCAAATTTATATCAGGCACTATAGTTTAGTTGTTCTTTTATTGGTAACAGACTTCACATTTAACCAGTTTTTAATTAATGGAAGTAATGGGGGATATTGTTTTTCTTCATATATTATGGATAAGCAGGTTTTTAGAAATTACTTCATCCCACATTGCAGACCTAAAACTACCGTTAAAATTTAAAATTAACGAAGGCATCAATTAAATTGCCCAATTCAAAGGAATCTTAAAGAGTTTTATGATGGACAATTCTGCAGTAATTCTAATAATTCCATCTGTCAGTTACAGGACAAGTGCTTTCATAAAAGCGGTTGAAAAGCTTGATCTGAAAGTTCTTGTAATCAGTGATAAATCGCAGGTTTTCAGCGGTAAATATCCGGACAATCTGATGATTATGAATTTTCATCACTGGAAAGACAGGCTTGATGAAATCAGTGAATGGTCTGAACGAAATGGTTTGAAGGCAGTAATTGGTGTGGATGAAGAATCAATTGTTCTGGCAGCAAATCTAAGTAAATATCTCAAAGTGGAGCATAATCCAGTCGAGTCTGTTTTGCTGACCAAAGACAAATATTTAATGCGTATTGAATTGAAAAAGGCAGGAGTAAATTCTCCCTGGTTCAAACGTTTTTCAATTCATGATTCCCCCAATAAGAATATTGATGAAATAAGTTTTCCTTGTGTAATCAAGCCCACCTTTCTTTCTGCAAGCCGGGGTGTGATTCGAGTTAATACAATAAAAGAGTTGGCCAATGGCATAAAAACTATAAATGAGCTGCTCTCGCTTGAGGAAATAAGGGAGCGTGGAGGCGAAAAGTCTGATTGGATTCTGGTTGAGGAATATATTCCCGGAAAGGAAGTTGCCATAGAAGGAATTGTTTCTGAAGGTAAACTTAAGGTCCTGGCTATATTTGATAAACCGGAACCACTGGAAGGCCCAACTTTTGAGGAAACGATTATTGTTACACCAACTGCTTTGTCTGAAAAAAATCAATTTTCCTTGTTTGAAACAGCACAAAATGCTGTCAAGGCATTGGGAATTGTGAAGGGGCCCGTGCATGTTGAAGTACGTATTAACAGCAGCGGCAACTATATTCTAGAATGTGCCTCCAGGAGTATAGGCGGTTTATGTTCGAAAGTTCTTGAATTTCAGGGTGGTATGAGCCTGGAAGAATTGATACTTCGTTCTTACTTGGGACGCAATGTGGAAAAGTCTAAACTTACTGGTTCTGCAAGGGGAGTAATGATGATGCCTACTGAAAAAATGGGCATCCTTAAGGAAATGAGAGGCGTTGAAGATGCGTTAAATGTTAAAGGGGTAACTGATCTACAAATAACTGTAAAACCTGGAGAAAAGCTTGAACCACTTCCAAAAGGTGACCGTTACCTGGGTTTTATATTTGCTGAAGACAAGGATCAGGAATTAGTTATTAAAGCTCTAAAAAATGCCTGGTCTAAAATAGCAGTTGTTCTTGAAAATACTTGATTTAATGATACTCAAAAAGCATCGGTATTTGGGATTATGAAAAATGTGAATTATGAGAGGGAATTGTCTTGTCTGGACTGGATGCTATAGTTTTTCAGCAAGCTCTATAAGCGCATCATGGCCATTTTTAAAGATTGGCCAGCCGTCTCCGGGAATTACAGCTTCTATGCTTTTAACAGCAGCAATTCTTTTTATTGAATTAACCGCAAGTTCTCTATCTTGAAGCTTTTCTTCAGGAAGCATGCAGAGTCTTCCTCCTTCATGAGCCCTGATTATATCGCCTGTTACAAGTGTGGTTTCATCAATTAAAATTGCTAATTCTCCGGGAGTTTTTGAGCCTTCCATACAAAATACTTCAATATTGCTTACAGGCTTATCTCCGTCTTTCAGCCAGCCATCGCAGTCGAAAGGAAACTGTTCTTTTTCTGCAAATGGTCCCCAGCTTTTTGCCCCTGTAAACAATAATATTCTTGCTGCATCCCGAACATGATCAGAGTTGGTAATGATCAAATGCGCAGCACCACCAAGGCTGTCCAAATGATTTTCATCATGCTCATTCAATGGCAGAGGGTCAATCAGAACGTTACCTGCAGGATTTACCCACAAAGTTCCATGAAAATCTATATTTCGCTCTTCATTAAAGACAGACCAGCCGAACAGATCAGGTCGGTGTAGCTTCTTCAGAATCACCCCCGTTTAAAAAAGGGTTAATTATAATTGCGGGTCATTTTTATTAACTGTGTTATAACATAAAATAATACAGCAGTTAATAAAAAATTATTTCGTAGAAGGTTGGTAATATGGATTTGTGCCTTCAGCGTGGTCAGTTACGTCATAAATTGCTTCGATCTCAGGAACCTGTTCCTTGATCATTACCTCAACTCCCTGCTTCAATGTTACATCAATCATTCCGCATCCCTGGCACCCTCCTCCGAACTCTAGATAAGCACTACTATCTTTGACTTCAAGCAGGCTGACAACTCCCCCATGTGAGGCAACCATAGGATTAACTTCTTCATCCAGTACATGCTGAATCTGCTCTTCAACAGTCCCGCTGAGTTCTGTAATAGACATGTTGGGATTGAATGCGACGAGCTCCTGGTCTTCATTTATTTTGATTTCAGTACCTTCAAGGTATGGGACGCTTTCTTTAGCGACAAAAACCTGGAAATTTTCGAAATCAATGGGAATTTTATCAGAAGCAGTATCTGACAAATCAACAAACTGAATGCTGTAATTTGCCTTGCGATCAGTTTTGGCGTCAACAATTATTTCAATTCCCTGTGTCTTGCCTGCTTTGGGATCAAGTTTATCCAGAATGTAATTCTTTGCTTCATCACTTATATCTAAAAAAGATGCATCAACTCCTTCGTATAATGCTTCGTATGAATCTGTGAAATAAAAGGTTTCAAATCCGTTATCATATAGAATTTCTGCTGCTTTGAATGACTCTGTCTGGTTACCGCCGTATATCATGATTTCACCTGTAAATGGCATTTGATAAATGGAGTCCTCAAAATGCTCGTAGGAAAGATTATGTGCACCGGGAAGATGAGATTTTTCAAAATCTTCAGCATTTCTTAAATCAAAGACATATACTTTTTTTGTTGTTCTTCGTAATTCAAAAAACTTTTTAGGAGTGAGCAGATGTTCTTGAGGATCAAACCCATCATCCTTATCTGAAATATCATTAAACTTAAACATTTAAAGTAGATTTTTCTGGTTAAGAAAATTTATATCTATATTCGGGATTATTTATTAATAAAACTAAAAAAGACAGTTAAAATTAAAATGAGATCATTACTCTATTTCAATTTTACCATCTATTGAAACTTTAAGTCCTATTTCAGGGACTTCGAGAAGCATGGAAGCATCCAGTTTTTCTGCTCCTGAGAGAGAGCCTTTCTTTAAATGATCTTTTACAGCCTGCTCAATTTCTCGTTGTGACTGAATACCTACTTTCTTGAGAAATTTCCTTACCTGTATGTTTAATACTTCTTCGTCCATTACATGAGCTCCATACTAAACGCAAAAAATTCAGTATAATTTTTTTATAATACTTTTTATATTCAGCAAAATGAGGAGTATTTTTTGTTGAATATAAAATGTCTGCAAATTTTAGAATTAGTTTTTTAGTTGAATTCAGGCATAAATTAATCAGTTTTTGACTGATTACGGTTCTTGTAATCACTGATAGCAGCCTTTATAGCATCCTCTGCAAGTACTGAGCAGTGAATCTTTACTGGAGGAAGTGAAAGTTCTTCAACAATTTCAGTATTTTGAATTGTCATTGCTTCATCCACACTTTTCCCTTTTACCCACTCAGTCGCCAGGCTGGAACTGGCAATTGCTGATCCACATCCAAATGTTTTGAACTTTGCATCTACGATCTTGTCATTTTCCACCTTAATTTGAAGCTTCATGACGTCACCACATTCAGGTGCACCGACTAGGCCTGTACCAACATCATCCTCTTCTTTAACGAAACTACCAACGTTTCTTGGATCGTTGTAATGGTCAATTACTTTTTCACTATAAGCCATAAATTCCTCTATATGTCAAATTATTGATTTTATTTAGCAAATGCAAATAATACTTTTGTCATTATTCTTGTTTGAAATATAAAATAGGATTAATTTAGTACTATATGATTTATCATTATATATCATGTGAGTCAAGAGTAAAATAGAATTCTTTTTTTCCCTGCTAAATATCTTTCTTCTGAAAATTCGAATGTGGACCATGAAATGGAAATATTATTAAAATATGGTCAGGATTAATATTAGTATGATTGCCTGAAATTTAAACAATATTTAAGTTTGACATAAATTTTTTTCATGTGTAGCATAACCTTTTTCTATGATTTGCTTAGAATAATCGTTTATAGCAAAGGAGTTGCTAAAGCAACATAGAAGTAAGAGTGTAACTTTTGTTTTATAGTTTTTTAAATACAACATCTGTGAAAATAAATCTTAACGTTTAAGAGTGGGACTTTAAATTCCCATTTAATCCAGGCTGTTACAGTTTTAATGGTTACTGCTGTAGATCAGCCACGAATCAAACAATTATCCCAAAAATTTATTATAAGGAGGGACAATGAAAGAAGTTAGAGATCTTCAGCAGAAGTATGTTGAGGGCCAGATAAATCGCCGGGATTTTATTAAAGCCGTCGGGGCCTTGGGAATTGCCGTTACTGCAGCAGGAAGTCTGTTGAAAGCAACTGACGCGATGGCAAAAACTCCGAAAAAAGGAGGATCCGTCAGAATGGCTTCCAACCTTCACGGACCTGACGATCAGATGGATCCCATCGTGATGACGTCAAATATTGATTATACCAGAGCTCATGCCGCTTATAATGGGCTGGTTCAAATGCGCGACAACATGGTGGTCAGTCCTGAATTGGCAGAGGAATTTAGTCCTAACAGCAATGCAACTGAATGGACTTTCAAACTTCGTAAAGGAGTTAAATTCCATGATGGTTCTTCACTTAGTGCAGACGACGTGCTTTGGAGTATGAATCGGCATTTAGGTGAAAAAACACCTTCGGTGATCAAAGGTTTTTTCAGTCAGGTTAAAGAATGGAAGAAAATGGACAGCCATACAGTCAAAGCTATCATGAACAGTCCTGACTCTGACCTGCCGGCCAAACTCACCGAGAAGCAGGCAAAAATAGTGAAAGAAGGAACTACCGATTTTAAAAAAGGAAACGGAACAGGTCCTTATCGCACGACGAGCTTCGAGCCTGGGGTTAAATCCCTCCATGTCAGAAACGAAGACTATTGGAGAGAAACTGGTAATTTTGATGCCATCGAACTCACAGCAATTACAGACCCACAAGCCAGAGTCAATGCATTGATTGCTGGTGACATGCACATGATCTCTGATGTAGATGCAAAAATGATCAAATTGATCGAGCGTTCAGATGGTGTGAGCATCAACTCAACTAAATCTGGAAGATATGGAGGAGTATGTATTTTAAAAAATACTGCTCCTGGCAATAATCCAGATTTTGTCAAAGGTATGCAGTTGATTCAAGATAGAGAAAGAATCGTTCGTTCCATCCTAAAGGGAAAAGGAGAAGTGGGTAATGATCATCCCATTTCGACTGCTTATGGTGCAGATCATTGTTATGAACTTCCTCAGCGTCAGTATGATCCTGAAAAAGCAAAATATCATCTCAAGAAGTCTGGAATCAGTTCTGCAGAACTTTATGTTGCTGAAGTTGCAACAGGGATTGGAGATTCCTGCTTGTTGATGCAAAACAACCTGAAGAAAATTGGGTTCGATCTGAAAATCAAAAAGGTACCAACCGATGGTTACTGGGGTGCTGTATGGATGAAGGAACCGCTCAATGTTGTATCCTGGAATATGCGACCAACGGCTAATTCCATGCTAGATATACAATTTGCTCCAGGTGCAGCGTGGAATGATACCTTCTGGAATAATGAGAGGATGGGTAAACTGCTCAAAATGAATCTTGCTGAAACTAACCCAGCAATTCGTCATGAAATGTTCTGCGAAATGCAGGCTTTGGTGAATATGTTCAGTGGAATGGTGATATCATACCATACCAATGTAAATGATGGTGTCAGTGATAAGATCCACGGGATTCCAGTTAATCCTCTTGGTTCGATTGGAGGCTGTACCTGGCCAGAATTTGCCTGGATGGAAGCTTAAGTCAAAAAGTATAAGTATTTAAAAATAAGCCTGCGTGATGAAAGTCCGCAGGCTTTTTTTTTAATTGATCTAGATTCGTAGATAGAAGGAATGCTGTTTCAAGCCGTTTTAAGAAGAATTTTGATCGGATTTGCAACGCTTTTTGTTGTCTCGATTATTATCTTCATTGGAACAAGTCTGCTTCCAGGAGACGTTGCAGAGATCATACTGGGACAAATGGCCACTCCAGAATCACTTGCTGCTCTGAGGGAAAAGCTTGGAATGGATCATCCACCTCACACCAGATATTTGATGTGGCTTAGTAACCTCTTGTCCGGTGACCTGGGAATGTCCAAAGCAGGATCAGGTGCAGGAACGATCGGGACAGAAATTTCAGTAATGATTGCCCCAAGACTTATCAATACTTTAAGATTAGCAGGTATGGTAGCGGTCATCTCAATCCCAATGGCAATGATACTTGGACTTTTGGCATCCATGTATCCTGGTTCTAGAATCGACCGTACCATCACATTTACCACCCTTAGTATCATTTCCGTACCTGATTTTCTCGTCGCCATGATTCTTGTGATGATTTTTGCCGTTCAATTGGGTTGGCTTCCTTCAATTGCCTACATGAGTGGAAGCGAAACAGGCTGGCAATTAATCCGGGCTTTGCTCATGCCAACTCTAACGCTGGTGACCATTGTCTCAGCACAGATCATCCGCATGACTAGAGCAACCATACTTAACATCATGAGTTCTCCTTACATTGAGATGGCAATACTCAAGGGTATTCCAAGAAAAAGGATCATTCTGAGACACTCTTTGCTCAATACCATCGGACCGATTGTCAACGTGATCGCATTGAATATGGCCTGGTTGATTGGGGGAGTTGTGATTGTCGAAACTGTCTTCGCCTATCCGGGATTGGCCAAACTGATGATTGATGGTGTCCAGACCCGGGATCTGCCACTGGTTCAGGCCTGCGCTATGATCTTCTGTGCAACTTATGTGATCCTGCTCATGATTGCGGACATGGCTTCGATAATCTCAAATCCACGGCTTCGTCATCCAAAATAATCCTCATATGTCTCAAGAAGAAAACACGATAGAAGAGGAAACGGCATTTCAGGAACTCCCTGACGCGCCGCCCAGACGAAAAATCCGTTTCACGATAAGCGGAAAAATCGGTATTTTCTTTGTCTTGTTCTGGATTATGATGGTCCTCATTGGGCCATATGTTGCTCCGTACAATGAGGCAGATTTTCTGGATGAATCGCTTTTCATTGTTCCGGGAGGAGATGAATATCCAGATACAGACTATCAACCACCCAGCAAAGTCGCATATCTAGGTACGGATTACCTGGGCAGGGACACTCTTTCAAGGATTCTTTATGGAGCACGAACAACCATAGGGATTTCCTTTATAGCCACCTTGTTGGCCTACCTTCTCGGGGTCACCCTGGGAATTGCAGCCGCAGTGGGAAGCGAATGGCTGGACATGAGTTTGAGCCGATTCAATGACGCCTTTTTATCGATCCCCACCATCATGATGGGGCTTGTGGTTATTGCAGCTGTTGGGAGCACCATCCCGATTCTCATTGTCATGACTGGATTCATATACGCCACCAGCGTTTTCAGGGTAGCCCGGTCCCTGGGCCAGGACGTGATGGTCAGTGACTTCGTGGAAGCAGCCAAAGTTCGTGGAGAAGGGCTTTGGTGGATCATTACCAGGGAGATACTTCCTAATGTTGTCATGCCTCTTGCTACCGATTTTGGCCTGAGGTTTGTTTGGATCATTCTCTTCATTTCCTCACTTAGCTTCCTGGGTTTAGGAGTTCAGCCTCCTATGTCCGACTGGGGCAGCATGGTCAAGGAAAACCTGGGAGGACTTCCATATGGTTCAATTGCCCCATTGATGCCCTCCCTCGCGATTGCAACCTTAACCATTGCCATCAACCTGATTGTAGATGATATTTCTGCCCATTCCGGTGGCAAACTCTCGAACCGAATGATCTGATGGCACACATTCTCGAAGTTGATCAGCTGAAAATCGATGCCCGTAAAGATGACGGAAGTTTAACTCCCATTGTCAAGGGAGTTAGTTTCAATGTGAAGCGGGGAGAGGTAGTCGCATTGATTGGTGAATCTGGTTCTGGAAAAACAACTATAGCCCTCTCGGCATTAGGTTACACCAAACCCGGCCTGGAATTTACTTCAGGAGAAGTCCGGCTCCACGGCCAGAATGTAATATCAATGCCATCTGAACAAAAAAGACTGATGCGCGGACAAAAGGTGGCCTACCTCGCTCAAAGTGCAGCGGCAACATTCAATCCCGCCCTCACCATTGGGGAGCAGGTGACCGAGTCTCCGGTACTTCATGGTCAGTTGAATCAGGAAGAGGCAAATCAGAGAGCCATCGAACTCTATCGGGCACTGGAACTTCCTGATCCGGAAATTCTGGGTAAGCGTTTTCCACACCAGGTCTCAGGGGGACAGTTACAAAGACTGATGGCAGCCATGGCACTCTGCGGGAAACCTGACCTGCTGGTACTGGACGAACCCACCACCGCGCTTGATGTCACCACGCAGATCGAAGTTCTGAAAGCTTTCAAATCGGTGATCAAACAAGAGGGCACATCAGCCATCTACGTGACCCATGACCTGTCGGTAGTGGCACAAATCGCAGATGACATTGTTGTTCTCTATGCCGGTGAGGTCCAGGAACATGGAAGTGCGGAGCAGGTGGTCAACAAACCAGGACACGACTACACCCGGCGCTTGATGAACGCTGTGAGGCCTCCACCTGCTGCAGGTCAGGGGGAAGAAATGACAGGGGAGCATGAACGGGAAGTTCCAGCTTTGGAGGTGATAAAACTTTCCGCAGGTTACGGTAAAAAAATAAATGGAGTCCCCGCAACCAGGGTGCTGAAAGACGTCAACATTGCCATAGAAAGGGGACACACAGTCGGAGTGATTGGAGAATCAGGTTGCGGTAAATCGACCCTTGCCCGTGTCATGTCTGGTCTTCTTCCCTCTAGTCATGGAGAAGTTCTGCTTGATGGAGAATCCCTGAAACCTGATTTGAAGAACAGGAAACGGTCCGAATTGCAAAAGGTACAGTTTGTGTTTCAAATGGCTGATACTGCCCTCAATCCCCGACAGAGGATTGACCAGATTTTGGGGAGACCTCTTGAATTTTACATTGGACTTAAAGGCGGGGGAAAAAGAAAACGGATCGCCGAACTTCTGGAAATGGTGGAACTGCCCCAGGATTTTGCCGGGCGTTATCCTGACGAACTCTCAGGCGGCCAAAAACAAAGAATCAATCTCGCCAGAGCACTTGCTGCGGCGCCTGAGGTTCTGCTCTGCGACGAAGTAATTTCAGCACTTGACTCGATTGTAGGTGCCAACGTCATTGAACTCCTGAAACGTCTCAGGAAAAAAACCGGGGTCTCTTTCGTGTTCATCAGTCACGATCTCTCCACAGTGGCCTCGTTTGCGGATGAAATCGTGGTTCTCTACGCGGGCCGTGTGGTGGAACAAGGGCAAGTCGATCAGGTTCTTTCACCACCTTATCATCCCTATACCCGCCTTTTGATTGCGTCGGTACCAGAATTACAACTTGGTTGGCTTGAAGAAACAATGGAAACCCAGGAAGCCCAGGCTGGAATCGATCGTGTTGTCCAAATCACTGACATAGGATGCCCTTTTTATGACCGTTGTCCGATTTCCATCGAAGGAACATGTGATAAGGAAATACCTCCGATCAGGCATTTTGATGAATCACATCAAATCGAGTGTCATCACAACGAAAACTATTTCTTGAATTAATCTCTTTCATTTATCTCACACCACTTTCCCTGGCCCTCGACTGCAAGATGTTTGTAAAGTAATTCCTGGCCTACACTGAGCCCGTCGGCATAGACTTGTGCCCTTAATTCTTGCTCATTTATCTCTTCCTTGATGATCAATCCTACTTCCTTTGCCGATGACAAAATATCTAGAATTAGATTGCGGGCTTTCTCGGCTTTTTTCTGATCATGAAGACAATCCTGAGTTTTGTTTTCTTCATGAGCTAATTCAGGGGCGTCTATACCCTCAAACTCAACCAGAACTTTTTCCCCCTCTTTTTTCACCCAGATTGTATCGCCATCAACGACTTCCAGAAAAGTGACGGGCGTTGTTACGCACATACAAACAATATTTGCTTGCAAAGAAAGCTGGAAAGCAACAAGTAAGGGAAACACACTAAAGATTTTTTTCAAAATACACACAGCATTCATGAATAAATCGATTGACTTAAAAAACGAAACTATTGAAATTTGCCCGACAAATAAATCATTAAAACATTTGCCAGCATAAACATGCCCATCACAACAGTCACATCAACTGGTTTTATCCAGGCTGGTGAGAATCAAGAATAGGCAATTAGTAATTGATTGGCGGTATCAAGTAATTAGCTCTTATATTTCTAATTTGAGTTAACTAAGGTCATACTGTTTCTTCATACTGCATGGCAGATCTGCTGATCTGTTTTGAAATCAGTTTTCTGTATAGTCCATTATTTTTAAATAGTTCTTTGTGTGTTCCGGTTTCCATGATGCGTCCTTTATCCAGAACTATGATCTGGTCGGCGTTACGAACTGTTGAAAGTCGATGGGCTATGATCAATGTAGTCCTGTTTATTTTGAGTTGATTCAGGGCTTTATGTACAATGTTCTCACTTAGTGCATCCAGGTGGGAAGTTGCTTCATCCAGAATTAATACCGGTGCATTTTTCAGAAATGCCCTTGCAATTGCTACTCGCTGTCTCTGTCCTCCTGAGAGACTTGCTCCGCGTTCTCCAACCATCGTTTCAAGTCCTTCAGGAAGACTTTGAACAACTTCAGACAGGGCTGACAAATTTACTGCCTCCTGTAATTCCTGTTCAGTTGCGTTAGGTTTAGCAATCAAAATATTGTCTTTTAAAGTATTGTTGAAGAGATATGTGTCCTGCGCTACTAATGCAATTCTGGAACGAAGCTCTTCCAGTTTGAAATTTTTGAGATCAATACCATCTAATAAGATACTCCCTTTGTCAGGGTCCCAAAAACGCATCAGCAGCTGGGCCAGACTTGTTTTTCCTGCCCCTGAAGGACCAACTATGGCAAATGTGTTTCCAACCGGAATATCAACATCTAAATTCTCCAATACATTCCTAGTTCTTCCCGGAAAAGAAAAACTTACATTTCTTATTTTGAAGCCTGATGTTATATCCTTGGAAACTTCTGCATTCCCATCAGCTATTTTTACAGGTTCTTTTTCGAGTGCATAAACTCTCCTGGTAGCACCAAGAGTGTCTGCCAGTTGTCTGCCTATCTGTGCTATCTCTGAAACAGGCAGAAATGCTGACATTGCCAGTATTGTCATTAGAGGAAGTATGCCGGCATCAAAGTATCCATGGTTTGTAAGCAATGCACCGGCACTGACAACAGCAAGACCACCCCAGCCGGTCAACACTTCCAGCATATTGCTTTGGAGCGTCAGTTCTCTGAAGAAAGGCAACCTGAGGGAGATGTGCCGGTCTGTCAGTTCTTCAAAAGATCTTCCTCGATTTGAACCCTGCTGGTATGCAACGATTTCTGCAAGCCCCTGCACTGAATCAATCGCATGTGCTGAAAGTTCACCGGCGGCTTCCCTTGCTTTTGATCCCAGTCGGTCCACTTTGTTTCTCATCAAAAAAGGACTTAATCCAACTGCAATTAAAAAAGGTAAAAGTGCGAGTGTCATCCAGAAACTGGTTGCACTTAAAATGACAACTACTGCAGCTGGAATCAGGATTGATACAAAAACCGGAGCTACTGTGTGTGCGAAGAAATATTCAACCAGTTCAACATCATGTGTGGCAATGCCCATCAAATCACCTGTTCTGCGTCGCACAAGATATGCTGGAGCAAGCAGGTCAAGTTTCTTAAAGACATTGATACGCATAACAGAAAGTAATCTGAATGCCATATCATGGGCTATCCATGATTCAAGCCAGTGAAGTATCCCGGATAGTATAGCTGCTGTAATCAGCCAGCTTAGGTGAGAAGAATAATCATTACCATTTTTCAAATCAAGTACTATAAGTGCGCTGAAAATGCCAACACCTATAAATGACAGTACACGCAGTACCCCAAAACAGAAAGAAAGTGCTAGCCTTCCTTTCCAGGGGATGATATGACGCATCAGCTCAATAACTAATTGTTTCCAATTAAGACCTTCTGCTTTAACAATCCCTTCTGTCGGCAAGTTCATTATTGTTTCTTTTAACTGCTCTTCTTCTTTTTCTTCAAAAATAACTGATTCTTTTTCTTCAACCAATAATTCCTTTGATTCAGCTTCGCGTACCTGCTGTGACATCAGAACTGAATATATCCCGTCCTGCTGCATCAGGCTTTGGTGTGAACCTGACTCTGCAATTTTTCCCTTGTCAAGTACAAGTATTCGGTCACATTTAACAACACTTGAAAGACGATGTGCTAATACCAGTGTTGTACGGTCTTTCATTAAATGATCCAGTGCCTGCTGAATAACAAACTCATTTTCAGCATCCACAGCAGATAGGGCTTCATCCAGTATTAGAATTGGCGTATCTCTCAATAGTGCTCTTGCAATGGCCACCCGTTGTCGCTGACCTCCTGAGAGCTTGATTCCTTTTTCACCAATTAAAGTTTTGTATCCGTCAGGAAGTGTTTCCACGAACTCATGTATATTAGCATTTTTTGCTGCTTTAATAATCTCAGCTTCATCAGCTTCCGGATTCCCCATTTTGATATTGTCTTCGATAGTTCCATGAAACAAAAATGTATCCTGATGCACAACTGAGATCATGCTTCGAATTTGATCAAATGAGATATCCCGAAGATCCAAACCCCCAATGCGGACTGATCCATTTAATGGATCATGGAAACGCAGAAGCAGTCTAACTATAGAGGATTTTCCGCATCCACTCGAACCAACTAGTCCAACTCGCTCCCCTTTTTTGATATTAAAGCATAAAGAATTGTGAACAACATGACTGTGTCCGGGGTAGTTGAAGCTTACTGAATCAAAAGAAATTGAAGGCTCAAGGGTTGTATTACTATTTTCAAAATACTGCTCAATTACAGTAGGAGTTGCATCAAGAATCTTGAATACTCCATGTGCAGCAGATAGCCCCAGCATGCCCTGATGCAGAACTGTACGAAGGTCACGCATGGGTCTGAAAATTTCAACTCCCATCATAAGAATGATCAGCAGGGTAGTAAGTTCCATATCCCCTGTTGTGGTGCGATATGCACCATAACCCAGTCCTGCTGCTGCTCCCAGGGCGATTGAAGTATCTGTAATCCCACGTGATAATACATTGGTGGCAAGCACCCACATTGTGCTTCTAAAAAGTTCGTAAGCACGTTTTTTGAGCAAGTCAGCACGTGTTTTGCTTTGTCCGAAAGATTTGAGAGTCGCTAGGCCCTGAATTCCATCCAGAAAGTCTGAGGCAAATGTTTCATAAGCTTGCTGTCTTTCCTTAGATCGCTTGATATCAAATTTGTGCCAGGCAGATGGTGCAAAAAGTGACACAAATGCTGCAGCAAGAAGGATCAGGGCCACTGGTAAATCTAAAAATGCTACAAACGCAAAAATTATCAGTGGAGTCAAAACAGAGATTAGCAGTTGCGGAAGGTATTGGCCAAAATAAGTCTCCAGCTGTTCTACACCGTCCACCATGCTCAATACTAGTTCTCCCGATCGCTGCCTGCCGGCGTAACCTGGTCCAAGGGTGACAATTTTATTAAATAATCTTTTACGTAGCTCTTTCTGGACAATTGCTGAGGTCTCATGCGCCATCATAGTACGCCAATTTTCGAAATAACCACGTAGCAGCATTACTAAAGCAGCAAGGATAATTGGAATAATCAATTCCTGGGCTGATTTACCCTGGAAAATTAACCCAATCAGCCATCCAAGCATACCCAGTCGAACCACTCCTAGTGAGGTGGATATCATTCCTATCATCACAGAATAGGTTATACGTCCTCTAACCCCTTTTGTGAATGACCAGAGTCTTATGTCAAATTGCATGTTTTAGTTGAACTTTTGAAAAAATAGTCAGTTAAATAATTATAAGAAAGAAAACTCTTAATGAGAGGTATATTCTTCTCAGGAAGCATTCATTAGATTCATGGAATTGAGGCAGGCAAACTTAGGAATTTTGCAATCATTTAAGTCAGAGACAGTTGTTTCAACTAGTTTTTCAGTATTTACTTACATGTTCCGTCGATACTGACCTCCCAGCTGGTAAAGCTGATTGGTTATTTCTCCAAGGGAACATACCTGAACAGCGTCCATCAGGTCCTCAAATATGTTGCCGTTATTTAATGCGGTTTTACTGAGTTGCTGCATCATAGAGTCTCTTTCAGCAGCATGAAATTCATGGAATCTCTCCAAATCACTAATTTGCATATTCTTTTCTTCATCTGTTGAGCGGGCAAGTTCAATTTCAGTCTCTGATTTATCAGGCTTTGGATTAAGGAAAGTATTGACACCCATAATAGGAAGCTCTCCAGTATGCTTAAGAGTTTCATAATAGATTGATTCTTCCTGAATTTTGTTGCGTTGATACATTGTTTCCATGGCTCCCAAAACTCCGCCTCTGTCTGATAAACGAACAAATTCAGAAAGAATTGCTTCTTCCACCAAATCGGTTAATTCCTCAATCAGAAAACTCCCCTGCAGAGGATTATGGTTATATGCTTGTCCAAGTTCATGATTAATGATCAGCTGAATTGCTAGCGCACGGCGAACTGATTCCCCTGTAGGCGTTGTGATAGCCTCATCATAGGCATTAGTATGAAGTGAATTGCAGTTATCGTAAATTGCATACAGTGCCTGAAGTGTTGTACGTATATCATTGAAGTCTATCTCCATTGCATGAAGTGAACGACCGGAGGTCTGAATATGATATTTTAATTTCTGTGATCGTTCATTCCCCTCATACAAATATCGTATCGCAACAGAGAAAATCCTGCGCGCTACTCTGCCGATGACCGCATATTCCGGGTCCATTCCGTTGCTGAAAAAGAAACTCAGATTATGAGCAAAATCATCAATTCTTAATCCACGAGCAAGATAGTATTCTATCAGTGTAAAGCCGTTGGCAAGGGTAAAGGCTACCTGACTGATCGGATTCGCTCCTGCCTCAGCAATGTGGTATCCGGAAATACTTACAGAATAAAAATTGCGCACATCATTGGAAGTAAAATATTCCTGTATGTCTCCCATCATCCGCATGGCAAAATTAGTGGAAAAAATACAGGTATTCTGTGCCTGATCTTCCTTTAATATATCTGCCTGTACCGTTCCGCGTACATTTTTCAATACATGTGCTTTAATTTTTCCGTAAGTTTCTGAGTCCACAAAATGTCTGCCGGACATACCAAGTAGTTCCAGTCCCAATCCGTTATGATTTTCCTGCCTCTCCATGCGGTATTCTGGCAGAGGTATGTTTTGCTTTTTATACTGTTTTTTTAACTTTTGCCGTGCTTTTCCCAATTCCCCGCTTTCAAGAAGATGTTTTTCAACTTGCTGATCAATGGCTGCATTCATAAAAAAAGCCAGTACCACGGGTGCTGGACCGTTAATTGTCATTGATACGGATGTACTGGGCAAAAGCAGATCAAATCCTGAATAAAGTCTTTTGGCGTCATCAACTGTGCAGATTGAAACTCCGGCATTGCCGATTTTTCCATATATATCTGGACGGGAATTGGGGTTTGCCCCGTAAAGTGTCACAGAATCAAATGCAGTGCTCAGGCGTGAAGCAGGCTGCCCTTGAGCCAGCAGGTGAAATCGCCGGTTGGTGCGTTCCGCAATTCCTTCTCCTGCAAACATGCGTGTTGGATCTTCACCTTCTCTCTTGAAAGGAAATACTCCGGAGGTATAGGGAAAGCTTCCTGGAAAATTTTCAAGTCCCATCCACCCTGCAATTTCTCCCCAGTCTTTAAATTTCGGGGTGGCAATTTTTGGAATTTTGGTCCCGGAAATACTGGTACGGTAATTTTCAATTTCCTGTGCTTTCTCCCGTACCTTAAAGCTGAAGTTATCTTTTAGATATTTCTGTCGATTATTCTCGAATTCACTAAGCTGCTTTCGTAATGATTCAGGAAGTTTTTTTAGTTTTTCATTATAAAGTTCCTGAACAGCAATAGTTTCACTTTTTTCGTCACCTTTATCTGGAATTGGTTCAGCAATTCCGGTCTTTGGTCCGGACATTTGCTGTATTGTTCCATGGAGCTGTCCGCATTCAAAGGCGATTGCCGAATGTTCGCGGACCTGATTTTTGTAGTTACGGACATTTGAAGCTATTTGCCTCAAATATTCTTTTCGTTCAGCTGGAATCAGTTCAGAAGTTTCAGAAACAGCAAAATCAGCCTTTTGACTGCGTTTCCAATTAAGACCTTTTGTTTGTATCAGCAATTCTATTAATTTGTGATAACACCATTTTGTACCAACATCATTAAAGCGATTGGCTACAACTCCAAATACAGGCAATGACTCCGGATGAGCATCAAAGTCAAGATGGCTGCGGCAATATTGCTTGCGTACAGCACGCAATGCATCTTCAGCTCCAGGCTTATCAAATTTATTGATCACTATGCAGTCGGCAAAGTCAATCATGTTGATTTTTTCCAGCTGGGTCTCAGCTCCGTATTCGGGGGTCATCACGTATATACTAAAATCAACAAGGTCAGAAATTTCAGAATCACTTTGACCGATTCCCGCAGTTTCCACCAGAATCAAATCAAATCCGGAAGCACGAAGCAATTTCACGGAACTGTCCAGAGAGGCAGATGTAGCAAGATTTGATCTACGTGTGGCAAGTGAACGCATGTAAACACGCTGATCATGAATCGAATTCATACGCAGGCGGTCACCTAATAGTGCACCTCCGGTTTTACGTTTTGAGGGGTCAATTGATACTATTGCCACCCTTTTATCCGGAAACTCAGTTATAAAACTCCGTACCAGTTCATCCATCAGGCAGGATTTCCCTGCTCCTCCCGTGCCGGTTAGTCCAATGACAGGAATATCAGAATAATCTGGAAGTTCGTCCAAGAAATTTGTTACTTCCTGCTGATGTTCAGGGTTTTGTTCATCTGTGAGAGAACCTTCCGCCCAGGTTAAACTGCGTGCAATATGCTGGATACTCCCCTGTAAAAGCTTTTCTGGCTCAGGTTTAAAATCATCACTAAGTAAAGGGAAATCAGCCCGTTTGAGCATATCTGCAATCATTCCCTGCAGTCCAAGTTCTCTACCGTCTTCCGGAGAATAAACACGATTTACTCCGTATTCCATCAATGCATCGATTTCAGAGGGAACAATCACTCCACCTCCTCCTGCAAATACTTGTATGTGTCCTGAACCTTTCTTTTTAAGCAGGTCAACCATATAGCGAAAATATTCATTATGTCCACCCTGGTAGGAACTTACTGCAATCCCCTGCACATCTTCCTGTATTGCCACATCAACTATTTCTTCGACACCACGATCATGGCCAAGATGAATAACTTCCGCTCCTTGGGACTGAATGATGCGTCGCATGATATTAATTGCGGCATCGTGACCGTCAAACAAACTTGTTGCGGTGACTAAACGGACTTTATTCTGGAGAGAAATTGTTTTTGTTCGATGAGGTGAGTTCATCCTATGTGATACTGTTTGCTTTTATTTAAAGGGTTTCTAGCTAATTTTTTAATGCTTTTCAGATCATTTTTTCAATTTCGATACGTGATAATCCAAGTGTTTCGCCTCCTTCAAGGATCTGTTCCCAGGTAGTTTTATCAACAGGGATACCATTTTCTTTGCGTTCTTGTTCTTTAAGCCGTTCAGGATCTCCTGCAATAAGGACCGGTTCTTCCGGATCTGCCGGAGGAGATTTTTTGCAGAATGAAGTTATTTCTTCAATTTCATGTTGCATCCAAGGAATATCTACTAATTTTACAGGATTAATAAGCAAAGTGAACATGTTGTTGATTATGCTGTCATGGCGAATATTTCCGGGTTGTATTGTTCCCCCACCACTTAGTACCCCGCCAAATAATTCGCAAAACAGCGCAAGTCCGTATCCTTTGTATTCTCCTAATGGAGTTAGTGCTCCGAGTGGTGGATTGTCCTCCTTTTCAGGATACAAGTAACCGGCCATTACCCCGGGGTTATTACTTGGCTGTCCTTTGTGGTCTAAAACAAGTCCGTCTTCAAGAGTTTCGTTTTTATTTATAGCAACTCTAGCTTTACCCAAGGCAATCCTGCTCGTAGCCATGTCAAGTAATACTGGAGATTGCTTTTTGGTTCCGGGCATGGCCAGGCAGATTGGATTGGTTGAAAAACGTGCGTCTGAACCTCTATATGGAGCTACGAGGGGAAAATGATCTGTCACATTGACAAAATGCATTGACACCATTCCAGCCTCAATGCTTTGTTCTCCATATGTGCCTATTCGTCCAAGGTGGTGAGAATTACGCAGAGTCATCAAAACCAAACCGGTTTCACGGCATTTTTCAATGGCCTGCTCCATTGCCATTTTACCTACGGCCTGTCCATAACCACGTTTCCCGTCAAACATCATTATTGAGCCATTAGTTTTCACCATTTCAGGCTCCTGGTTTGGGAAAAGCAGTTCTGCCTTAAGCATCTTTACATAAAACGGCAGCATACCCACACCATGACTGTCATGGCCAGCAAGATTTGCACGCACTAAATGATCAGCCACGACTTGACTTTCATTATTGCTGCTTCCCCCTTTTTCAAGTATTGCTGAAACTATTCTTTTGAGAGATTCTGCCTGTACCAGCATATTCAGTTTTTATCCGGAAGTTTAGGAAAATGCCTGGATTCCAGTCTGGGCACGTCCTAATATCAGTGCATGAATATCATGGGTACCTTCGTAAGTATTGACTGTCTCCAAATTCATCATGTGTCGCATAACATGAAACTCATCAGAAATTCCATTTGCACCGTGCATATCACGGGATGCACGGGCAATGTCAAGGGCTTTACCGCAATTGTTGCGTTTCATCAGAGAAATCAATTCTGGAGAACATTTATCATTATCCATCAAACGTCCCATTTGGAGAACACCCTGCATCCCAAGCGCAATTTCAGTCTGCATATCTGCCAGTTTCTTTTGTATCAGTTGATTTGCCGCCAGGGGCCGGCCAAATTGAATACGGTCCAAAGTGTATTGACGGGCCTGCTTCCAGCAGAATTCGGCAGCACCGAGTGTGCCCCATGCAATACCGAAACGTGCACGGTTCAGGCACCCGAAGGGTCCTTTTAACCCGGAAACGCTAGGTAATTCATTTTCTGCTGATACAAATACATTATCCATAACAATCTCACCGGTTACTGATGTACGCAGAGACATTTTACCCCCAATTTTCGGAGTACTTAAGCCTTCCATGTTTTTTTCCAGGATATAGCCTCTTATTACTCCATCATCATTTTTGGCCCAGACTACGAAAATATCCGCAACTGGTGAGTTTGAAATCCACATTTTGTTGCCTGTCAGCCTGAATCCACCTTCTGTTTTTCTGGCGCGTGTTTCCATGCTTCCGGGGTCGGAGCCATGATTTGGTTCAGTAAGTCCAAAACATCCAATCAACTCTGCTTTTGCCAGTTTTGGCAGGTATTTTTTGCGCTGTTCTTCCGTGCCGTAAGCGTATATTGGATACATTACCAGACTGGATTGTACACTCATTGCTGAACGGTAACCTGAATCCACCCTTTCAATCTCGCGGGCTATTAAGCCGTAAGACACATAATTTGCCCCAATTCCACCGTATTCTTCAGGAATTGTAGACCCAAGAAATCCCATTTCAGCAAATTCGTTCATTATTTCACGGTCATATTTCTCATTACGATTTGCTTCCAGAACTCTGGGCATTAATTTTTCCTGGCAGTAATCACGGGCTGTATCACGTATCAATCGTTCTTCTTCGCTCAATTGTTCATTGAAAAACATAGGGTCAGCCCAATCGAATGTCGCAATTTTGTTAGTTTGTTTCATAATAAAATCTAGTAACGTTATAGAAATGTCTACAAATTTACATCATCATATTAGAAGTTAATTATGGCCAGTTGCAATTTCAATCTGAACAGGCCATGACTGAACAGGCTACTACTTGGCGGGATATTAGGGGAGTAAAAAGGATTTTTGAAAATTTTGTCCATAT
>ENA-UPTF01000250-UPTF01000250.1-marine-metagenome-genome-assembly--contig:-NODE-250-length-38893-cov-10.019116_pt1 | contig 38893 bp, 34 predicted proteins | sample MGYA00238166_ERZ767019 | MGnify/ENA primary metagenome ERZ767019 (study PRJEB28930, sample SAMN06266391) | marine metagenome | isolation source: Sea water from 250 m depth | place: Atlantic Ocean... | reverse complement strand
CGTATCTCAATAGGATCCATCTTTAGTTCCTGGGCAGCAACATCTACCAAACGTTCCACCAGGTAGGAAGCTTCTGGCCTTCCTGCTCCTCGATATGCATCCACCGGGACTGTATTGGTTAACGTCCCTGTGGTCTCACCCCAGATCCCAGGATTCTTATATAGCCCGGAAAATAGTGTAATGCAGATGACCGTTGGAATCAATGGTGCGATACTGGACAAATAAGCACCCATATCCGCGTGAAGTTCCGCATAAAGACCGGTGATTGTACCATCACTTTTAAGAGCCAATTTGCAATTCTGAACATGATCACGGCCCTGAGAATCAGTCATGAAGGATTCGCTCCTAGTTGCAACCCATTTACAGGGTCTATTGATTTTCCTTGCGATCCATGGAACAATCACTTCTTCTGGGTAATGAAAAATCTTACTTCCAAATCCACCACCTACATCCGGGGAAATGACCCGTAGTTTATGTTCATCTAGCATAGGCAAAGTAACAGCGCTAAGACCAAAACGGATAATGTGCGGATTTTGACTGGTGGTCCAAACTGTCATATCCTCGGTGGCAGCAGTCCATTGGGCAGCACAGGCCCTCGGTTCCATTGCATTTGCTATCATCCGTTGATTGATAAGATCCAGCTTCACTACATGATCCGCTTCCTCAAATGCCTTATCACAGGCTTCTCTATCTCCTAAACCCCATTTGAAGCTTATATTGTTTTCGATTTCATCATGAACAAGCGGTTTTCCATCTTCGGTCGTGGCCTTAGCACCTACGGTAGCTTCCAGTACCTCATAGTCCACTTCGATTAGTTCCAATGCATCTGTAGCGATATAAGGATCTTCTGCAACCACAGCTGCAACACTATCACCAACATGGCGTACCTTATCTGGAACTAATGGCCAGCGATCCGGGATTTTGTTATCGGGTACTTGCCAAATAACAGGCATCTTACCGACACCGCCATCAATGAGATCCTGGCCAATGAAGACATCGATGACTCCATCAATTGCTTTGGCTGCATCCGTATTAATACTTTTGATCTTGGCATGAGCATGCGGGCTTCTAAGAACAGCAACGTGAGCCATATTAGGAAGTTTTAAATTGGCTACATATTTCCCTTGACCCTGAATAAACCGAGGATCTTCAACTCTTTTTACACTCTTTCCAATATGTTTACCCATTATGATCCTCCCTTCATTGACTGCGAAGCAGATTTAACAGCTTTCACAATATTCTGATACCCTGTACATCGACAAATATTTCCTTCAAGGCAATGACGAATTTCTGACTCTGAAGGTTCTGAGTTTTGATCCAACAAACCAACGCCAGCCATAATCATTCCGGGAGTACAATAACCACACTGTAGTCCGTGTTCATCCCAGAAAGCCTGCTGCAAAGGATGTAATTCACCATTTGTTGCAAGTCCTTCAATAGTTGTGATCTCACTACCCTCAGCCTGGACTGCCAAAGCAGTACAAGATTTTACTGCGTTGCCATTCATTATAATCGTACAGGCACCGCACTGGCTAGTATCACAGCCTATATTGGTGCCGGTTAATCCTAAATGGTCGCGAAGGAAATCAACAAGCAAAGTACGTGCTTCTACAGATCCACTGCACGTTTGACCATTTACAATCATGGTAATATTGTGCGCCATCCTTAACTCCTTATTTATTTATTTTTTATTTACTTTCGAATACTTTTGGCATATCAAGCAGCCTGCGTACTCATAATTCTCTTTTTGAAATTTTCAAAACCCTGATCCATTAATCTTTTTCCAGTAGCTTCAATCAACCGCTGGCCAACCCTGGCAATGATACCAGAAACACTCCCAGTCGCAATAAATATGAATTCTGTTCTACCATCTTGAGTGGTAAGCAGAATCTCACCTGCACCGCGCATTTGTCCCTTACTGCCATCACCATTAACATCAAACTTATATCCATTGGGCGGATCCAAGTCGAATAGAGAAAGCTTAGATTTAAATTGGCCTTTGATGGGGCCAATTTTTATTTCAATATTTGCGTCAAATTTGTGATCGCCAATGGGGTCTAAGGATTTACAATTCGGTAAGATTTCAGCAAGTGTTTCAGGATCCAGAATGGCTTCCCAAACATTCTGCTGGGAAATATCTAAAATATATTTTTTCTCTAACCGTATAGCCAAATAACACTCTCCTACTGTTAGGTTTTTGGTATGCGGGACCTTTTGTAAGATTCACTTAAAAAGGACGTAACAATGTATTTGTGCCAAAATTAAATTTCAATAGAAATCGTATTTATAATTGTAACTCAAAGCATTTTATTTGCCGATTATTTTTTCTTTCAATGCTCTGAATGCACACATTCACTAGGGACCCGTTCACCACTAGTGAGCAGTGCCCACTTCCAGATCGGTATATGTTTTTTTAGTTCAGCGATGAACCAAGTCATAGCATCCAATCCTTCTTTACGGTGTTTAGACCAAATCACTACATGGAGACTTATTTCACCAACACCAATTTGCCCAACCCGGTGCCGGCAAAATAAATCATGGATGGAAAATTTACTGACCGTTTTTTCCGCTAATCTATTTAATTCTGTTTCGGCCATCCCTTCATAGTGTTCATATTCCAGTGCCAGTATTGGTTCACCTTGTTCAGTGGATCTAACACGACCATTAAATACAATTTCAGAACCATCATTACGTCGTGAATCATCTGCAGGAAAGGGCACAATTTGGCTGGGAACGATCTCTGTTACGATCATTCAGCCTCCCTGGACTGGTGGTATAAAGGCCACTTCATCCCCATCCTCTAATAATACCGGTTCAATTACATAATGTTTATTTACAGCAGTGCGAAGAGTGACATCATCTAGTGCACCAGCACTCTGTTCTCTAACCATAGTTTCAAGGTCTGCTGAGTTGGAACCTGGTTTCAGTGTGACAGTAAGTTCATTTGAACCTATAGCATATTTTACTTGTGAAAAACATTTGACTAAGACCTTCATACCTTTACTCCAAGATTTATGATATTTGTTTCATGGGTAATACCATCGTATAGTAGCAACTTACCGCTTAAGCTTGGTTTTATATCGATAATGATCTTTACTGCTTCCAGGGCCTGAATGTTGCCAATTATTGCAGGGAGCATACCGAGGACACCTGCTTCTCCACAAGTGTCACCACCAGCAGGATCCGGGGTGAATATATCTTCGTATCCAGGGCCACCATTATGATTTAACACTGCAACTTGTCCTTCAAAACGATACAAGCCGCCATACACCATGGGAATACCCAATATTTTTGATATACGGTCAATCACTTGCCTAGTTTTTATATTATCTGTCGCATCAATAATCACGTCTGTATCTTTCAGGAGTTCCTGTCCATTGGACTCATCCAAATGGATTTCCTTGGCAATGACAGTAAGGTTGTCATTAAGGTTTTGTAAACTATTATATGCTACAGATACTTTCGCGTGTCCAATTTCATTTTTATTATAAAGCGGTTGCCGATGAAGATTAGATAATTCTACTACGTCGCCATCGATTAATTGCAGGTTCCCTAAACCAGAAGCGGCCAGTGTTTGGGCAGCAGGACAGCCTAGCCCCCCAATACCTACAATGGTAATTTTTGAATCCTGAAGTTTTCGCTGGCCAGACATCCCTATTTCTGGCAATATAGTTTGTCGCGACCAACGGCTAAGGTCTAATTTATCAATTTGAAATGCTTCCCACGATTGTACACCACCAAGCAGGCTATAAGCATTTTCAAGATTTTTTTCAAATATCAATTCTTCTGTTAGGACACCAAACTGACATATCAGAATAAGTGGATCTTTTTTTCTGGCAGGCAAATTCTCTGCAGTTGCAATAATCGTTTCCAATCCACTTATCGGGAAATGGTATCGTTGTTCTTCCGGCCGGATGTCTGCTACTATAAAAGATCTACCTGTAGAGACCCAATTGTGGAGTTCTTGGGGGGTAATAATCATGTGATTGATTTCCAAGGTAAAAGGCGGACTCGAATTTGTTCACCCTTTATTAGAGGTTTATTCCCTGGTTCGGCAATAATAATACAATTTGCTTCTAGAGAAGATGTCAGCATATGGGATCCAACCTTTTTAGTAGGGGCACAGATCAATTGACCGTTCTCTGACCAAGTATTTCCAAAAAGATACCTGGTTTTTTCTTTCTCACAAGGGAAAGATTCATCCAATACAGCAGATAATGTGCTTGATCTCGTTTGCCCTGACATGATTTCCAAAACCGGCCAGACATATTCCATAAAACCAATGAAGGCAGACACTGGATTACCTGGCAATCCAAAAATTAACGCTTTTCCCCTACTACCAAAAAATAATGGTTTCCCTGGTTTTTGAGCTACTTTCCAAAAATGTTCTTTGACATTTAATTCCATTAGCACATCCCGAACATAATCGAACTTTCCCATTGAAACGCCACCAGAAGATATAATCATATCACAACTACTAAATGCATCAGTTAAAAATGCTTTCAGCGAAGCTTGATTATCCTTTATTACACTTTTTAGAGTTACTTCAGCACCGGCACGCCTGACTAAATCTTCAAAGATGTATAAATTCGAGTTATAAATCTGACCCGGTAATAGATCATTACCCGGTTCAACTAATTCATCCCCTGTTGCAAATATTCCCAACCGAGATTTTCGATATACTTGGATATCTTTGTACCCAAAAGTGGCCATTGTTCCAAGCTCTGCCGTTGTAATGCTGGATCCATTATTAACAAGTACCTCTCCTGACTCTATTTCTTCTCCTACTCTGCGGATATGTTGTCCTGCTTGAACTTCTGTGTACATTTGTACTTCAGGGCCACTTTCATATCCACTGCTATATTCAACCATAACCATTGCATCAGCACCTTGTGGTATAGGTGCGCCCGTCATACATTGGGCACATTGGCCTGGCCCCACTGCTACGTCACCTGGCGATCCAGCAGATACAACACCAACCATCATTAGAGAAACTGGATTGTTTTTACTTGCACCTTTTGTATCTGATGCCCGAACAGCGAAACCATCCATGGCACTGTTATTAAAACGTGGCTGGGGAAAAGATGCTACTATGTCTTGTGCAAGGACTCTTCCTTCTGCAACATTGATTGAAACTTTTTCCTGAGGAACAATGGAAATGTGATCATCAATTATCTTGCTTGCTTCCTTAACTGATATCACGGCCACAAACCCACTAGGTCAAATACTGTACGAACAGCAGCGACAACCAGCACCACAGCTAGAAGTCGACGAATCATCTGGTCTGAAGCGTGGTTCGCACCAAACCGAGTCCCCATAAATCCCCCAATCAATACAGCTATCGAAAACTGAATTATCAAATCACTGTCAAGTTGAGCCTGGCCTGAACTAAACGCCCCTGCCAGCGCTGCAATGGAATTAACGATGATAAACAACGCGCTGACCGCTGCAGTCGCCTTAGTGGATGCCCAACGTTTGAGAATTAGCAATGGTGATAGGAAAATTCCACCCCCAACTCCTACAAGTCCTGAAACAAATCCCAAACCTGCGCCTACAGTAAGACTAAGGATATATGACGGTGGATTATAAATGTTACTGTCAATATTCGCAGCTTTCACTAACCGCCATGCCGCCCATAAAAGGGTAAAAGACAAAACAGTATCAAACAACCAATCAATGATCGGAAGATAGGCGCCCAAGTAGGCAAACGGTATGGACGTCAGTATAAATGGCTGAATGAGTTTTATATTGAAAAACCCCCGTCGACTGTAGTGATATAAACCGATGGATGCCACCACGAGATTAAGACAAAGGGCATGGGGTTTTAACCAGACAGCGCCATGGGACGCAAAAATCGAAAGAGATAGGACGGCTAGATATCCGGAAGCACCGCCGTGACCTACGGAACCGTAAAGAGCAGCAATAACCGCTAGAGAAAAAAGAAGTTCAAATTGTAGATCCATGTTAGTGTCTTTGTCCTATAACCATAGAAAAGACGTGTAAAAAACTGGGCATGAGCACGGTGATTGCATCTTTAGCAGCCCCAGGGCTGCCAGGCAGGCAGATGACAAAAGTGTTACCAATCCGACCGGCCAATAATCTTGACAACATTGCTGTGGAAGTTTTGATCCGTCCGTAACTGTGAAGTGCCTGCTCAACGCCGGGCAACCGTTGTGTTAACAGTGGTTCAATTGTCTCAATGGTCACATCATGGGGTCCAACACCGGTTCCACCAGAGGTCACCACCAGTTCAAAGCCTTTATCTTTTAGGTCCTCAATAACCGTATTTAACTTTGCAGCATCATCAGGAATTACTTCGGTGTAATCAATCTGGCAACCATAATTGGCAAGTCCTTCTTTTAGGATCTGTCCTGACGTATCCTCACTTTTACCTTCATGAACTGATTGCGAAAGTATAAGTACTGCTGTCTTTGGTGAAAAATCAGAGCGTTGATCACTTTTTCCTCCCTTTTTTTCCACAAGATGGATATCGGAAATGGTCATTGTTTTATCAATAGCTTTACACATATCATAGATGGTTAATGCCGCAGTAGTAACAGCGGTTAACGCTTCCATTTCCACACCTGTAGCTTCCGTTGTTTTTACTACTGAATTGATGGTTATCTGATCACTGCCCAGTTCAAATTCCAAGTCCACCCAAGATAGATTTAATTGGTGACATAAAGGTATAAGTTCGGCAGTTTTCTTGGCTGCCTGAATACCAGCGATCTTGGCCGTAGTCAATACATTGCCCTTGGGTAATGCGTTGTCAGTAATGGCTGCAATGGTGGCAGGCAAAAGACCGATTTGTCCTTCTGCCCTGGCCGTTCTATTTGATACATTCTTGTCCGTTACATCAACCATCCTCACAGCGCCTTTTTTATCCAAATGACTGAAATTTCCCATGGCTACCCTCCTATTTTGGTCATCGATTGCGCAGGGTTATTAGCTGTTTCCTGTGCAACCCAACCATCGATTGGTTTTTGCCACATGGCTTGTAAAAAAAGATCAGCAATATCTTTGTCTGATCCACCTGATCGGATGGTATCCCTCACACTGAAATGGTTTTTGGAATAAAGACAGTTTCGGATTTGACCTGTAGCAGTTAAGCGTATACGATTACAAGCTCCGCAAAGATCTCTGGAATACGATGGTATGACAGCTACTTTTCCTTTGTAACCTGGTACATTGTATGTGGTGAATTCTGTGGCACTTCCCAAAGCTGTTTTAATATCAGGAAACAATTTTATTAATTCAGCCTTTATATTTTCTGCCCTGAAAAATTTTCCTGTTTTCCAGATTTGTTGGGCATCAAAGGGCATTAGCTCAATAAAGCGAACCGTGAGCGGGTAATCTTTTGTTAGGTGAACAAAATTTGATAATTCATGATCATTGAAACCTCGCAGTGCGACAACGTTAACTTTGATCGATGGGATACCTGCCCTTTTCGCTGCTTCAAGACCCTTGCATGCTTTATCGATATAATCCCGGCGTGTAATTTCCGTATACTTTTCTTTTTCTAGTGTGTCAATACTAACGTTTACTCCAGTGAGACCCGCATCTTTCAATGCTTCAGCAGAATTGGCAAGCAATACGCCGTTTGTCGTCAAATTTAATGAATCTATACCAGGAGTTTCCGCCGCTCCACTAATCAATTCTACAAGATCTTTTCGTAGTAAAGGTTCTCCTCCTGTAAACCGTATCTTGTTTACGCCAAGTTTAGCAGCTACTTGGATTATCCGAATAACTTCTTCGCGTGTTAGTAATTTATTTTCAGGTTCAAAGGATATGCCCTTCTCAGGCATACAATAAATGCAGCGCAGATTACACTTTTCATTAATCGCAATCCGCAAATAATTAAATGTGCGGCCAAATTTATCCTTAATCTGGGGAACCTGTGTTACCCGTTGGGCAACACTACTATGAGTGTATTTCTGTTCGACTTCTTCCATTCTCATTCCAAGTTATTCCAAGTTACCCAAGGAATCGGGAGCTAATACTGACGTTTCCCTCAGTACCGTACCGGCCTGCTACCTTATTCCATTTAAGTGAACGTAGGCACACAGGCTAAGAGAATTGTATGTAGAACTAAAATATAGCAGGAATTAGCGATTGAACCTAGATTTGAAATTCAAAAGGATCAATTTTACTTTGGCTCATTAATGAGACTACCGTTATGTTCACGGGTCTATAATATTGTGGCCATCTTTGTTATTTACTCATTACTTTCAGTAGCACAATAGAAGACTCACAAAAAATAAATGAAAACTCAAACCAATTAGTATATCATGGCAGGAACAATTTTACAGGTTAACGTTAAATCAAAAGTTCCTGGAGAACGAGGGCTTCCAAAATATGCTGTGAAGCATTCTTATGCTACTAAGCGAGGCCTGAATGGAGATTACAATAAATTCCGCCAAACCAAGAAAAAGGGTAATAAAGATATGGCTATCCTTGTGTATCCTATGGAAACAATACAAGAATTAAATCAAGAAGGCTGGCCGGTCCAACCTGGCGATGTTGGCGAAAACCTAACCGTAGAGGGATATACACATGATTTATTCAAAGTTGGACAGCAGTATATAGCTGGAGACTCTACGATTGAAATATCCTTGGAATGTGATCCTTGTACTAATCTGGGTTTGCTCCCCTATGTGGGGCAGAAGCATACAAAAACTTTTATTAAAACGATGCTGCACAGACGTGGATGGTACGCCCGGGTAATCAAGGATGGTGAAATAAAACCTGGAGACATATTCAAACTGATTCAATAAGTCAGCCAAGGAACTAAATTGTTTTAAGAAAATTATTTCCTACCAGCAGATTCTGCAGTGCCCTCCCAATCTGGATCCGCACAACCAATCCATTCTCCTGTCAATGTATCCAGCATTACAGCATGAATTCGTCCAAATTTCCCCGGTAACCGCCCCATTTCAACTGTATATCCTAGTTGAGAAAAATACGTACTATCATCTTCGTTCCACCTAGTTCCATCGACAACTTCTAGATTAATTCCTTCTTCCAGTGGATGTACACGGGGGGCATATAATGCTTCTGACAAAGGCATCTTATGATCAATAATATTACTGATTACATTGACAATAGATGACGGTATTCGGCTTCCTCCAGCAGCCCCCAAGGCTAATAAGGGTTGATCATTCTTAAAAATGATTACTGGTGAAATGTGCGAAGGTACCCTAAGATTTGGCTCAACTTCCCCAAGATAGCCACCCATTGTCTGGGCATATAGAAAACCCAAGCCGGGAGTGGCCACTTTTGAACCCATCGTTGGGCCAATGGTCTGAGTTAAGGACACAATCATACCGTTTTTGTCTACCACCGTCAAATGAGAAGTATGGCCATCTATATCTTTCTGAATTTCTGGAATGCTATCTTTTTTATCTGTTGTGGATCCATCAATTACAGTTCCATTCATTAATAGTGTTTCCAGGGCTCGTTTTTTGGCCCAGGATGTAGATGTAAATCTTGCTGCATCATCCAGGTTTTTTTGTTCTTTTTTATCCAAATAGGCCGCTTGGACAGCATGGTATATAGCTCGTGCCCACTCTTGTTTTACATTCAGATCAACCGGTAATTGTTCCAGAATTTGCAAGGCCTCTATAGTAATTGCACCATAGGCTGGTAGCCATAAAGCTTTGATCCCATAACCACGGTAACTGCCTGCAACAATATGCGATTTTTCCGCCCGGTAATTTTCCAGGGATTCCATGGTTAAAAAGCCGCCGTTTTCGCGAACATCCCGTACCATCGCTTGCGCAATCCATCCCCGATAAAATACGTCCGGTCCCTTTTCAGAAATGGCCTTTAATACTTTGGCTAAATCACTTTGTATAATCCGGTCTCCTGCTTTTTTTGCAGTACTATCCTTATTTAAATAATACTGCCATGTCCCAGAAAATTCCTTTAACACCTCATTGACGGACTCCTGCCGCAATGCCTCACCAGGGAGAAGTGTAAACCCATTTTGAGCATAGCTAATGGAGGGATTCATTACCTTTGCAAGCGGTAATGATCCAAATTCAGATAGTCCAATGGTCAACCCTTTCACTACACCAGGAACAGCAATAGTTTGGTAACCATATTCTACCCCGGCAGTATCATCAAATTCGTAAAATGCAGGTGCTTGGGTCGTAGCATCAATTCCATGAACTCCTCCAGCGGGAGTATATATTATAATCTGGGCCCGACCACCGATACCGCTCATACTAGGTTCAACAACTGATAGCGTAAAAGCAGCCGCAACTGCAGCGTCCATGGCGTTACCTCCTGCTTCAAGCATTTTAATAGCAGCATTGGTTGCTAAGGGATGAGCTGCAGATACTACACCATTACTGGAACGCGCTATTTTTTTATTTGGTGGGGTTTGATAAATATCATCAGTTTGATGCACTAGGTTCGCGCAGCTGGCAAAAAACAACATTGTCAAAATAAGTAGATTTTTCATTAATCTAACTTCCGTTTCATAATAATGGTCCACCTATCAATCAAGGCTGAATACCTCGTCCCAGATGATGTAAGTAATATGCGCTCACTGCCGTTGCAAAAGCACTGGCATAACTAGACCAATTTTCTTCCGTATCACGGATTCCCGGTTGGGGTAATTCTACCTGAATAGCACTAATGATACCGCCATCCCTTGATCCATGACGAGCAGTAATGTAACCGCCACTGAAATACCGTGAGCCAGCAGGACCAAGGTCATTGACACTGGGCACACATGCATACCCCATGCTATCCATAATTGTACCAAAACTGGTTCCTCCGCGCAGAATATTGATAAACGTGTAAGCAGAAGAATCCGCCAACACTCTGATACTTGACTTATTCTTGAAGGTATTTGTACTCAATTCTTCATCAGGCAAATCCAATTCATCACCTTTAATCAAATACCCCAACCAAGTTCGCAGATCATAGAATCCATCAGGGTTTTCGCCATGGCCGTGAATATCAAATAGTATACCGCTGCCATGATTCATCGTTACCAGTTCTTTAGCAATATCCAAATAATGATGATATTCTGCCCAGGCGCGCTCTGCATAGAGGTTTCCTCCTGCCGCCTCTTCAATTTCTCGGTTTGCATCCAACTTCAGGCGTTCCAATAAACAGAGAATTACATGGGGTTTCCCGCCAAAGCGGGCCATTAAGGTATCCATGATCACTTTTGTCAACTGGTAGGTATTAATATCGGTGACGGTTGTACCTTCGGTCCGGTCCGGTATTTCAGTTGGTTCTTTCCAACCACCATGGCCAGCAGATAAAATTATGGGCAGAGACCCTGAATGATATTCGATGTACTCTTCGCGGCCAAAATAAATCGAATCCTCAAAATAGGGACCATCGTGCCCAAGTTCCGGAAAAGTATCCTGAGGAACAGTTTGTATGTAACCAGTTTGTTCAGGTTCCGGATCTTCGCAGCCTATGAAAAAGAAAAAAACCAACGTAACTGCAGTCAGAAATGGAATTTTGAGTAACGCTTTGACTTTCTTCATCTGTTTACAAGGATGTATAGGAAAATATATGTGGATTCTAAAAATTAATAGCTAAAAATAAAAAGCCCCCGTAATGGGGGCTTTTTATTTTTATTTCACTTTTATAAAGTGGCCGAATTATTGTTTGTTATCTCAGCTACCGCCATTAACCTTTGTTTTTGCGTATAATCCTGGATCCTCAGTCATATTACTATTGGAAGTTAATTCATCTTGTGCATACGGTACCCGTTCTACATGCGCTGACCCACCGGGATTCAGCGGGAACGGCACAATCAAATCTGTTTCACCATCGCCGCGGAGGCGCCTGTGATCATTAAAAGGCATGTAAGTACCAAATCCAGATACGTACCTTTCTTCAATAATCTCACGGAGCAGTGCCGTTTCAGCAGATACACCATCGGAATTTTCCATACCTCCAGATGCAAAGTCAGCACTGACGTAGGCATCATATTGAATTGTCGTATCACTATTGAATGTGGCATTCAACCGGCCGCCACTGGCTAACCAGGCACGATAATCATTCAAATGGCCTAATCCATCTGCACCAGTCCGAGCTGCTGCTTCCGCCTTGATCAGCTGGTTTTCAGAATAAGTCACCATGGGCATCGGTTCAAACCGTTCAATAACACCCAAATTACCTTCGCCGGAGGTCTCATCAATCTTATAGTAATTGTGACGAGCAGTTTCGTTGGTCTTGGCATTGCCTCTATAGGCGCTGGTGGTATCATTCAAAAGCTCTAACAAATAACTGCCATTATTGCCAAGATCACCCGTTCTCGATCCGGATAAAATTGCATTGAAGAGATTCTTATCACCTTCTGATACCGCAGCATCACCGCGGGGAATAAAGTTCATATCATCTGCAGAGGATGAAATACCCATATTTGCAGCGGTTAATGCAGCGGAATAATTACTTTGAATTAATGCATAACGGGCCTTAAGTGTATATGCAGCAGCAAGCCACTTGTCCTTATCACCATCATAATAGATATCGTAACTTTCAGGACGACTCGAAGCGCTTCCAAGATCTGAAATAGCACCATCCAAGAGCGTTGTCATAGCAGCCAAAACTTCTAACTGGGAATCAAATACCGGATCTTCCACAGCATCATTTACCGCTTCTGAGTACGGTACATCTCCCATTAAGATGGCCAGGGTACCAACAGCGTGGGCCTCAATGACCTTCGCTATCCCCACTAGAAGTTTATCATCCGGCACAGCTTCAACAATGTGCCGTACATTAGTTAGTACGCCAGTATAACACCCGTTCCATTCATCATTGGATTCAACCGTTGAAAGTGAATATCCATAAATATTTGAATAGAGAGATGTATAGCCAATCAACTGTCCGGAGAACATACCGGTAATCCTGTTGAGATGACTGTTTTGGACCATAATATTCGCGAGCTGTGCACCATTTAAAAACAAGCTCGCATCTACATCCTGTAACGTTATCTCATTCGGATTGTCATTTAAATCAGTCGGAATTTCACAGGAAGCCAGCATCAGCATCGAAGCAATCAAAATAAGGCTAAAAGTGTTTTTCATTATTTTTAATCCTTTCATTGAATTTTTCATTATCTAACCCTCCTTAGAAATTTACCGAAACCGTGAACAGGTAGGATTTCGTACTTGGATTCGTAAAGTAATCCAAGCCAAACCCATTAGCCACACCGGCCTGGTTTGTAGCGGGATCAATACCCACTAGTTCTTTATACTTTGCCCACAGGTTCCGACCGGTCGCCCTGAACGTTATGGAACTCAGTTTGGTCATATCCCTAAATGCAGGCGAAGTAAACGTATAAGATACTGAAAGTTCTCTGATACGAGAGAAGGTAGCATCCTTTACAGCAAAGTTGTAGGCCTGGTTATCACCAAAACCACCACCTATACCGTGACGGTACCACGTTTCATCAAGCAGCACGTCTCCCCCACCAAAATTATGGATATTACCACGGACTGTCTCACCACTAGCAATGACATCACCATCATAATTTACATAATCCTTATCAAGCGTTACCCGTCCCGCAGTTTCCTCAGTGGTGCCAAAACGGCGTAACACCCACTGTGTTCGCGGCGAGTAATCACCACCTTGAGAATGTTCAAATAGGACATTCAAATTGAAATCTTTAAAGCGGGCATTTAAACCTAGAGAGCCACGCCAGTCAGGGTTCGGATTACCAAGCACAATGGGCAGGGATGTGATTTGAGGAAAACCATTTTCATCCAGGATTAGTTTTCCGTCTACTGTGCCATCTTCAGTTTGCGACCCTGTCCCGTAAAGCGCGCCCAAAGGATGACCTACAATCGCGACTGAATTAACGGATCCAGTTCCTAGGGCAATCATATCAGTTCCAGCCAGGTCTTTAACCTCATTTTCATTTTTAGCCCAGTTAAAATACAGATCAAAAGCTTTGTCGCCATCACTCATCAACAAATATGAACCATCCAGTTCCAAGCCCGTATTCTCCATTTCGGCTGCATTCATATACTGTGTATCATAACCAGTCGATGGTGATTTCGAAACGTTGATCAACATATCTGAAACCACATTCGAATAGCTTGTAAAGCCCAGAGCTAATCGGTCATCAAATAAACGCAAGTCCATGCCAAATTCTGTTTCTGTTTTCAATTCCGGTTTCAGTTCCGGATTTCCTTTATCATCATCCACACGATAACCACCACCAAATAATGATACATCAAGGGGATCACTGTATGAAGTGTAGCTGAAACCAGATTCAGCCAGAGTTTCGAAACGATGGGCCGAAGGCCGCACCCCTACTTGACCCCAGGCAACACGGAGTTTCCCAAAGCTCAGCGGTGTTCCTCCTAGCATATCCGTAAACTGGTATGCCATATCCACACCTGGATAAAAATATGGGTCACTAATTGTGGAGTGGTTCTCGCTTACGCCCGAAAAGTTTACAAACAAATTATCCATTGCGCTTAAAGATAAAAGCCCATAGGTCCGGCCAGAGCGTATAAACAGTTTACTATTTTCAACTGTTGAAGCTTCCGCAGCTGTATTCACATTTACTGTTTGTTTGTCTGTGTCTACCAAAAAACTGGATATATTGAAACTGGTTCTATTATATGCACGGTCCCACCAGTTATAGCCGGCCGTTACATTTAGGGAAATCGAACCTAAGTCTACATTTCTGCGAACAATGAAATCATAATTAGCCTCACGATTTGTCAATGCATCCTCTGCAAATACACCTGGATTCCTTGATCCGGAAGAATTTATAGGGAAAAACCAGGAACGATCATCACCCCAAGCATCAATCCCTGCTCTAATGACAACACTTGTATTCTGGTCCGGTGTTATAGTCATTTCATTGGTCATGATAAACCGGTCAACCTTTGACCCGGCTTGTTGTTCCTTAATTGTCCATATAGGATTGTTATAAATTGGATTTGTACTCGAACCACCCATATAACGACGGTAGGCTCGATGACGTCCAGTATATTCCGTCCCATCTGAACTCACATAGGTACCCTTGTAATGGGTAATATCAAAATCCGGGGCTGTCCTTAGCAAGCCAAGCATTACACCAGTCACATTGGAACTTTGCTGGATACGGTTTGAGTTTGAGTAGGTGTAGGAAGCTTTTGATTCCATGGAAATCATATCCGATAATCTAAATTTGGTATTCAACCTGAAATTATCCCGATCTAAAAACGAATAACGGATTATTCCATCCTGACGGAGCCGACTGTAACTGAACAAAAATGTTTTTGAAGCATCGCCACCGGTAACTTGAAAATCATCCTGTATATATTTACCGGTCTGAAATACCTGGTCCCAGTTTGAATCAACATAAGTTTCTTTAGAATTTTTAGTGGTTATTGCATATTGGGTAAATGTCCCATCTTCAGAAATGAAATGCTGGCCTGTACTGCTAACCTCATCTGCACCGCCAGCGCGATCAGGAATATAATCACCCCAAGATTCCGCCCGGGTGGCACCAAAAACACCATCTCTACCTTGGCCCCATACTTTATTCATAGGAATACGTTCATGTACTTCATCAAATGACATGGTTCTTTTATAATTCATTTTTACTGTTCCGGCATCACCATCCTTGGTTGTGATCATAATGACACCATTGGCAGCTCTTGAGCCCCATAAAGCGGCTGCAGAAGCACCTTTGAGGACTTCGACAGATTCAATATCATTCGCGTTCACGTCATTTATCCGGGACTGCTGTACAGTGCCTGAAGCACGACCGCCAGTGATATTATTACCACCGCCATAAACCGTAGAATTGTTAACCGGCATTCCATCAATAACGATCAGAGGCTGACTGGCTCCGGAAATGGTGTTAGCACCCCGGACCCTAATTGAAGTGGATGCACCTGGGTCACCGGCAACCGCATTGACGATCACATTGGATGCTTTTGCTGCCAGCGAATTAGCCATTAACGATTCACCTGAACGAGTCATATCTTCCGCTGTTACAGAAACGCTAGAGGATCCCTGTTCATCGCGATTGCCTGTAAAGCCCAATGCTGTTACGGTAACAGCCTTCAAACCGATAGCATCAACAGCTAGGGAAAAAACTAGGTTAACCGATCCACCCACCGGTACATCTACTGATGCTGTAGCACTCTTATAGCCAATATAACTGGCATTAACTACAACAGTACTGCCATCAACCGTTCCTGATGGAATATTGATAGAATAAGCACCATCAGCACCAGTCGCTGCGCCATAGGACGTCCCGTCAACAGTTACATTTGCACCAGCCAATGGATTTCCAGAATCATCTGATACAGTACCCTCAATAGTGGACTGTGCGAAAATAAAACTGGTGAAAACCAATGCAGTTATAAAAAAACAGTTCCTACTTTTCATTTGACTACTCCCTATTATTAAAGCGTTTTTTACAATATAATCAATAAACTAAACCCAATTTCTTTAGATACAAATATAATTATATTAAATTATTTTACATAATGTAATATTTTTGTCCATTTCATCATCCTAATTATTATACTTCCTTTATGTATTTGTAAAGAGTTGGTCGTGTTATTGCTAACAATTCACTGAGAATACTGATAGCACCTTTTTTATTAATATGACCCTTTTTTTTCATATGGTCCACCACATTCAATTTATCTTTTCTGTTCAAAACCTTTCCTTGTAAATCATTAGATATGATAAATTTATTTAAGGCTTGTTGGATTTCATCTTTAACGCTCCACATGAAAAACTCTTCTCGTTTTGGTAAATTATCCAGAGTGAAGGTTTTAGTAAACATTTCAAAAAATTCTTTGATATTTACAAATGAAGAGAGATCAAAATTAAGACCCATAGAACCTATAATTTCATCATCCTTATTTCTGATGGTTAAGGATGAGGACTTTAAATCCGATCCAGATGGACTTTGATTGTTATAATTCACGATTTTATCAGGAAGTTCATCTTCCAGTTTTTTATAACCTATATCCGATGTCCCGTCTCCAATTTTACGTCCCGTAATGTGATTGTTGAAAATGGCAATAATAGAATGTTCCGGGGTCTGTAAATCATGAATAATCACTTCCAGGTACGGAGCAAACATTTCAGCAATAACTTCCCCTGCTTTGACATAGTGCTCAAGAATTTCACGGTTTTGAGAGTGGTTTATTTTGTTTACCATTTTTACAATTTACCGCTTGAGTTTTGAAGCGGAAAAACTAGTGCACTAGGAATCATTTTATCGTTCATAGAAAATTTAAATACTCTTATCACCCCAGTTCCTGTTCTATTCGGTCAATTAACTTCCCATCGCCAAATCGAACTAGATCAGTCGTAGGTAACTTGTGTTCATTTTCCAAATTCTTGATTTCTTTTAAGGCCAAATCTTCATCCATTTTCAAAGTCAACAGGTTCATCCCCAGGAACCGAGACTGCTTGAAATTTTTCATTAATGAAAGATGTAAATCCATAACATCCCCGATAGAAGCCATCTGGTTGTTTGACACATCTATTGTTCGCCCTGGTTCGTCGGTCATAATCATATAATCTGGCATAGCACCATGCATGAGTCCCAATGTAACCCCAGCGTAGTACATATTTGTAAGGGACCCCTGGCCTTCTACAACAACTAAATCCGCCTGGTCGCCAATTTTATCAATTGCGTATTCTATTTCACCTGCCATAAAATCGCCAACCACCGCATCAACCGGTACCCCGTAGCCTCCCAGCATTATTCCGGTCTGTCCGGTTGCAACAAACCGCACATCTCTTCCTCGTTTTTTAAGACGTTCTGTTATTTCCCAACCAGTGGTCATTTTACCCGTATCACAGTCTGTCCCAACTACGAGTAATACTTTCACCTTGCGATTTTTCCAAGACCCTTTCGGGAAATGAGGAGGGTCTGGTGGTCGACGGAGATCATTGATAGTAATAGACTTCTTTCGCGCCAGGTGGGCAAGTTCTTGATCGTCATTCAAAAACTGGTGCATTCCGCTGTAAATATCACAGCCATATTCAATTGCTGCAGTGATTTCTCTTCGATAATCTTTACTTATAAAACCGCCCTGGGGTGCGCTGCCAATCATAAGAGCATTGGGTGAATAATCTCTTGCTTCATTAAAATTTGACACAACAGGGATTTCCCCTCCAAACCCCAATACATCCTGAGCTGTACGGCCGGCTTTATCTGGATCAATTACACAACAAACATCATCCGAGCGATAACGGATTAACATATTGCCCGTTTTATTTAATATATAATCGAATGCACCAGGGCATAGTATAGCAAAATGAGGCATAATTATTTTTATTTTATAACTGTTTAGTATACAGTATTAATGTATATAAATTAACATATTGTTAAATAATTAATATAATTATTTTTTCAAATAACCGTTAAGTCTAAATACCACATTTTTATTTAGACCAGGTTATTAAATAACACTTTTCAATGCATTATTTTGCAGTGTTTTTTTTAATTGTGATGCAGTTTCCGTTAGACCTAACCTATCTATGCCGGTCGAAATACCTGCTTCATCCATTATTTTTACAATATCCTCCGTTGCAATATTACCCGTCGTGTTAACAATAAATGGGCTGCCACCCAAACCGCCTATTGAACTGTCAAATTCTCGAACCCCCATTTCCAAAGCTGCCTGGATATTTGCCTGCCCCCCCTGTCTGGTCTCATGGAAATGAAGGACCAGTGGTTTCCCACCAATCTGAGGGATGATTATATCCAAATATTCCTTGATCATTTCTGGTGTTGCCAATCCTGCCGTGTCTGCCAGGCAAATCTTATCGGGATCCAAGGCCATTAATTTATCTATGTAGGAAAGCACTGTATCCGGACCTAACGCTGCTTCATTGGCAACACCCCAGGCACATTGCAGACCAACCCTGATACTAATATCATGTTGATGTGCCAGACGAACCAGGCGGTTCATTTCTTCATATGAGCGGTCGGATTTCATGCCCGTATTCTTAAAACCGTAGCTTTCGTGCAGGGACATGGATGTCTCTACTTTTCTTACACCACAGTCTATGGCCCTGGTCAGTCCCTGCTCATTAAGGATAAATCCACTGTAAACGACATTATCCAGTTTCGGTGCAGAAGAGAATAATAATTCAGCATCTGCCATCTGCGGTAGAACTTTTGGATGTACGAAAGAACCCAACTGAATATGCCGCATGCCAGCTTTCAGTAAACCATCGAGTACCGTGAGCTTTAATTTGGTACTATATACCCTCCGCAAATTCTGAAAGCCTTCTCTCAAGCCTACTTCATTCAGGGTAATATTTTTAGGCATCATGTATTTAAGTTTATTCAAAATAAAAATAAAAATTACATTTTTTTTGTTTTGAAATTATTTATTGAATCAAAATAGAGTAAATACACGCTATCAAATACAGAAATCCCGGTTATTACCGGGATTTCTAAATGGCGGGAACGCCTGGGAATCGAACCCAGCTCCCGATTTAGCACCGGGACAACGGTTTTGAAGACCGCAGCGGGCACCAGCCGCGCAATCATTCCCAATAATACTATGGCCTATTCAGGTCGATTTAATACTCGATATTCGAGACCATATTTATCTTTGACCCGCTCACCTTCTGTTTCCGCTTCGTTCAGACTATAGAAACGTAAAACACGTACAGCGTGTAGTCGCCTACCTGCTGATGGGACCTCAACAATTTCCACTTTGAAACCACCCTGTAGGAGTAAATTCTTGATCCGTAACGCACTCTCATATTTGCTAAATGCACCAACTTGTACTACAAAATCCTTGGTCTTACTGGGACCCGGTTTTGGGATTGTTGGATTTGGTTTTGGAGAACGCCAGGTTTGTTTTCTATCATTGATCTTTGCTGAAACTTTTTCCTCATCCAGTTTAACTAATTTCGCTTCTTCCGGAGGGTTTATCAAGGTTGCCATTCCATAGTGGTCATATTCAAGGGTCGGGTGTAAGGATCGAATTTGGCGCACGTAATATGCCGCACTATCTTTTTGTCCAGTAGCAATATAACTATTGACCATGAGATCGGTTGCTCGCTGAACATGTTCTGTTGTTGTATATACCAAAGGTACGAGACGAAATTGTTTACTTGCCTGGGTGTATAGACCGCGTGAAAAGAGATATTCACCAATTCTCATAGCAACATCGTCGGCATAAACATGATCGGGATGATTCCTGAGCAGATTTCGATAAATTACCAATGCTTCTTCTCCATTCAGAGTAACCAGCGCCTTTAGGTATTGCACACTGGGATCATTTCTATATACAGCCTCCAATTCCGGTAAGGCAGATCGAACATCATTAATCCTACCCTCATTTATGAGTCCAAGGTAACGGTCAATATCCTGGGCCCATAATAAAGCACAATGTAAATAAAGCAATAAGGATATAGGTTTTAAGATTTGTCTCACTGGTTTGAGTCCGCAGTCATAATTTCAATTATTTCGTCTATTTGCTGGGCCAGCTGAGGCGGCGGTATTGCTTGTAGAGACAATTTCAATTTCATAAGCCGAAGTTTAACAGAATCCTCATAGCGATTTAGGGCATCTTCTACTAATTCAAGTGCTTGGTTGCGTTCGCCCTTCTCTTCCAAGACATTGGCAATCTTAGCCAAGGCATCTAAATTCTCTGGATTTTTGTCCAGGGCCCTTTGGTAGAATTTCTCTACTTCACTGAAGCGCCCCAGATCAAATAATGCAGCCTCTATCTTGGAGTAAACTAATGATCCATTTTTTGTATCTAGTAGTGCGTATTGTTCCCAGTGATCGATGGCTTTTACAAGATCACGATTTTCGGAGAACAGGTTACCCAAGTAAAGATGGGGTAATCCAAAATTTGGTGCCATAGCAACTGCTTTTTGAAAACAACCCTCTGCACCAAAGCGATCATCACTTTCAAATTTTTCCATACCTTCATAAACCTTGAACCGTGCCAGTCGAGTAACATCTGCTTCATTTTTCACCTTTTCCAGAGTTTTAACCAATTGCGCCGCTCGACCCCAATCTTTATTCTTTTCCGCAAGGTCGAGAAGAAATTCTGTAGCCCAGACATCCCTTTTATCAATATTAAGGATCATTTCAGCTTCTTTCTGGGCCTGGACTGGTTCATGTACAGCGATGTAATCCTGGGCCAGCGATTTATGAATGTTTACACGGAAGTTGTCACTAAGGCCGGGGCGCACCGTTAGGGAGTGGTGTACCTTTATAGCTTGTTGAGGATTTCCTTCCTCCCGCAATATATCTCCCAATTGGAGATAGGCATCCAAATGATCAGTATCTTGCCTAACCACATTCCGCAGTAAACGCATTGCATCATCAGAATCACCACGCACCATCGCATTCAGTGCGTCAGTATAGAGGGAATCTTTATTTTTTCTAGGTTTTGGACGCCTAGTGAAATAGGCAAATATACCACCAGCCGCAGTGATGGCTAGCACTGTTAAAACAATTATCAGGTCCAAGATTAATCTTCTCCAACATCGTTTTCATAAATACCTTCATCAATTGCGACATTACGAAGATCATTAAGCTCATCAGACAAACGTCTATTCTTAACCTTAAATGAGCGAATCTCTGATTTGGCAGATATAATCGAAGTAACTGCAACTCCATAGCCAATGAGGATACCTACAGCCAGAGCACCCAGCATGACAAAAGCAATTTTAACCTGTTCATAACGCGCAAATACTAAATCAATAGCTACTTCATTTGTGTTTTTCAGTAAAAATATAAGGATAAGAACCAGTAATAACAGTCCACTGAAAATTTTGAATAATTTCATTAGGCAGCTTCTTTTATATTAACTAATTGACCTTGCAAACTAATGCCTTTTGCATCGGTAATCAATACTGGTACTATATCTTTTATTTGAGTATCCTGTTTAGGAAATATAACCCATTTATTCGAATCTGTGCGTCCTGCCCAGTGAGAAGCTGATCGTTTGCTTACCTTTTCCACCAGTACCTTCTCAACCTGGCCGATGATAGCTTTATTACGTAAAAGAGTGTGATGTTTCTGTAGCTTGATTACTTCCTCTAATCTTGTTTGTTTTTCAGTTTCCGAAATATGGTCTGAATATTCGGCTGCTTTCGTGCCAGTCCGTAATGAGTATTTGAAAGTGAACGCAGAATCAAATTTGACGGCACTCATCACTTTCAGCGTTTCCTGAAACTCAGCCTCTGTTTCGCCGGGAAAACCAACAATTATATCCGTACTGAGACCACAATTCGGTAGAAATTCTCGAATCCACTGGGCACGCTGAATGAAATGTTCTTTAGTATACGTCCTGTTCATACGTTTAAGGATTCGATTGGCACCCGCTTGTAGAGGAAAATGAACGGCATTACAAATATTTTCATAATCGTTCATTACGTGGATAAGTTCATTCGTCATGTCCTGTGGATGGGGCGATGTATAACGTAAACGCTGCACACCAGGAATTTCGGCGACTGCCTGCAGCAGATGCTGGAATTTCCTACCATCATGCTGATAGGAATTCACATTTTGGCCTAATAGTGTAATTTCTACATATCCATCAGCTATTGCTTTTTTAACTTCATTAACAATACTAGCCATACTGCGACTTCTTTCCCTACCCCGTGTAAAAGGGACAACGCAGAACGTACAGAATTTGTCGCAACCGCGCATAATTGATACCCAGGCATTAATACCCTCCTGTCGACTTGGGAAAAGATTATCATATACCTCAAAACGAGATAACTTCGTATCAACAGTATTATTTGTATTTTCAGTGTTCCGATCAAGCAATACTGGTAATTTTCTGTAAGAATCCGGTCCCAGGATAATATCTACGTATGGTTTGGTTTCCAGAATTTCATCTTTCAGGTGCTGGGCCATACACCCTAAAACACCAATAATAACCCCGGGTCTATTTTGTTTAATCTGCGAATATAATCCCAACCGGGAATGTACCTTTTGTTCCGCACGTTCCCGAATTGCGCAGGTATTCACAAAAATTGCGTCTGCGTTATCCATGGATTTACTAATAACATAGCCTTGCTTCTTCAACATCCCGGCAATTAACTCTGAATCAGCCACATTCATCTGACAGCCATAGGTATCCAGGTAGTAAGATTTACCCATTGCCATTATTTTTAAAAATGAAAACCCCCGTTGTGTGAACTAGATACTGGAGATTATTTGATATACCCACTGAAAAAATAATCCAATGGGTTTTGGGGAACACCATTCCGGTGAATTTCATAATGCAAATGGGGCCCTGCTGAACGACCAGTATTTCCGGTTTGGCCGATCAGATCGCCTCGCTTTACTTTCTGCCCCCACTTTACATTAAATTTTGATAGGTGGGCAAATATCGACCTATAACCATAGCCATGATCAAGTTTAATGACCTTACCGAAACCACCCTGCCGTGCTGCATATTTGACCACACCATCTGCTGGTGCATAGACATTTGAACCAGATGATACTGTAATATCCTGCCCATAATGAAAACGCGGTTTTTGGGTAAATGGATCATTGCGATAACCAAAACCAGAGTTCAAATATCCTCCCTGAACCGGCCGAATCGATGGCATAGACTTCACGCGGTCTGATTCCTTGATAACTTTTCTATATATATCCGAATAACTAGCCAGTTCTAGTTTTACCTTCCTCGTAAGCATATCTACATTTATTTCCAGATCCAATAGCTTGCTTTCCGCAGTGGGTGAAACATTATCTAATGTTACTGGTTTTACTACCTCCATACCTCCAATACCCAACTTGCGAATATCCTTATCGATCTGTGGTAAATTTGCATACGTGCGGAACGCACGGTCTTTTTCCTCAATGTCAACCACATGTGTGGATAATTGATCCATTTGCCGCTGTAAGTCAGTTAGTGTCAATGACAATTGATTATAATCACGTTTGAGGCTCTTCAATTTTGTCTGATATAAAACTTTAGTTAGATAGTCTGTTGTAAAAAATAAACCACTACCAATGATGGCGATAGAAAGGGCGACAATTGCCAGCAATTGCCGTTTAGAGAAATCCCACTGCCCTACACCATCCTCATGATGGGACATGAAGATATAGCGGTGATCCTCACCCACACTTTTATTACGTCTTTTAAGCATTGCCTAGGACATTCATAGGATTTTACTGAGTAATTTTACATAGATCCACACCATTATTACAAATGTCTTTTCAAGCGAACTTAAAAAGGTTTTTTTTAATAGTGATTACCCGATATAAATTTTAAGTAATTGTGAGCGGGTGACGTGGCGGAGGCGTTGCAAGGCGCGGTCCTTAATTTGACGAATACGTTCGCCTGTAAGTTGCAGTTCATTAGCGATTTCCTGCAAATTTTTCTTTTCGGTTCCCCCTATACCAAAATAATGTTTAATAACTATTTTTTCCCGTTTGCCCAGCGTATGAACAACGGTTAAAATCTCCTTTTCCAGGCTCTTCTTCATCAACATTGCTTCTGGCCGGGGATCATTTGAAACCATGAGCTGTAACAGCGCAGTTTCTGAACCTCCAACAGGTTCATCAAGGGAAATCGGTTCATTGAAAACCCTGATCAAATCATCCACCCAATCCGGTGACTTTCGCGTTATTTCAGCAAGTTCTTCTGCAGTTGGCTCTCTTTCAATATTTTGTTCCAATTCCAGAGATTGACGATACAATTTTCCCATCGAATCACGTACGTGAGCAGGTAATCTAATTATACGTCCGGTTTTTTGAATTGCTTGACGAATACTCTGAGTGATCCACCACACAGCATATGAAATAAATCGGAAACCACGTGTTTCATCAAAACGATCAACAGCTTTGATCAACCCCAAATTACCTTCATTGATAAGGTCCTCGAAGGGTAGTCCTTGCCCTTGAAATTTTTTTGCTACCGCAACAACGAAGCGCAAATTGTGCTTTACCAATTTATTAAAGGCCTTTAATTCGCCTTTTTTGGCCTTCTGGGCTAGTACTATTTCTTCTTTTGAATTTAGGGGTTCAATGTCTTTGATCTCCCCAAGGTATAACACGAGGGAACGTTTGTTACCTATTTCAGGACGGTTTGCCAAGCAGGTATCTATTCTTCTTTTGGTTCTCCTTCAGATGCCTCACCAGGACTAGTCTCTACTATCGGTTCAAAATCGGTTTGATTCTCATCCGTTTGTAGGCTTGCTTCCGCTTTACTAACTGCAGCGCTCACATCTTTATCTGTCAAGTCGTATTCATCTTTAATGCGCTGAACAGCTAATACCTTGGCATCGATTTCAACCTGAATCTTATCAATTTTTTCAACGAGATTAAAAAATTCCTGATTGCCAGAAAAATTCACCATATTATCATCTTTGGCATGTCTGGTCACCATGCGGCCCATTTTTTCATAATTTTTCGATAATTCTCGCTGTAATTGGTGTTCCTCAATTTTAATCTTACTTATTTTGGTCAGTTCCTCTGTTTTTGCGACTGCTATCTTGCTAACCTCTTCCGCTTTTTCTACAGCAGCGGTACTCCAATCTTTCATATTTTTTTTCAGATCATTCCAAAGTTTGGTCATAATACATATTCCCCTTTGATTGAAATTACTAGTCGCTAGTTATGATTCATAATTAATTGCTTTTATCTAGAAACAAATTTGCCGTGAAAAAAATCACTACACCAATAAACAGCGCAGATAATTCTATACTCATATTGCGCATACGTATACCAGTCACGAGACCAGAAATAATCACGACCATCCCAAACACCTGCAGCCCTCTAAGAAAAGCGTACCGCATAATGTTCAATAATTTTATTGGATTGCACTAACTTTCTCCAATTCCAATCATAGGCTCTACGTAAAATATTTAGGGGAGCTTTATTAGAGTGAAATCGCTCGACCCAGTAGTGCACACTGGCTGGAGATAATTTTTCATAAAGAATTCGATTAGCAAAAGATATTTTTCGTTTTAAGTTCAATTCACTATGAATCCTATGGGCAAGAGAAAATTCACCACATAGTTTATGAGCGGCAGCTAAGCCAGAATACATCGCCATACGCATACCAAAACCAAATAAATAATCTTGATAGCCACCGGCTTCCCCAACCATTAAGGTCCGTGACCACTGCCAGAGTCGCGGCAGGTGGAAACTACCGCGGCTTGCAAAACGTTTCTCAATGGTGAAGTCGAGTCCAATCTCCCGGAAATAATCAATACTTGCCAATAATGGATCAATTTTACTTGTATTCTTTTTGTATGCTGTAGCAATAGTACCACAACCGCCATTTATTATAAGGTAAGCATATCCGCTAGGCGCGAAAGTCTTGCCAAGCAGTAAATGGACCTGGTCTGGCTGATCCGTTCTGATGGTAGCTCCTTGGATAAATGCTGCTGCCCGCCCCTTGCCTACTGCGTAAATATCGGCATCTTCCTGGGTTAGCGCTTCACCAAAATTGAACTGCACCTTATTTGCACGACATATATTGGCCATATAATTGTCAATAGAGGCGTTCCCTGTCCCTCGCGAAACGATATAGAAAAATGGTTCGGGAGATGTGACTCTGACTGGTTTTAACCCACGGACGTGAACCTTGAAGTCAAATATTGGTGTTGCCGGCAGTGCGTTAAAATCAACGCCGCATATGCTAAAAAATTCCGGTACTGTATGAGCAAAGATCCAGTTTTCAAGGCCTTCGAAGTCCCCATCTCTTGAACCACCAATACGATTTTGCTTTTCATGGATAACGACCGTCTTACCGCGCGTTGAAAGGTTAATTGCTGCCGTCATACCAGCAATACCTGATCCAGCAATATGGATCGGGGCCTTTCCCTCAATGATCATGGATTAAGTGGTATTAATGGCGTGTCTAACAATGCAGTTGTTGTACTGAAATAATTTCAGGTATTTCCATAAGTAAGTCTAGTACATCAGCAGGTGCTTGACTATCCAACCGAATTGCGGCAAATGCTTCATTCTGATGTTCATCATTGCTTAATAGGTAGGCTCCAATATTGATCTCATGTTTTCCAAGCAATGTACCGACTTTTCCAATCACACCGGGCACATCCTTATTTTTGACAAACAACATGTTACCCATGGGATTCAAGTCCATTTCATAGCCTAGAATGTTAACCAAGCGCAATTGATTCCCATCAAATACACTTCCGGTAATGGAATTTTCCTGGTTTTTCGTTGTGACCTTAGTCTGGATCAGATTCGTATAGGCACCCTTTTCATTGGTGGCACCGTATTCAATAACAATACCCCGTTCCTTGGCTAGTAATTCCGCATTGATGAAATTCACTCGATCAGGTATACGATCGGTTAATAATCCTTTTATAAAGGCCAAAATCAATGGTTTAAAATCTTCAAAAAACCCCTGGATTTCCATATGAACTTTTTCAATGGCACCGTGAGCCAATTGCCCCTGAATAATACCCATTTTTTCCGTTAAGTCTAAATGGGCCTGGATCTGTTTTAACACCGTCATATCACTGATCGGTATGTTGAGCGCGCTGGAAAGCTTATGATTCACTAGATAATCCCGGACCATTTCGCAGATGGTGATCGATACACCTTCCTTTGCTTCATTTGTAGACGCACCAAGGTGAGGTGTGAGTAAAACATTTTCAAGGTTAACCAGGGGATGATCCTTTTCAATAGGCTCTTTCACAAATACGTCCACTGCCGCCCCAGCTATAACGCCATCCTTGATGGCAGTAGCCAGATCGTTTTCATTAATGATACCCCCCCGGGCCACATTAATGATTCGGGCCGTAGGTTTCATCATTTGCATGCGTTCCAGATCGAACAGGTTACGAGTTGAATCCAGCATAGGTACATGTAGGGTAATAAAATCCGATTCTCTGGTTAACGTATCAAGATCCATGAGTGCAATTTCATCAGCACTGAAGAGATTTTCAGTGATGTAGGGATCGTAACCCAGAATGCGCATGCCAAATGACAAACAGCGACTCATTACTTCGCGGCCAATCTTTCCCAACCCAACGATACCAATTGTTTTGTTCTTTAGTTCCGTACCTACGAGGGAATGGCGATTCCATTCTCCAATATTTAACCCACCATGACCAATGGAAATATTACGCGCTAAAGCAAGCATTATACCGATAGTATGTTCTGCAGCTGAAACCGTATTGACATCAGGCGTATTCATTACAACGATACCTTTTTGAGTTGCCGCTGAAATATCGATATTGTCAACACCAACACCGGCCCGGCCGATGACTTGCAGTTTACCTGCTGCTTCGATCAGGTCTTGATCAATAGTTGTACCACTGCGAATGATCCAACCATCAACGTTAGGTACAATTTTCAACAGGGCAGCTTTATCCGCCTCAGGTTCATACACGATATCAAGGCCAGCATCCTTTAGGACGGCATTACCAGAGTTGGAAACGGGATCAGAAACAAGTACTCTCAGCATGATTTATCCCTGACTTTCACGAATGAGATTTAGGGCAGATCCAGCCCTGAACCAGGCAATTTGCGCTTCATTATATGTATGATTAAATTCAATAATATCAACACTTTCATCATTATGTATAATTTTTATCTTTATAATTTTTCCAGGTTGAAATTCAGCGAGATCCATAAATGCAAAAGTATCATCTTCCAAAATCTTGTCATAATCAAATTTATTAACAAAAGTCAGCGCTAGAACACCTTGTTTTTTCAAATTGGTCTCGTGAATTCTAGCAAACGATTTAACGAGGACTGCCCGGACACCAAGATGACGGGGTTCCATGGCGGCATGTTCCCGGGAAGAGCCTTCCCCATAATTTTCATCACCCACTACAATTGTTGGGATGCCATTCTTTTTATAATCCCGCTGGACTTCTGGCACGGGACCATAATCCCCCGTAAGCTGATTTTTTACAGAATTGCTCTCACCATTAAAAAAATTCACAGCACCGGTAAGCATATTATCAGAAATATTATCAAGATGACCACGGAACCGCAGCCATGGCCCTGCCATGGAAATATGATCTGTAGTGCATTTACCCTGTGCTTTTATGAGCAACTTCAAGCCCGTTAAATTCTCGCCCGCCCACGGTTCAAAAGGAGTGAGAAGTTGTAGTCGTTCAGAATCGGGGTTAACTATCACTTCCGTTTTGCTACCATCTTCATCCGCGGCCTGGTAGCCCAATTCCTCCACTGCAAAGCCGTTCTGCGGCAGATCCACTCCAACCGGCGGATCCAATTTTACTTCCTCTGCCGCAGCGTTCACCAGCGTATCCTCCAGCGGGTTGAAAGTCAGATCACCGGCAATAGCAAGCGCTGTGACCAGTTCTGGTGAGCCTACAAACGCATGGGTATTGGGATTGCCATCATTACGTTTGGAAAAATTGCGGTTAAAGGACGTTACAATGGTATTCTTATACTGGGGGTCATCACTTTGTCGGGCCCACTGACCAATACACGGCCCACAAGCATTGGCCAGGACCACACCGCCAATTTCCTCAAACACACGCAAATAGCCATCCCTTTCCACGGTGTAGCGAACCTGTTCACTCCCCGGTGTTATGGTAAGGTCACTTTTTACCTTGAGTTGTTTATCAACCGCCTGTTTGGCAATAGATGCAGACCTCGAAATATCCTCATAGGAAGAATTGGTACAGGAACCGATAAGACTAACTTCGATCTTGGTGGGCCAGCCGTTGGTTTCAGCTGCTGCTGCCATCTGAGAAACGGGTGTAGCCCGATCGGGTGTAAAAGGTCCGTTTAGGTGTGGTTCCAGTTCTGACAAATTGATTTCTACTATCTGGTCAAAGAAAAAATCAGGATTTGCATATACTTCTGGATCTGCCCGTAAATAATCAGCAATTGTACTTGCCCGTTCTGCTACCTCGGCCCGCCCGGTAGCATTCAGATATTTGACCATGGTTTTATCGAAACCAAAAAGCGATGTTGTGGCACCTATTTCAGCACCCATATTGCAAATTGTACCCTTACCCGTACAGGATAGTTTTTCGGCACCAGGACCAAAATACTCCACAATGGCGCCCGTACCGCCCTTAACGGTAAGAATTCCGGCCACTTTCAGGATAACATCTTTAGCAGATGCCCAACCATTTAATTCCCCAGTAAGTTTGACACCGATCAATCTAGGGAACAATAATTCCCAAGGCATATCAGCCATAACATCCACTGCATCCGCTCCACCAACACCAATGGCGACCATCCCCAGTCCGCCGGCATTTACGGTGTGACTATCCGTACCAATCATCATACCTCCGGGAAAAGCGTAATTTTCAAGAATAACCTGGTGGATGATACCAGCACCCGGTTTCCAGAACCCGATCCCATATTTATTTGAAACAGATTCTAAAAAATCATACACCTCCCCATTGATATCCTTGGCAACAGATAAATCTGTATCAGCATTGACCTTGGCCTGAATCAGGTGATCGCAATGAACAGTGGTGGGGGCCGCCACCCTATCCTTGCCGGCCATCATAAATTGCAACAAGGCCATCTGGGCTGTAGCATCCTGCATTGCAACTCGGTCCGGAGAGAATTCTACATATGATTCCCCGCGACTGAATTCTTCTTCTATCAGGGCATCATAACAGTGGCTGTACAATACCTTTTCCGCCGCTGTCATGGGGCGTTGCAGAACTTTTTTCACTGCATCAACACGATCGGTCAACTGGCTGTACACCAATTCGATCATGCGCAAATCAAACATCTAATTTATTCTCCGGCTAGAATTATATGGAACTGAAATAATTAATTTTCGTAATAAATCCCACATAAAACATACATCATTAAATCGTCATAATTCAAACTCAATACCAACCATTGGTTCTAAATTCACCCAGCAATGCTGCCGCTATTTAAACGAATTTTAACAATACTGTTTATAGCAAATACCCAGGCTGGTATTGATTATACCATTATTGAATCAACCGCACAGCGGCTCGTACTGCGCATTGATATAGTACCCGGATCAGATGATGATCTCAAACCGATTCATCTGCTGATTGGTACACCAACCGCAGATTATCCTAACCTGGATATCCGATCTGATACCAAGAGAAATTTGCCCCGGAATTGGTCAGTGCCAGAAGGTGATGGTATACGCTGGATTCAAAGCCAGCGGCTGCAAAATCTATATGTGGCGACACTGGAAATTGACCCTACTGCGGATGAAAACCACTTTTTTGAGCAGATCTTGATCACTTGTCGCTACACTAATGCGCCTGCGCAACAAACTGTACCAAATAATAGGCAAACGAGATTACTGAAGAACCGTTTAGTTAATTGGTCCATCGCCAAGCAATGGTTGCAGCCGAACCCGCGTCAAAAACTGCAGCGTTCCAGTTTACCGGCCGGACAGTGGCTACGTTTTACTGTCAGCAGTGACGGTATCACTGCCCTCCCGGCCAGCGTTATTTTAGCCAGTGGCGCCAACTTGACGGAGCGAAATCCCCGAAGTTTCATGGTATTCACTGGTTCCAACATGGGTCGGGATCGCAGCAGTGAGATCACCGGCGCCATATCCTATCGGTCAATCCCCGATAATCTGGTTGAAATTGCTGTTCAGTTTGATGGTGAAAATGACGAGATACTTGATAATGAAGATCAAATCATTTTCTACGGTCGCGGATCCAGTGGAATTGATCATAAAGGATTGGATATCAGTCATCATCAAAATCTTTACTTCACAGAAAATACTTACTGGCTATTGATCCCGGATGACAATACACTGCAAGGGAAACGCGTTGCCTCCATTGAATCAGTAATGAATACTGGGGTAACAATGGATTATGGAATATCTCCCTTCTACGTCGAATCCGATTTGATCAATCCATTCGCTGGTGGCTTAGCATGGGCAGGAGCTACGATCATGAATGGCAGTTCCCACACAGCTGTAACAACTATGGATTCCCCAAACCAATTAGTGGATGTGAATGTAACCATAGGATTCCTCGGTAACTCCTCATCGATTGATGCTCAAACGAATCCAGCGCATTTATTGGAAATTTACCATGGTTCGAGAGACGTTTTACAAACAAGCAATTCCTGGACAGGATTAATCAAAAGTGACGTATCCTTCAGCTTTTCTGGTAACCGCTTGAATGATGGGGTTAATGTTTTCATAATAGATAATGAATCAAACAGCAGTTATTCCCAGCCCCATTTTGATTATCTCGTAGGAAATTATGGCCGCAACCTGAATGACCAAGGGCTACCCTACGAATTTTTCGCGCCAATCCACAGCAATGCTACTACATTTCGGATAACAGCAGAATCTGAATTTACGATCTGGGACATTACAAATATTGCTGTACCAAAAGCAGTGACACTTAGCAATGATAATTTAGGCTATCGTTTCGACGTGATCCTACCACAGGACACACTTGCTCGGTATTGTGCTTTTACGGCTGTTCAACTGAACCTTGTAAGCACGGCGACATTAATAGATAATCATTCTTTTTCAGAACTACGAAACAATGGATCTGGTGTGGATCACATAGTAATCGGACCTCCAGATTTTTCATCGGTAACTGCGCCCCTTGTAACACATCGGGTCAGCTCGCGCTATGTCGAATTAGACAAGATTTATGATGAATTCTCTGGTGGCAACGCTGACCCTGTTGCTATACGGTATTTTATTCAGTGGACCCAGGAAAACTGGTTTGAGCCGAAACCATACTGTGTCATGCTCATGGGGGATGCAGACTATGATTACCGCAACATAACCCAGCAATCCAGTATCCAAGTACCAACCATTGAAATAGGTAATGGTTTTAATCATCGTGCAGCTGATGACCGTTTGGCGGCATTTAATGGGTTAATACCTGATATAGCAATAGGTCGCTATCCTGCGAAATCAGTAACCGATGTTTCTGCCTTTGTGGATAAGATTATTCAGTATGAAACAAATCCTGATTATGGTTTATGGCGGCAGCGGGTTACACTGGTAGCAGATGATGCTGCAAGACCCGAGCCAGTTCATGGATCTATTGCAACCGGAAAAAGTCATACTCAGAATTCAGAAACCATAGCTGGTCTTGTCGTCCCCAGCATCGAAATCCGAAAATTATATATGATGGAATTCCCGGAAGTCAGCAATGCTTCCTTATACGGCGTTGTTAAACCAGAGGCTACCCAGGCATTGCTAGACATTCTCACGGAAGGTACAGCTATCATTAACTATATTGGCCATGGTTCAGCCCACCAATGGGCTCAGGAACGGCTGTTATACCAAGATAACGACTTGAACCGCATCCAGACGAAAAATAAGTTACCATTATGGATCGCAGGTACCTGTTCCTGGGGCCATTTTGATGAAATTGAAACAGAGGCGTTTTCCGAAGAGGTTATTCGTATGGAAAATAATGGTGCCAGTGCTATAATATCCACCAGTAGGCTTATATCTGTAAGCAGTAATGCATATTTCACCCGCGAGATTTTCAAGTCAATTTTTCCTAATGGTACCATCACAAATGAACCTATCGGTGTGATCATGCAGGCTGTAAAAGACGGTTCACCCAGTGGAGAACTTTTTCATTTGTTTGGTGACCCTGGCATGCCCCTTGCCCTACCCCACCAGACAGTATCTCTCACCAATATAAGTCCCGATACATTATATACCCTAGATACCGGAAGGGTTAGTGGTACACAAAATATCATTAACGGAGGGTCAGGACTGGGTTTCATTTCGCTGCGTGATGCAGAACGATCGGTCACGCGAGAATATATTATTAATTCGACTGAGCAAGAATTAAGCTATAGCCTGCCTGGCGGAACACTGTTTAAAGGCCAATTTTCATTCAGCGGTAGTGCTTTCAGCACGCTGATAAGAGTACCCAAAGATATATCCTATTCCGATGCTACAGGAACAATAAACGTGTATATGGTCTTTGAAGGTGATCCCGCCCAGGAAGCGTTGGGTACATTTGATAATATAGCCCTGGCCGGTGGTAACCCTGTGCCGGACATTGTAGGGCCAATTATTTCCTTTGAAAACGAAACCGGACGACTGATTCGCAGTGGTGATCATTTTTCCGCAAATGAAACATTATATCTACGATTATCAGATCCATTGGGAATAAATCTCACTGGTGAAGTTGGACACGAAATACTGATCACCGATCTTGTTGCAGCGGTAGAAAGTGATATTACCCATTTATTTCTCTATGATGAGAATAGCATAACCACTGGTAAAATTGCCCTTGGCGATCTCATTAAAAATAAAGAAGTAGAAATTCAGGTAAAAGCCTGGGATAATGCTAATAACCCTGCAATACTGACAATCAAACTTTACATTACGGATGACCAAGGCCTACGACTATTCAATGTATTTAATTTTCCGAATCCATTTGTATTGGAAACCCAATTCAGTTTCGAAATTAGTTCAACTGCAGAAGTATCAGTTGATATCTTCACTCTTGGCGGCAGGAGGGTCTGCCAGATCAGTCCACAAACAGTAACTGCAGGGTACAATTTCATCAACTGGGATGGGCGGGACAAATATGGGGATATCCTGGCCAATGGTGTGTATCTTTATCGGATCAAGGCAAAAAATGGTAATGAAAGTATTTCCTCCATTGGCAAAATTGCTAAATATCAGTAAAATTCAATAATGCTGTCATTTGGACAAATAATACTAGCTTCGGAATCACCTCGCCGCCAAGCACTCCTACATCAAATTGGCATGGATTTTACTGTAATAATTAGTGGTATAGATGAGGATATTTCTATTGATCTACCTCCAAATCAACTGGCCGAGCACTTTGCCCGCGAAAAAGCGCATGCTGTTGCCTTGAACTATCCAAATCAACTAGTCATTGGAGCCGATACGATTGTTGTGTTTGATGGTCAAATATTTGGGAAGCCAAAAGATCATGAGGAGAGCTTCAATATGTTGTCTACCCTCTCAGGTAACACCCATCAGGTAATTACCGGTGTAACACTAAAATTGCTGGATAAGAATATTGATGAAACTTTCCATGAGGCAACAAATGTTACATTTAATACATTAAGTGAAAGGGATATAAACTATTATATAAATACTTACAATCCTTTTGATAAAGCAGGTAGCTACGGCATCCAAGATTGGTTCGCTGTATTTGTTAAACATATCGATGGTTGCTTTTATAATGTTATGGGCCTACCTCTGGCCAATTTTTGGGAGCACATTAACAAGTTGGGATAAATTAGTTTTTCAAAATGGTATCGACGGTTAATTTCAGCCTGTAAATATAAATCCTATGAGCGACTTACATAAAAAACTCAAAGCGCTGCGGCGTGAACAAAAGATCGACTTGGCGGCAATCGAAAAGAGGACCAAAATTAATTTGGAGTACTTGAAGGCTATTGAAAGCGGCAAATTTGAAGTGCTGCCAAGCACTTATATACGTTTGTTCCTCAAAGCCTACTGTGTTGAAATAGGGGCTGACCCCGTGGATGCGATGCGTCAAATGGACATATTACTTGGCGTTGAAGATTCAGAAACTATCCCTATACCTGAAGTAGAAAAACCAGTCGAAGAAAATGGCGAACCAGATGAAAGCACAGAAACAATAACAATGGATCTTCCTCCCCATGAGATGCGCTCCGATTGGGTCAAGGGTGTCACTATGATCGTTGTATTAATTTTTAGCATTTACATCGTCAAACAGATCGTCTCAAACAAGCCATCACAGGTTTTCGATAATAATGCTGTTTTAGAGCAAACCGTAGAACCGATCACTGACTTTGAATTGATCAATGATTACGTACTCGATAAAACAAATACTGGTTCATTGGCAGTAGATCCGCCGTACCAAGCGAAAATTGTTGCCCGAAAAGCACAAGTCTGGTTCCGTACAGAAACAGATTCAGCCTTACCAATCGAGAATATATTGCATAAGGAACAGCAGGACCATTTTCGTTTCGTGAGGAGGTTTGATATCCTGATCAATCCAACAAATAATGTAGACATTTACTGGAGCGGTCAAATGGTTCCTTACTTGGAATCCACTCCGCACCCAGCAAAAATCACCCTTGACGGCACCGCGAAGACGGTAACCGTACAGCACTACGTGCCCCAGAAATAAAATAATCAACACAATTACCCACTAGCTTATTTACCAGCGCTACTCATTAAGGCCCTGTTATTTCCACAAGCTTTAATAGGAAAAATATATTGACATAAAACCAACTTATAGATAGATTGTGGGTAGTTGTGGGTAATAATCCCTTTTACTTAAAGTATGATGACTACAAATTTAAACACATTTACCGGGGAATTTTCCTATACGGTTGATGCTAAAGGCCGTGTCAATATCCCTTCAAAATTTCGAAAGGTATTATCGGTAGACAATGAGGATACGTTCGTCATCACTCGGGGTATGGATCCCTGTGTATGGGTATATCCGATTGTTGTTTGGCAAAATATCGAGAATGAATTGAAGAACCTATCATCCCTATCAGCAATCAATAGAACATTTGTACGGAATACAGTACGCTATGCCACGCCCCTCACCTATGATGGACAAGGGCGTATACAGCTGACGAATAACCTAATCAATTATGCCGAACTGGGTAAGAAAACCCTGATTATTGGTATGGTCAACAAAATTGAGATTTGGAACCCGGATCGATTAAAAGAAATTGATAAGAAAAACATGAAAATTGATTCCACTGCCTATGATGATCTTGCTGAAAAGATCATTATTTAATGAACCAGTATCTAGCGCGGGATTCAGGCTTAACCCATATTCCTGTGATGATTGCGGAGGTCCTATCGTACCTCGCTATAAAACCAGACGGGATCTACCTGGATGGGACTATAGGTCCGGGAGGGCATGCCACGCCAATTCTAAAAGAGCTGATCGACGGCGGAAAGATCGTCGGAATTGATCGGGACGAAGAGGCGTTGGATATCTGTAAACAGAATCTCAAGACCTCTTCGTCAATCCTGTCCTTATACCATAATTCTTACAATAATCTCGATAAAATTCTTGCAGCAGAAGGACTTTCTGCTTTCAACGGGGTACTGCTTGATCTGGGCCTCTCTTCCCTGCAGCTTGGTTCCAAAAACCGCGGGTTTTCTTATCGATCAGAAGGCTCGCTAGATATGCGTTACGACCAGAGTAGCGGTAGCGGCGCTGGCAAGCTTATAAACCAGACAGACCAAGACAGTCTGGCTCAGATATTCAAGGAATACGGTGAAGAACGATTGGCTTCCCGCATTGCAAAATCCATCAAGGAAATGACTACAATGAACACTATCGCTGATCTACGGGAAGCGATCCGGCGCTGTACCCCACCTAATCATCGTGATCGTACTTTTGCCCGCATATTCCAGGCCTTGCGAATTGCAGTAAATCAAGAACTGTCTATTCTACAGAAATTCCTTGTCAAATTTATTGATTTTTTACGTCCTGGTGGACGGATAGTAATTATCAGTTATCATTCATTGGAAGATCGATTGGTAAAGCACAGTTTCAAAGAATTAGCAAGCGGAGGAACATTGGATATTCTAACGAAAAGACCGATTACAGCTACAGAAAAAGAACGAAAAAAAAATCGTCGAGCAAGGAGTGCAAAGCTCCGCGCGGCCGTAAAGGTGACCTAATGATAAGACGGAGTAAACGCAACGCCAGAAAGCACAAGGAGTTCATTCAAACGTTAACCTTTTTTGGTATCACCATTATATCGATCATGGGTCTGATTGGGTATTTATGGGTCTACACTGAAATTGATGAAACCCTGTTAGCCATCGAATTACAAAAGGCAACCCTGGATGAACTGAATAACAGTATTAAGGAACTGCAAAATGATATTGTTCTACTTGAGCGAGTAGATCGCATCACCGAAACTGCCCGAAAAGATCTAGGGATGGTATTTGCGTCTCCAGAAACAATTTCTGTATACATCGATCCTGGGGATCTGGCATTGAATAAATGACCAAGAATTATCTGAAATTCAGATCACGGGTAGTTGTGATCGTATCGATGATGGTCCTAGCATGGATTGGGCTATCAATGCGACTTTTTCAAATACAAATATTGGACGGATCTAAATACCGAGAGCAAGGATCCAGGCAGGCACAAGCACAAATTCCTATTCCTGCAGTACGGGGCAATATTTATGATCGAAACAACAAGCCGCTGACCAGGAATATCATAAAATATTCATTTGCTACCTACCCGAACAAAATTGGTAATCCGAAAATGTTGGCAAATATTATGAGCAATCATTTTGGTCGATCACCAGATTATTACAACCAAAAACTGACCAGAAATAAAACTTTCACCTACCTGGAACGCAACATGAATCGGGATGACTGCAAGGAATTCCTGGATGAATTGCCAGAAGGTCTTATTGTTGAACGCGATTCGCATCGCTTCTACCCCAACGGCAATATTGGCGCACAATTGATTGGCTATACCGATCCAGATAACCGCGGCTTAACTGGCCTAGAACAAAAATTTGATCATTATCTCACCGGAACAGCTGGCTGGGTAGTACGTCAATTGAGCGGCAAGGGTACGGCACTGCCCAATAACAGATTTCCAACAAAAACACCGCTCGATGGCAGCAATATCCAACTGACCATTGATCTAGACTACCAAGTGGTTCTCCACGAAGAATTACGGCGCAGAATTGATGAAACATCGGCCATCTCAGCCATGGGGATTCTGATGAATCCACAGACCGGGGCCATCCTGGCCATGGCCACCATACCAGATTTTGATGCAAACTATCCTTCAAAATTCCCCATGGAAACTCATAAAAACCGGGTGTTAACGGATCAATTTGAACCAGGATCGACGTTTAAGTTTGTCGCTGCAGCCGCTGCCTTAAAATACGGTCTGGTTAATTTAGATGAAGAATTCTTTTGTGAAAACGGACAATATACTTTTGCCGGAGAAGTGGTGAACGATCATGAAGATTATGGTCTACTAACCTTCCCCCAGATCATTGAAAATT
>ENA-UPTF01000249-UPTF01000249.1-marine-metagenome-genome-assembly--contig:-NODE-249-length-39167-cov-3.606447_pt1 | contig 39167 bp, 30 predicted proteins | sample MGYA00238166_ERZ767019 | MGnify/ENA primary metagenome ERZ767019 (study PRJEB28930, sample SAMN06266391) | marine metagenome | isolation source: Sea water from 250 m depth | place: Atlantic Ocean | study... | reverse complement strand
CCTTTTTCGTACTTATAGGAGACATTGTGAAATTCAATCATATGGCAAAATTACCTATTTATTCAGTCTCCCAAAATATGAACAATACCACATAGATTTAAGATTAATATATTAGATTTTACAATATACCTTCCAAGTTATGTTCGTATTTTTTCATTCTTTTTCAGCAGTGATTTTAATTCAATGGAAGAATTTCCCCTTATCTTAGATGCATTTTTACTACTGATGTCCATAGTAATGCTGTGGAAAGGTGCTGACTGGTTAGTTGACTCAGCAGCTGAAATTGCCCATTCGCTGAAGGTATCAGACCTAGTCATTGGTTTAACAGTTGTTGCTTTTGGTACGTCTGCACCGGAATTCGCAGTTACCATTAGTGCCGCTATTACGAAACAAACGAATATATCAATAGGCAACGTTATTGGTTCTAACATATTTAATCTAGGATTTATTCTAGGAGGCACGGCCCTGATACGCCCGATCATCACGACACCAAAATTATTTTTTCGAGATGGTTTTTTTCTTCTTATTTCAACAATCCTTATTTTTTTTCTTTTTTTCGGTTTCGATGGGTGGTCAGTAGATGATGCTTTCTCTAATATAGAGGGCCTTTTCCTTTTTTCTTTATTGATTGGCTATATCATTTTTCTTTTTGTGAAAAAAGAGGTGCCGGAAGAAATACATCTCCATAGTGCAACCTATCGATCTTATTTAGTGTTTTTCATTGGGATATTCCTAATAGTATATGGAGGACATCTCATGGTGACGCACGCTTCAAGTATTGCTCGTGCATTTGGTATTTCAGACTGGGTCATTGCTGTGACAATTGTCGCTGCTGGCACATCTGCCCCAGAATTTGCGACATCCTTGACCGCAGCTATAAAAGGCCGACATAATATTGCTATTGGTAATCTAATCGGGAGTGATTTGTTTAATCTACTAGGCGTACTGGGGTTGGCAGGAATGATAAATCCTGCAACCATTGAAAAGGATATTTACATGAGCGTATTTAATTTGGTGCTCATGGTTGGTCTGGTTTTATTTTTCATTAGAACGAACTGGAGAATCGGCAGAATTGAAGGGGGAATTCTTGTGGCAATTAATCTAATTCGATGGTATTTTGATTTTGCTAGTTAACACAAGACTATTTTTTATATAATTTGTTTTCGTTTATATAATTCCAAACGGGAAGCGTAACCATGTACCTTATAGTCTTATTATTAATCCATCGTGTCCTAATTGTTGTTGAAGCAACCTCATACCTAGGAATATTAGCAAAACGTATCCGGTGTAAAACCCAATGGCGAATATCGCTGGGCTGAAAGCCAGGCCTGAGCGCAACAATTACCTGACATTCATCTAAGATAGCCTTGTATTCCCGCCAGGTATGAAAATCTACGAGGCTGTCACTGCCAACCAAATAATAACAGTTATTACTGGTTAGTTTCATTTCTTGCTTTAATGCCCGTATCGTATCTATAGTATAAGATATACCTTCTCTTTTAACCTCTATATCTGAAAATTCAAATTTGGGATTACCATTAATGGCAATTTTCAACATATTCGTTCGATGCTCTACAGATGATATATTGATTTTGTGGGGAGGATTATACGCCGGTATAAATAGAATTTTATCAAATTCCTCAACCTCGCATACCATTTGGGGAACTAATAAATGCCCAATATGCGGAGGGTCAAAAGTTCCACCAAAAAGACAAATCTTCATTTTTCAGATTTTGCTTTTTTCTCTGCTGCGTTTTCAATAAGAATTTCAGCTTCAGCTATCAATTCTTCAGTTTTGATCTGTCCCCCAAGGCCTGTCCAGTAATCCCGTGCCTTTTCGATATTTGTTTCCAAACAATATGAACGTATGATGCCCAAATGTGTTATTTCAACAATATCTGTATCGTAAAATTGATCCAATACTCGCTGAAAAGACAATCGTGCAGGTTCATATTCATCCATTTTTAAATATAATAAACCAGTTTCATATAACTTTTTCGCCAACTTATCTCGTAATAAGACCATTGCCTCAAGGGCAGTATCATAATTTTCAGAGTTGGGAAAATCATCCACAAATTCCTGATATTTTTCCAGTGCTTTTTCCGTGTAGATCTGGTCGTGATAATATTTTGGACTGTCTAAACGATAAGCTTCACAAATTCTGAATCTCGCCTTTTCAACAAACGGACTGAATCCCATTTTTCGGGTGAGCTTTTCATATTCTGCTATGGCCAAGATATATTCTTTATTTAAAAAGTAAGATTCCCCTAAAAAGAACTGGGCATCATCTCCTAATTCCGTTCCAGTCGCGCGTATTAATACAAGATTGAACTCGTCCTGCGCTTGCAGGTATTTTTCTTCATCAAGATAGTCCAATCCCAATTCCAGCCGTTCGGATAAAGAAAGTGTCTCGTTAGGTGTGGTTCCTGCACAACCAATCATAAGAATCATGTAAATTAGAAATTCTGGTCTTTTTGTCATGCTAAAAATATAAAGACAAAGAAATCCCTCCGATTCCAGATATATTATATGGGTTAAAGATCAGACTGACCTCAGTTTCAGTTTCATCTTTTTCTCTCAGTGTTTTGCGTTGAGGTGACCATACTGCATCCAAACCACTGATCACATGATTGAACATCAATGCAGTGACACTATATTTAGCAAAAGAGAGCCATTGATTCGCTGTATACCTTTGATCAAGAAAATTCTGTTTTTTGGGTGTTTTTATCACAATTTCTATACTGTCTCCAACATCCTTTTCTTCCCAATACCAGTCTGATGCTGCATCAGACCAACCTCCAACAAACTGATCATATTTCCCGATATTCTCATAAAAATGGCGATCCCTGACCAATGAAATATCATCCGAACCTATATAATTTGAAAGCATATCCAGACTATCAGATGAAATGAGCTCAGTGTTGAATATATTGACCAGATCCCCGGAAAGATGGATAGTAAGATGGTGTGTGCCGGAAAAGTCTCTCATCGCTTTAAAATCTTCTTCAGCATAGTGCCTGTCATTGACCCACTGAGCATCTGTATTGGGGCCATTCTTAGTAAATGACCACCAATTATATAAGTTCCAATTCTCATCAGCGAATTCCTGGTACTCCCGTCTAAGCTCATCAGCATTTTTATTTGCAAGATATATACTTAACAGACTCCCCAGCTCTACTCCAGCAAATAAACCCACTTTCCATAATGGTTCTTTATTGTATACCTGGCCACGACCAGGCAATACCAGAGACATGATCAGAGGTTTACCAGGATAAACTATTGCCGTATCGTTTTTAATGACATTAGATGTCGTATCGGAAACAGACGTCGTATCCTGCCCTTGTAAAGGGAGAATGGTAACCATAGCCAAAGTTAGTTTAAAAATCGAATAGAATCCGGAGGTATGCCCTTGGTTCATCACCATAACTGATTAATTCTCCTTTAATTTCTCGCTCAAACTTTGTAAGACCTTGATGAATTTCAAACTCGATAGCAGTGGGAAAGTTATAAAAGGAATACCCATTTAAGCGCCATTGAATTCCAACTGATTTTTTCCAAACAGGACTGAATAAATTTGTCCACGCATCACCAAATTGGAAAATACCGCCAATCACACTATTTTGAAAAATCATCCACCCAAATTTTTTATGTTTTTCCCTCATAATTGGAATCCGAAAGGATATTTCACCCAGTGTAGACCTGGTCCCTTCAATACTATAGAAGGGATAGCCTTTAAGCCCAGGTAAACCGCCATTGAAAAAATGAAAGAACGAATCTACATCTACATTGGATATCCATCCGGCATTGGCTTTGAATGATAATGTCCAACGCTCCATCCAAGGCAGCTCATAATGGTACTCTGCTCCAACCTGTATCCTTAATAGATCATTATCATCAAACGACTCGACCAATGTACCTGAATCCGAGAAATCCAGACCTCGGATGAATTTGTTTTTTTCCCAGTCCGTGTTGATCAAAATTTGAAATCCATTAGAAGGATTTATTCCACCATCCAACCGTTTCTTTATTAGATTCAATTTCCAGTTCATATTCAGGGAAGTACCTTGAAAATAATCATAGGCCGCACCAGCTGTTATTCCTTCTGTTGGCAAAGACTCTTTTATAAAAGCACGGTAACGCTGCCAAGTGCCAAATAATTCCAATACACTACCGAAAATGGGAATTCTCAAGCCTGGTCGGAACATGATCAGCCTGAACCTGATATCATCCTTTATATCATAAATATCCTGATATTGCGATCTATCAGTGGTATTTCTTGTCTGGTAAAATGCCTCAAAAAAAAGAGTTGGGAAAAAACGTTTGAATTCAAAGAGAAAGAATAGATCTAAATCATATAGGTTGTTTGCTGATGCTCCTCCAAACAATGATAGACGGTCCAATATCTCGTTCGAATAAAAATAAAATCCAGGTTTTACAGTACCATAATCCAGCATCATCTTTGGCAGAATAAACATCTGCGGAAACTGATCTTCATATCTATCAGATCGAGTTTGATCGTAATCAACAATCGGTGGAGCATTCTTTTTATTTTTTAAAAAATAGGTGGGTGAATATCCCACCACTGACTGATCTATATAATCAAAAGAGTCCAAAAGAGCTATAGTGTACCGACCTTCATTGTATGAAGAAAATAATATACGTCCATCTTGCGCTATATCTGGCATAAACGCACCACCTGTAACATTCGTTACATATCCTTGCAGAGTATCTTTCGAATCGATCATGTACAAATTATAGATACCACTTCTATCATCAGCATAAATTAACGTACCATCATCAGTTATGGTCATATTTCGCTCATCCCACAACGGGTTATTCATAATCATTTTGAATGATGTATCGGATAAGGACAGTGAACCGATATCTTTATAATGGTTTGTGGTCATATCGAAGATCAAACGGTGTTCAACCATATCATAATCCAGTCCGCTTAATATGGGTCTTTCTTCAAAATTCGTTAACCGTTTAATCTGACTTGACTTCAGGTCTAGTATATAAACGTCTTGGTATCCATCAAAAGTGGCTAAATATGCAATAGAACTATCCTTTTCTACATAAACAGGGGAGAATGCACGGGCATCCTTAGTAATCCTCTGTTCTTTCTCATCTTTAAGATGATATTCGTAAAGATCATAATATTTTGAACCGTTACGATTGGGGAATTTTGATTTTTTACTAAAATAAATTATTTCACCGCTTGGATGCCATGTCGGTGATGAATATACCATGCCTGCGATCTTCTTCTCTTTCTTTTCATCAATATCATATATAAATAGATCGGTCTGACCAAAATAATCATTCTCCTTATTACTTAAATAGGCAAAGGAATTTTTATTGGGGCGCCATTTCGGATTTGTGTTTGCCGTCCCTTCTTCTACTAATATATCGCCATATACAGGCATCAGTTCAATTGGTTTTATCAGTGTTTTATATCTTGTTTTGAGGGTTGACTCAAAGTCATTGAACAATCTTTCACCATCGATGCCTAACACATTCATGCAAGCCCTATCGATTGAATACTGCAGTGGTTTGGATAATTCTATCATCAACTCTTTGAGGGAATTCGATCCATATTTATATGCAATATATCGACTCAAAGCAAATCCGGCATTGTATGTAGATTCATTTCCTATTCCTTTTTTTCCAAATGTATTCATCTCCGTTAGTGATAGAAGGTCATCATGGATGGCCCTATCTCGCAGTATCATGTCACGGTGGGTATCCCAATGATCCCAATCGGCTCCATCATACATGAATTGTGCTGTTCCTTCGGCTAACCATGGTGGGACTGAAGTTCCTGGCACTGGGTAACTTATAAGAGTATTTGGGTAGCCATAAAGCACATCCTTACGTTTTTCATGCTCGTAACTCATGATTTGAAGATAAGCAGCGGGAAAGCGCATTCCAGTTTTCATAGCCTTCTGAAGAGAAACTATATGGACAAACTCATGGGTAATTACATTTTGAAGCCAACGATGACTTCCTCGTAATTCAAAATCCAATGGCGAAGCCCAAATCACGATCTTATTATCATAATAATACGCGGCACCATTAGAGATATCATCAGTATCGATCAATACCAAGTGCGTCTTTTGAGGGGGCTGGTACTCGTATAGATCAGTTACCTTTGAATAAATGATCTCTGCCACGGTTGCTGCTTCTCGGGCAGTCATCTCTGACTCATCATGAAAATGGACCATAAAATGATCCGTTTCGAACGTATGCCAATTCAATTCCGGATGATTATATTGTACTTGGCCGAGAATTCGTGAAAGAATGAAAATAGTGAAAATGACCCCTCGACACATTAATGAATGACCGCAATCTTGATGATATCAGTGGCTGCAAGACCATCTTTAGTAACCATCACATGAGCAATATAGACACCGGTCTCTATATTCGTCACATCCCATACCCATTCACTGACCTGGTGGACTGGTCCAAGTTCCACACTCCTTTTGAATGAATCAACAAAAAATCCTGCCAGATCATATAATTGGATATCAATATTTTCTGCATTAACCGTTTCAATACGTAATGTTCCTCTATCACTCTTGACCGGATTTGGATAACAATAAGCCCTAATTATTAATTTATCATCCGATAGATCTGATGTATAATCAAGAGAAACGGTTCTGCTGCTTCCCCAATCACCATGCTCATATGCCCATATATTCCCGGGAGCACTATTTAAAGGTGAGAAACCATCAGTATATACTGCAGTGGGAAATTGATAAATTGTTGATCTCGTAAAAATGCAATTAAATCCTCCCAACATTTCAATCGCGACTAATTCATCAGTTTTAAAGGTTGCGATTTGAAACTGGACTCTACCCTGACGGTCGAAAATATTCAATGAGGTCGAATCTGCAGACATAGCTATTATCTCAGGATAAGCATCACCTATGATGTCACCTGATAGAACAGGCCTTTGCAATTTTGTGTTCAATGGAAAACCTGCCATTAGGACTAGATCAGAATTAAGGCCGTATAGCTCTCCTTCAGAATTCAATGCTAAAACGTCCAAAGATGCATCGAGATCAAGGTCAATACCAGCTATATACTCGAATTCAATATTCGACCAACTGAAAATGGATGATTCAAGATCAGTCACTGAAATCCCACCACTGATTGGTCCAATCTCATAATTGAAACTCGTACCAAGGACCTTTCTTTCATGGCTTGTCCATTGATCAAAAGACAGAACATCTGGATTATCAGTTGATGTGAAATAAACAGTAAAATTCAGGGAATCCAATATTTGATAGGATGACATGCTAATGATCTGGGATTCAAAAGTATATTCATACTGCCACCTTTTGGTGAAACCCGTCGATATGTCGTTTTCAATGACCAACCCCTGTTCAGAGATCTCGATCAATGCATGGTCATCTCGATCAGTGTATCCGATCGATACAACGTTATCTTCTATCTCATGGAAAGATAGTCGCTCTGTTAGATCGTCAGAATGTGATATCCAAAGAGAATCATGTCCACCAATGATCTCATTAACACCATTACCATCTATGTCGAACACGGACCGTATAAATGCAGTAGTGTCCGGGAACCCATCCAAGACCATTGAATTACTAATGATAAAAGACATAGTATCACCAGGAGAGCTAATATCCATAATAGATAAAAAGGTTGATGACCCATTATTAGCATCTGTAGCAGGAAAGGTATAGGGACTAAACGCCGGAAGCCGGTCGGTCATCTCCGGATTAGCACGCTCATACTCCTTATTACCATTGAACCACATATCTCCGAAATAGCCTGCGGATGGATCAGTGAACATAAAAAATGACGGGTGCCCTATATCTTGTGCACCGTCCGCCTCTTCAAGATCGATACCCTGACCATTCAAATCACTATTTACAGAATAATTGGAGATGCCTGCTTGAATCCTGTTCTCATCTATATGCCAGATCAATAGTCCTGACGCAGGCATTCCCAGATCATAATTTGGGATTCCTGTTACAACACCATTCATATCTCTTTCGATACCAATGGAATCAAATAGAACTTCAATGTATGAAGGATATATACCAGACTGTTCCCAATGAAGATATCTCATAGAATCTAAACTATTACCACTATTCACATGATTTGTACGATTCTCTACAAGAAAATATTCATTCTCATTAATGATAACCTTTAACAAGTTGTTCTCTCCACGTGATAACAGATCAACCTGGTTTCCAGGAAGAACTGTCCTTGGTGTTTCCCAACCCGCATATATGCGTGTCCAAGCATCCGGTGGCGCGGGGATTAGTCCACGTCCATTATTGGAGCCCTGGTCCATTAATCCAAAGAGCCCAATCCTGCTATCTCCTGATTCAATATCCCATAGGGGAGGAAGTCCTATAGCAAACCCGATCATTAGTGCAAAGGTACCTGTTAAACCATATTGATAATCACATGACTCGCTAACATTTGTAAACATGTCAATAGCAATATCATACTGTAGATGGTTCTGTGTTTCAGGAAGAATGATTCCCTGATTAATGATTGCTGGACCAACAGAGATCCCATTATTCCCTGTGGACTCAAATATCATGTTCTGGTCAACAAATGTAGAAGGTATATCCTCTGGTGTTGGGTCAAGAAAAGGAAGAGCAAAATCTTGTCCAATTCCAGCGTGAAAAACCACGATCAGATCAAAATCAATAAAATCTATACTATCTTGTTCATAAGCTATTTCCAAGGAATGCTGAAAAAGTTGGACAAGGCGAGATTCATGCAGGGCAGCTTGATCATAGGGATTATAATATGCCATCTCATTTTGTAGATCATACCCACTGGCATCGAACGGATAGACCTGAGAAGAATCTATGTCAATTCCAATATGACCATAAGAAACTGATCTAAAATAACTGTCTACCGCTTTCAGTTGTGATTCAAAATAACTTTTATTATGGGGTGGTGGATCAACCTGGTATGATACGCAGTCAATGCCCTCATTTGTACTCAGAAATCGCCCATTCCCAGTTGTGCTCTCTTTTGTATCTTCAATAAAATTAACTCTAAGAACACAAATGCGGAGATCGCCTGATATCTTAGCCTGTGTAAATGATGACATCCACACCATTGCCAAAACCCAGCCCCAAGGAATTCTTGACGCCATTGGGTACGAATGCTTTAAAATTCCATATTAAGAGAGAACCGCATTGTATTCGTCAATGGATGTCCCGGTTCTCCATAGGTATATCCAAAATCAAATCCATAACCTGCGAATCGTAAGCCTATACCAAAGGTAGGATTACTGATTTTTCCGGTCTTATCATAATAATAACCAGATCGCATAGCGAAATATTTTCCGTACCAGTATTCTATGCCGGTATTATGCACAAGCTTATCTAATTCATCCGTCAATGAACGATCTTCATTGCTTCCAACTTCCTTCTGCCCCCATTCATTGTAAATGCCCCAATCCGAGTCCCCTGGTTCAGATCCTATGGTTTTTTCCATCTCATCAGAATCAGGTTTCCCATTTCCGTTTGCATCAAGCGATAAGTTCCAGGTCCATCCACCAATCACTTTATCACCATATTCACCGGAGACTGCCTTATCTATGTCTCCGCCAAGAAACCAGTCATCTACCCAAGAAGTGAACAGTGCAAAGTAAATAGGATCGGTATGAGCAATTTCAATTTTTCCAGCCTTATTGTAATCATTTCCAGGACTATCATTACCATCTTCATCATATCCACCAATATAACCGTTGTTATCCCAATCCATGTCTGGATAAGAAGCCACAAGGAGCTTATCCACATCATAAACAATATTCAATTTGTTATATTCTGTATTAATAATAGCATAGTTGATACCAATACTCAGGTTAGTAGGCTGAGGATCAGCCTGATCTGGATCAATGAAAGATACTTTAGGACCTATATTAGATAAATTCATACCAAGAGTTAAATCGTTCAGTAGCCAATTCTTTTGCATGTAACCGAGATCAAAACCAAAATCAGTAGATGTTCCCTTCCCTTTTTCACTTCCAGCACCGATCTCAACCAAATGCTGGTAAGAAATTTTGGCATTAAGACCGAAAGATTTATCTTGGGAGATCAATGCGCTATATGACAAGGATAGTGCGGTCATATAACTGGTGAAGGTTCCTAATTCCTCACCGGTCTCACTAGTCCTGATCTGCTCACCAAGATTTAAAAAAATGACATGCCCGCCTATAGTACCGAAGGTAGGATATTGCCGGCGAAAAGCAAGAAATTCGTAGAATAGGTCATCGGCTAGTCCAGGCAACCAATTCACATGCATCATTGCCAACTCCGAACCATCCAAGAAGCCTAACCCAGCAGGATTCCAATAACTAGCATAAGCATCATTGGCAACAGCAACTTGCGCTTCCCCCATACCACCGGCGCGAGCACCTGGTGCGATAAGTAGAAAGATGGACCCAGCTTCGCTTTGAGCGAAAACAAGACCCGAGAGGATTGTGCAGAGATGGAGCACTGCCCCTAAACGCTTCATGGAAGGTCTCCTATTATTCAATTAATATCTGTTATTGCCCATCTGGGACAAAATTAGCGTTTATGGTATCTTTGTACTCCTATATTATTGACGGCGAATATATTCTTGGAACTTTCTCACTGTCAAGAAATGATTCTTATCTACAAATGTGCCATTATTCAATGTAATAATCCTAATGTTAATTCTGGTATATAGGTAATAAACAAAACAGCTAATAATAATACTAAAAAGAATGGGAAAGTCGATTTGTAGATCACGGGCATTCTTACGTCGAATCGGTACGCTGAAAGAAAAAGATTCATTCCAACTGGAGGAGTCAAGAATCCCAACTCAAGATTTGCGATAAAAATGATAGCTAAATGTATCGGGTCAATACCGAAATGAATTCCTAATGGGGCGATAAGTGGTACAATAATGATGATAGCACTGAATATATCCATAAGACAGCCCACTATCAGTAAAAATACATTAAGCAGGATTAAAAATAGATATTTGGATGATACAAACATCTTCACCCAAGATAGTAATAGCATTGGAATCTGTGCATCAACTAAGTAACTGGTCAATCCCATAGCGACACCTATGATGATTAACACTCCACCGACCAAAGTTGCGCATGAACTAATTATTTGTATATTATCTTTTAAAACTATATCTCTATATACAAAGGTCTCTATTATAAATATGTAGACAACGGTCAACGAAGCAGTCTCCACTAATTTTGCATGGCCCCCAAAAATTCCATAAAGGACCAGGAAAGGTATCAGCAATTCCCACTTGGTCTCCCAACAAATCTGAACCGCTTTTCTCCAGTTGAATCTATGTCTCTCAACTGATTCAACTTTCCCCTTCCAAATAGACCAGATACTTACCATTAGAATCAAGAATAATCCTGGAATAATTCCGGCAATAAATATATCCTTTATTGAAATTCCTGCTGTCACTCCATATAAGATCAACGGTAGGCTGGGTGGAAACAAAAGTCCGATAGAACCAGTTGCAGTTATCAATCCTAATGAAAAATTCCGGCTATAACCCTCCTTCACCATTAACGGTAATAATAAACCTCCGAGTGCTAAAATAGTCACACCGGAACCACCCGTTAATGCTGTAAAGAATCCACATAATAATATTATCACAACAGGTGTACCCCCCGGTAACCAACCAAACAAAACCCTGAATACTTTAACCAAACGGTCAGATGCATTGCTTTCTGCTAGAATATATCCAGCCAAAGTAAATAATGGTATTGTTGCAAGATGGGGTGAGACCACGATTCGATAGGCTTCCGCAGCAATTGCAGATACTGGAGTATAATCGTACCAGAATAAAAGTGATGCTATACCACCAAGCACTATAAAAATAGGCGCACCATTTGCAATGGCAAATACAAATGAGATCATCCCAAGGAATAGAACCAATGATGTCTCCCTTAGATGATCTTGTGAGACTATTAGAATAATCGATAAAAATAATGAAAATAATCCTGTAAGTGATAGGAAAGTTTCCTTGCTTTTGATTATTAAATGGATAGCAATCAGGAATAGGCCCAGTGGCATTACTGCCTGGAAGACCCATCTGGGAACATTTGGTGCCACAAATACAGGGTATTGAACAGACCTTTCTATTAAAACCAGGTCCAGACTACCAATTGCCAATGCCAGAACAACGCAAATTGAAGCCCACTTTGCGATATGACTTCCTATACCTTTTTGTTCATCGCTCCCAAATAAAGGGGTTGTTGTTAATGCCAATAATTTATTTTCACGTGCAGCTATAACCGCACCAGTGAAACCCACCATAAGGGTCAAATGTGATACAATAGTTTGTGAAGCAGGTATTTTGCTTAAAGTAGGTATGATCGGACGAATGATCTCACGAATAATAAAATCTGTAGCAGGAAAGATAACTAAACCAATAAAAACGATAAAGGCAATACCATTTTCTAATTGGTTATATTTTTTCAAAAGTATTCTATTATGTTTACTGCCTTGAAGGAAGTTGACCACTCATTTTAATTACTCTGTCAAAAACTTCAGCATTGACCACATTACCACGTATAAGTGGATACATTGATTCTACAATCGATTCCCATTCCTTTACTTGTTCTATTGAAGGCTTATGAACTTGAAGACCATATCCTTTCATAACTTCAACGGCACTATCGGCATCCTCACGATTATTTAATTGATATTCTTGACCAATATCATCTGCGATTATTAACATTTTCTCCTGGTATTCAGATTTGATCTTGTTCCATATTTTCTGATCTATAACGATGGCTGCTGTTAGTATTCCCCATTTCATATCCAGCATATGGGAAGTGATACCAAAATACTGATTTGCCAATACAAAAATAGGAGGGAATGCCATTGCGTTAATCAAGCCGGTTTGTAGCCCAGAATGCACATCAGGAACTGCAAGAGGTATCGAATTAAAACCGGCCTGGTCCCACAGTTTTCCTGTTTTATAGTCTCCTGCCCAAGTAAATATTTTCTGCTCTTTAAGATCATTCGGTATATAGATAGGTTCTTTGGTAAACCAATATACCCAACCAACATCAACCATGGCCAAAACTATAAATCCATTCTTTTCTGCACCGGATAACAAATCTTCTTTTAGTTCATCTCTAATGTAATCGATATCGTCATATGATTGAAAAAACATTGGTATGAAACAAAAAGTATACTGTGGGTTTACCTCCGTTAAACCTTCTGCAGAAATTGCTGCTCCATGAATTTGTCCTATTCGTATCTTCCGGATCATATCACGTTCATCACCAACCACACCTCCTGGATATATACGAAGACGAATTTCACCATTGGTCACTTCTTGCCAGCGCTGACCCATCTCCGCTAATAATCCATACCAATCTGTCCCCTCTGGCGCTAATGTTGCCATTTTTATTATCGTTTTTCTAGCTGTTAAATCGCAATTCAGGAAAAATATGAATAAAATAATGACTGATCTTTTCATGCTAATAACCTATTTCAGTAAAAAAATTCATCTACGTTTGCCAGTAACCACTCTGCCCTTTTTCTGCTGATTATATTAGCTAATCTCAGATCTGGATTAGAATTTATATCTATATCGAGTGCCTGATTTAACAATTGGATGAATTCATTCCTATTTTGATTCAACTTTGAAACCGATTCAGCAATAGCGATATAGGGACCTAGATCCATGCCATTAGAAACATTGACTGCAGTATCAAAGTACTGTCTGGCTAATTTCTCACTTTCACCTGCTATTTCCGGGTTATTCATGGTATATGTTATCATTGCCACGAGTGCCGCCCCATTATTCCATAAGGAATCTTTTTTCATAACTTCATTTAGCAATAAACCAACCCTTGGTAATTTGATCACCCATTCCGGATCTCCCTGGCTTGAGCTAACAGCACCTCCATATGCGGCTGCAGTCCAATAAAATAATGCAATATCAATATTGACAGGCTCCAACCCAATATTCCCAATTTCGCCCGCGATCCATTTTTGATAATCGTTATATTTAAGATTAATACCACGTTCACCGAAATCAATCGCATCCACAAAATACTGATGAGCCATTTCCTGTAATCTTACTCCGGTCGAGTAGTTATTTATTATAGCTCGGTCAGCCTTTTCCATTAAAAATCCAAATGCATACATGGTGAATCCTTCCACACCCTCTTTTAATAGATCAAAGTTCTCTGGTTCTTTTTTTATAATTTCCCCAATGGATCTAATTTTATTTTCATAGTATTTTTCCGCGAATTCCGGCTGGTGTTCTAAAACTATTGCTACAGGACTACATGAAGAAAAAATGACGTGAAATAATGACGTAAGCGCGGGCAGTAAATGATATCTATTCATGAAAATCTTCGTATAATGGAAAAGATCTACACAAATCGATAACACCCTGTTTTGTCCTACGCAATATTGCAGGATTTTCCGGTTCACTAATAATCTGGTCAATTAAACCCACTATCTTGATCATTTCATCTTTTCCCATATTGCGGGTTGTTACTGCAGGTGTACCGATTCTTATTCCACTTGTAATAAATGGGCTTCTTTTATCAAAAGGGACCATATTCTTATTTACCGTTATACCTGCCATTGCGAGAATATCTTCAGCTTCTTTCCCAGTAATATTTTTATTAGTAAGATCAATCAAGATCAAATGCGTATCTGTTCCCCCGGAGACCAATTGAAAACCGCGGTTCAAAAACTCTTCTGCCATAGATTGCGCATTATCAACTATTTGCCGTGCATATATTTTAAATTCTGGTTTTAATGCCTCGCCGAAAGCCACTGCCTTCGCAGCAATGATATGCATCAATGGTCCACCTTGCATACCTGGCATTACAGCAGAATCAATCAGCTCTGACATCATTTTAACTCTGCCAGATTTAGGTGCGGTCTTACCCCATGGGTTTTCGCGGTCTTCAGATGTCATAATAATACCACCGCGAGGTCCACGCAAGGTTTTATGTGTAGTACTAGTAATTACATCACAAAATGATATAGGTGATGGATGCAGACCTGCTGCAATCAGTCCACTTGGATGAGCAATATCAGCCATTAAAAAGGCTCCGATCTTATTGGCTATTTCACGAAACTGTTCAAACTCAATAAAACGGGGATATGCACTTCCGCCGCAAATAATCAACTTAGGTTTATGCTGAACAGCTAATTTATGAACTTCATCAAAATCTACCCGACCGGTTGACTTAGCAACATGATAAGAAACAAAGTTATAGAGCTGACCAGAAAAATTAACTGGACTTCCATGGGTAAGATGCCCTCCATGAGCAAGGTCTAGGCCCATTACTGTATCGCCAATATTAATAAATGTCATCAATGAAGCCATATTTGCCTGGGAACCCGAATGTGGCTGAACATTGGCGTACCCTGCGTTAAAAAGTTTCCTCAATCGAACACGAGCTAAATTCTCGGCTTCATCCACATGCTCACAACCACCATAGTAGCGTTTTCCGGGATAACCCTCAGCATATTTATTTGTCATCACACCACCAGCAGCTTCCAAGACTGCGTAACTGGCAAAATTTTCAGACGCTATTAGTTCTAGTGTGGAGATCTCTCTTTGGATTTCACGCTGTATTATATTGAATAACTCTGGGTCAAAGCGTTTGATAACAGACAAGAATTATTACCAACTGGCTTCTGGTTTTAACACATCTGTAACCCAATTATACACTGAAGATGCGGGGCGCAATCCTCTCGACCTTTTTACCTTATCATCAGCCATGAACCATTGTGCTTTTCCGTATAAAACATCTTTAGCATTTTCTTTCAACCAATTTCTCTTATTATATCCTTGATAGCCTTCAGACTCTGCTTTTATAAAGTAATCGTAAGCTAATTTTGCAACAATCCTATCATCAGTTGAAAATGGATTCTGTCGAAATGTATCCCACCCAATATAGTAAACCTTGCCTTTCTGACCATAACCATCTCCATTATTTGAAATCAGACTGATCGCCTTATCGGCCCATCTCAACCCTTTACCAAACTCTTGTAGGTCGATATAAAGATTTGATATTAGAATCGCAACTTTTCCATCTCGTGGATCAATCTTGAACAATAATTCATATGATTTTGCTGCATTCTCTAGGTCATCAATGAGAATACTTGCTTCCGCTAACTTGCGGTAAGCTAATTTACCACTCGAATCTTTAGAAATAACCCTATCTAATACTACAATTGCATCTTTGCCGCGATTGGCCTTTATAAGCCTGTCCGCATAATCCAAACCATAACTAATATTATCAGGGTTATCGTCATAACGTTTTTGGTAAATATCAAGCGGATCGCGACCACTGCTCTCATATGCTATCGCTAATTCACTTTGAGCAATTTCATTATTTTGGTCAATATTCAATATTTTCTCCAGGACCAAAATCTGATCAACAAAACGATCTTGCTCCTTGTAAATCTTTGCAAGATCATTTAACAATGTTATATCTTCTGGAGCTAAATCCATAAGGCGCTCGTACTCAATAGTCTCCTTATCGATCTTCCCTTGACGTTTATACGCATAGGCCAATCTTTTTCTCAACTGAATATTCTGCGGTATTTTCTGTAAACCGTCTAATAGAACGATTTCCGCACTGTCAAACTTTCCTAATTGTTCATAAGCTATGGAATAATATTGATAAATTTCTTCCGGTGGTGCATAAATAACATTCCATTCATCACAATCTAACTGAGTAATCTCACTGTATATTCTAATTGTCTGTTTCCAATCACGGTTACGATAGTATTCTGCGGCACTACTCATTAACCGCGGGCATCTTATTCCCCTTAACGAATCTAACTTGGCTTTTTCTTTTACGAAATCTGCGTATGAATCACCTTGTGGAGGTACACACATGGAAACCATGAGTATAAAAATTCCAATGAACCAAATTTGAAAATGTTTAAATACCATGTTACCTCTGCCTTCTCTTAACAAACCATAAATCCGCTAAACTTATACCCACTTGCAACTGTTGGACCCGTTCATCACCAAAATCATGCCTAAGAGTTGATGGATGATGGCGGATTCCATAATAATAGCTTATATCAACTTGGTTACCAACAGCCTTGAATTTATATCCAAACCCTATTGCACCTCCAAACTCAGTGATAGGATCAACATTCTGTATTTTCACCTTTTGAACCGAGTCCCAACCATCCATTATATATTTCTTAAAATTAAGACCAGAACGAATCGTGAATTTATCTGATATTAGCACTGAAAGATTATTAGGTAACCAGATACAACCAATGCTTGCAACCTGTTTAATATTTATTCTGTGGTTTAAAATCATTGGGAGATCAATAGGATAATTGGCAAAATCTTTTGAGGTTTTCATTTCCAAAGAAAGTTGAAATCTTTCCGATAGTAGTCTTGAAAGACCAATCGCCAATGATGCAGGTTGATATATATTCTTTATCCGAACCTGCTTAGCATTTGGCGTGTCCTGCGGGTGAGGAAAATCGTAACCTGGATTTAAAAGACCATATGTATAGTCATGGTAAGTATTCTTATTAGTATCATCGAACGGATAAAAATCTGTATAGACTACGTCCACAGGATCAACCGGGATACCCATTTGAAGATACATATCCAGGTTTTTGGAGAAGGAACGATTAATAAAGAATTCTATATTTAAACCGCTATAACTCATTCTCGACGTTTCAGTTATAGGAACCTGGTTTAATAATAACTTTTCATGCTGGCGAGTGGAGCCAAAAAGTAACTGAAAAGTTGCCCCGATCTGATTCCCTTCAAACAAGGCCAGAGCAACTGAAAGATCCAGCGCTATTATGCCACCAGCTTGATAATATCCGCGCATTAGATCCAACGTATCGCCAAAGGCTAACATATCTGGGTAGATTGTATCCAATAAAGCGACCTGTTGATAGGTATATGGATGAATACCAATACCCAAAGCTGATGATTGTTTAATCGGTATGATCAATTGGCCAGATTGGAGGGTAGAAAAACCATTTTTTACATTCATTTCTTTCAAGTTCGATTCCAATCCATAGTACGAGATTGAAAGATGTGTATATTTTAATTGCTGCCATGTACTTGGGTTACTCAATGAAACACCATTTTGAAAAGACGGCGTCAGTCCGAGTGATACCATACCACCCTGGGATGGAGATTGCCAGGACTGAAAATTTCCAATACCATACCCATTCATGGGCCCTTGTCCAAGTAATATAATTGGTACTATAATTATGATATACAGGTTACGGAGCAACATATAAGATTTCAACTCGTGCGGGATCCGTATCAGACAATAGATCGAATCTAGCGGTTTCAAATAGATCACTGCTTAAACCGGAAGACAATTTCATACCAACATTTTTTAGTGTATCGACCATGAGTATTGATTGTAGAAACGATTTTAAAGAGATCTCGAATTTTCCATCAACTATGGTTGAACTTGAACTGTAGGCACCAAGCTCCTGATAAGGATCATTATCAAAAATATTCTCAGAGGTATCTAATCCTTCGCCTAAAGGTTGCATTGCTATCCCAAAAGCATTGGTTGTGTCAGACCCTTGTTTCAAAATCAGCTTTGCTGAGCGAATCAAGGAAAATTCCGGTAGTGTCAAAGAATCAAAAGGGATATTAACGATCGATCTAAATCCTTTGCCCTGACTAACAGCAATCTCACCAGGTGAAACATCATACCCTTCACCTGGGTTAACAATTGATAGATCTCCGACCGTATAGAAAGTTTTCATTAACGTATCTATTGGTGATGATTCTGACGCCACATACATTTCTTGACGATAATATACTTCAATTTTTGGGTCCTGGCTGCCAGAACTGTATTCCCGGCTATATATTTCTAAAAATGTACTATCCATTTCAGGAAAACCGATGCCAAAGGTCCGGACCAAATTGCTGTCTGTCGTATCCGTTAATGTCTCCACTACTGCTGATATTTCCCATGATAATACAGTTTCTGTATAGATTTCGGCTGTATCCGTTGTATCTATTACCTGAGATGTCGAGGGTCCATAAAGGTCAACCCATTCTGAGAAAGAGAAGCTTGGGTAATCTATATAATTGCTCTCTAACTCGCTGAAAAATGAATCTGGTAAAAAATACAAATGTATACCAATATCAGAGCTAATCAGGCTGTCATTTGAATACAGTTTAAATAATACGCTATCTATAGTGATCGCCGTATCTTTTAGTGAATCCCATCCAGTTCCATCACTCCCATAGGAATGAATCTTGAAAAAGGTAAATGGGAAGTATAGTTCACCCTTTGTGCCAACATATAACCTTTTAATAGAACCTATTTCAGGGGGAACCTGATAGGTGAACCCAGTAATTGAATGCAATGTTAACGTATCTGCGGTCTGCGACAAATGAGAAAGGTCTGCAACAATAGGCTCTTCTGCACATTGCCAGTTAAAAACAGATATAACTATTAATCCAGTTAGGATCAATGAAAAACGAAAAAAATACATTATCGAGATGTAATACTATAAATCAGGTAGAAAGTTTCGCTATCACCTTATCTATCTTAACAGCAACCGGATTATATTCAGGTGATTCATTATCGTTATAGGTAATAATGGTAACCTTCTTTTTATTCGTCTTAAATGCTGATCTCTTTAATAATTTAGTAGAAATTTTCTCTGATGGTTTATCCATAATTATGATAGAATCGGCTTCAAAAGCAGCAACATCGTAAACATTCAATATTTTTCCTTTTAAACTGGAGTGTATGGATACACCTGCTCTAACAAAATCAGATCTTTCCATTTTGCAATATTCATTCAAATCATGGATAACCATGACTGTTTTGATACTTTTGTAAAATTCATTAAGCCCTTCGAATTGTTGTTTGAACATGCCAGGGACAAAAGCAGATTGCCACCCATTACAAATAAATATGTCCGGAGACCAGAACAGGTGCGGAAGGGTGCTTAAAACAGCTTTTGCAAAATACCCATAACGTTCACCATTATCAGCTAGTATACGGCCATTTTTGGCTTTATAAAGTAAATTTGTTAGTGGCTTGAACCAATGGTCGTCCTCAAGAAAATACACTTGAACACGTGTCTTAGGTATAAAAGCACTTTTGGCACTAGCAATTTTATCCTCTCCAGCAAATTCAAAAGGTATCTCCCGAAGTCTTATTACTTCTCTAAGAATATATTTTCTTTCACTAATGAAACCATACTTAGGTATAATTGTCCTAATGTCATGTCCATTCCCCTGTAACATCAAGGGAATTTTTGTTGAAAATTCTGCAATCGGTGAAACTTCCGCAAATGGAATTATCTCTGTTGTGAGATAGTAGATTTTTTGAGACATCAGGAGTTATAGTTTATCTAATCAATAGATAACTTTATCAGTGCTTCTTTAGCCTTGGGATAATACTCACTACCAGGGAAATAGTCTATTAAACGTTGAAATTCTTCGCGGGCTTTTTCTAAATTACCCATACTTTGATATGCTAAACCAAGTTTGAGCTGCGCATCATCATCCTTATCTGTACCAGCAAAATTAAACACCTTCTCAAACTCACCAATGGCACGCTTAAAATTTTTCTGCGAATAGTAACATTCCGCTAACCAATATTGGGAATTATCAGCTAATTCATTTGTCGCATCAGATGATACTAGGTCCGTGAATCCAACGATTGCATCATCATATTCCTCATTTTGGAAATACCCTAGACTCTCCATATAAGTTTGCTTGTACTTTGCAGCATTAAATTTGGGTTCAGATGAAACTGGCATACCTGACTTTAGTTTCGCCATTTCATTGTAACTATTGGTCAAAGTAACAATCTTATTTTCAACCATTACCAATTTATTATAGATCTCAAGGGAAGTACTATCCATAAACCGTGCCTGGTTATCAAGCATTGCAATCTTATTACTGAGCGTATTAATACGCTTCATAATAACTAAAGTTATTGAATCTTGTTGCGTCTTACTTTTAACTGCTTGTTTAAATGCAGCCATTAACTCAGGAAGTAAAAGCTGATCATTGAATTCCAGCGAATCAACTAATACTCTAACACGATCGATCTTTGCATTCAGTCGTCGAAGTTCCTTATCATAATTCTTTTGCTTTTGACCAAAGGCTGATGACCCAATCAGGGTGAAAACAATGATATGGCAGAAAAGAAAATATATAGGACATTTCTTCATAAATTACCCAGGTTGATTAGCGATTTGGCCTTAAAATTTACCGGATTATGCTCTCAACAACAATATCTTATAGATTAATCTGTATAATGAATACTGAACCTCATGATTAACCCGGTCAAAATGTAACTTGTCACTAAAAAGGATCCACCTGCAGAAATGAAAGGAAAGGGTAAACCCTTAACAGGTATTAGGCCCACTGTCATTGCGGTATTTACAAAAACATGTGACATCAAAATAGTGGCAGTCCCGATTAATAAAAGACTTGAAAATCGGTCTTTGGATAAAAATGAATGTTTTAATACTATACTGATCAAATAACCAGATAATATCAAAATAAATGCTATCGTCACAAAACCTAATTCTTCTCCAATTACAGATAAGATAAAATCGGATTCTTGAACAGGAAGAAATTTTAAGTGTGTCTGGGTTCCATCACCCCAACCTTTACCGAAAAATCCACCAGATCCGATAGCAGTCTTACTTTGTATAATCTGATAAGCGGCGCCTAGTGGATCCTTTTCGGGATAAATCATAGTCAGTAAACGGGTCTGCTGATAAGGCTTCAGCATATCCCATAAAGGTCGTGAAAGTAGACCAAGAAAAATGTTGCCAAAAAACAGACCTATGCCAGATAAAATTTTTGGCTGAGCTAAAACAATAACACTACCCATCATTAATGCCCATATAGCGAATAGTGTAGTATTGAACGATGCTAAAATAGATAGAACCGGAGCTAATATCAAAAAAAGGTAGAAAGGCCTTGCACCAGACCAATAGAGCATCGGTAATGCTGGCGTGACCATAATAATTGCTGTACCTAGGTCCGGCTGGTTTAACACAATCAGTGCGGGTAAAAACACCAAAATAAACGAAACAATAATGGGGGAAAACTGCTTCATCTTCAAGGTATGATCGGAAAGGTATCTTGCTAGTGCTATCATTGTAAAAACTTTTGCAAATTCGCTTGGTTGAATCGCAAAAGGCAGACCGATATCTAGCCAACGGTGTGTTCCAGCACGTGGGTCACTGAAAAAAGGAAGAAAAACAATTATTATACCCACGAAATAAAAAATTAATGAATATTTATGGACAGCATATCTTGGTAAGAACAAGATACCTGCACATAATATGACCGATGGGATAAAAAATACTATCTGCTTAAAGAATGGAGTAAAGACTGAGTCTTGGTGATGTTGAGAGATACTTTTAAGCGCCAATAAACCAATAAGGGTTAATATCAGTGCAATCGACAAAACCCTCCAGGGAATATCATATTGCTCGATACTTTTCCAATTAATCATTTAGAAGCCAGGTCCATTCCAGATTCAAATTGTGAAAAGATTATTTTTGCGAGTGGTGCTGCTACAGTACCACCAGATCCACCATTCTCTAATAATAAAACAAGAGAATATTTCTCACCGAGATATTCAGCCCATCCAATGAACCATGCATGATCATCTCCATGTGGATTTTCTGCTGTACCGGTTTTACCAAAAATATTCATTCCCTTAATTTCAGGTTGGGCTTTTCGTCCCGTACCTTTTTCGTGGGTTATAACCGCTCTCATATCAGAAAGGATCTGGTCCCATGTACTTGAATCAAGTTCAGGGCGCACATTTTGGGGAAGATTATTTGCCATCACAAAATGGCAAACAGGTGATGAACCGCGTGTAGCAAGAAGATTCACATAATTCAATACCTGGATTGGAGTGACCAATAATTCACCTTGCCCTATGGCAATGTTTAACAACGATCCTTTACTCCATCCAAACCGCCCGTACCTTTTAAACATATAATCCTTATTTGGAATAAGACCTTCAGCTTCATTAGGAATATCAACACCAGTTTTTTTTCCAAAACCAAACGATATAAACATATCATATACTTGATCGATATTGGTAGCCCTAATAGCTTTATAAAAATATACATCACAAGAAACTGCCATAGCTTCAGTCATATTCACTTCACCGTGACCTTCAGTTAACCAACAACCAAAGATACGATCACCAAATTGGTAAGAACCGGAACAAACATGAGTCATCTCTACATCAAAATCCAAATTTTCTATTAGAACAGCTTCCATAATCATTTTTACAATCGAAGCTGGTGGATAAGTACCTTGTGTATAGCGGTTTAACAGTGGACGGTCCGGGTCTGTTTGAATTTCTGACCATTCTCTCTCAGTTGTAAAGCCCGTGAACAGATCCGGAGAATAATCGGGTGAACTAACGGCAGAAAGTATCTCTCCTGATTCGGGATGACCTACAAGGGCAATCCCCTTACGATTGATCATTTGTTTTTCTATAAATGCTTGCAAGCTCAAATCAAGTGTGGTTTGAATATTTTGACCTGGATCAGGCTTTTTTGGGTCTAACTCTATGGCAGGACCTACTTCCCTGCCAAATACATCCACCTCATAAAAATATATACCTCTATTACCCATCAAAAATATTTCATATTGTTTCTCTAATCCGGTCCAGCCTACCAAATCACCTAACTCATACAATTCTCCGTTTATCAAAGATTCTCGAATTTGTCTATCTACTTCTTTAACATATCCAAATAAATGAGGCGCTTTTACCCGACTTGGGAAATAACGTTCCGGTATCTGATCAAAATAAATGCCCTGTAAATTTAATTTATTCTCTTCAAGATGGCTTATCTGTTGAAAATTCAAATCTTTTGCTAAACGAGTTGGGATGAATTGTCCTCTATAATATTTGTTATAATTTGATGACAGAATAGCAGAGTCAGATTGTATATAATTTGATATCAATTTGAACTGTATATCCTGATTCGTCATTTCTCCAGGAATAGCCGTTAATACATATATCGGAAAATTATCAACTAAAATATCACCATTCCTGTCAAGTATAAGTCCACGTGGTGCATTTTTTGTGACCTTTCGGATACGATTGGTATTAGACTTCGAACTATATCTTTCGTGTTCAAGAATTTGAATTTGAAAATATCTACCGAGAAGCACACATATAAGTAACCAAACCACAAAACCCGCAATACGATATTGATGGGAAGAAACAATATTTTCCGCTTTTAACATCAGGATAACCTATGTATTGGGAAAATAACCTGTAAAATGCCTGCGAAACCTAATGTGTAGCTAGCCGATGCAATCCATTTAAACCAAAATAACGGTAAATCACTAATTAATAGATCTTGGAAGATTACCAAAGAAGATAACAAGAATTGCAGACAAAGAATGCCAATCCATGATAAAGTAAAATATAATGGACTCAGTTTAGTATATAACCCATTCAAATATCCACCGGCATAACCGGTTATTGAATATAACATAGGAGAGAGACCAAAAAACGATCCAGCACCTGATAGGTCAGTCAATAACCCTATTATAAACCCCGCAATTGTGCCAGAAAACCGACCGTCCCTAACAGACCAATAAAGTATCAACAAAACACAAAAATCAGGCCGAATTGCGCTCAATGATAAAAATTCTACTGACCAAAGTTGAATAATATAAACGATAAAAAACGGAATGACGTACTTAGTCCATTGCATCTTGATACTCAATAATTATAAATGCATTTTGTATAAAGTTGAGCTCGCTATAAATGGTAACCTTCACTACCTTTTGATAATTGCCACGTTCATCATAAACACCCGCGACATCACCCACAGGAAGTCCAGGTGGATAAATATCACTGAATCCAGATGTCACTACTTGATCACCTATCTCTATATTGACATTCTTTTGCACTTCTCTTATCTCGCAGATATTATTTCCACGCCATCGTAATATCCCTGTAGCTCCACTTGGAAGTATTCGGACACTAAGACGGTAATTATGATCTGTAATGAATTGCACAATAGATGCACTATTCCCCACTTGTATAGTTTTACCAATGACTCCTTCGGGTGTCAATACCGGCTGGTTGACATTTACACCGTCATTCTTGCCAACATCCACTGTTAAGGATATTAAATTAGTTTGAATCCCTTTATTTACAATCCTGGTAGGAACTATCTTGAGATTTGTTTGTCTTTTAAAATCAAGAAGATCCTGTAATCTTCTATTCTCTACCTCAAGATTGATCATTGACTCAACCTGAAGGGATAATTGTAGATTTTTCTCCCTGAGATATTGGTTTTCATAATTCACGAACCAAAGCGATTTGACCCACATTATAGGCAAAGAAATGAATGTCACCATATCGGCGGATTTACCACGGATAACTTGCATTCTTGGATCATCATTTTTTAACAAAAGAGTCGAAGAAAGCAAAACTGAAAGGAAAAAAACAAAGTGATCTTTGTTTTTAATTACGAAAATATATAGGTTGCGCATGGACAACCTTTACAGTAAAACAGCCTCGTATTTTTTCAAATTCTCAAGCACCATACCGGTTCCTTTCACAACGGAAAGAAGGGGGTCTTCCGCCACATTAACAGGTACATTAGTTCTTTCACGGATAATCTGGTCTGTGCCTTTCAACAAACTGCCACCACCTGTAAGTATAATTCCTCGTTCCAAGATATCTGCGGCCAATTCAGGTGGTGTTTGTTCTAAACAGCGCTTTACTGCCTCAACAATTGCATTAACAGGATCCTTTAATGCCTGACGAATTTCATCAGAAGACACTTCAATAGTTTTTGGTATACCAGATACAAGGTCTCGACCTTTCACAGAGATAGTTTCAGTGGCCATCTGCATTGCAGAACCAACAGATTTTTTGATCGATTCACTCATCCCTAACCCAATTTCTAATTTATGCTCATTACGGAACCATTGTAGAATTGCTTCGTCCATTTCGTCACCTGCAATTCGGATTGTTTCTTTTGTAACTACACCATTGAGCGAAATAACCGCAATCTCAGTGGTGCCCCCACCAATATCTACAATTATATTACCTATTGGCTGACTGATATCGAGGCCTATCCCTATGGCGGCTGCAACGGGTTCTTCTATCAAATAAACTTCTCTTGCATTCGCTCTTTCACCAGAATCCTTAACCGCACGTCTTTCGACTTCCGTAACTCCGGATGGAACACAGATAACCATTCGAGGTCTAGACATTCGATTTAGATTGATTTTTCTAATAAACCCCTGCAGCATACCATCCGTCATTTTAAAATCAGCAATCACACCATCCTGAAGCGGACGTATAGTTTCCAAATCCCTGTGTGTACGACCGAGCATTGCTTTTGCTTCATCCCCAACAGCAACAATGTTATCATCATGTACTGACCTGGTTACAATAGATGGTTCATTAACGACAATTCCTTTACCCTTGAGCCATATAAGAGTGTTTGCCGTACCCAGGTCGATAGCTATATCACCGGAAATCCAGTTTATAAAATTCGGTGAACGCTTAATATCCATTCTATCAATCCAGTAGTTTTTTCATAAGGTTACAGGACGCGAATGTACTTCATAAATAAATCCAATTAAACGGAGATTTTATAAATAAAATAAGTTCTGAATATTCTAACAGAAGAAAATAAAAGAATAAAATCCCGATTTATTTCCCTAATAAATTCGTTCTAGCCAATTTCATTCCATCCTTGCTTAATTTATCCGCAATTTGATTATTATCTCTACTAATATGATTAAGTGACCATTCATTAAATTTCTCTAAAAGGTTGATTACATCTGAATGCAACACCTTCATTCGATCATTTTTAACTTTGTACACACCATTGACTTGCCTGACAACAAGCTCACTATCAGCATATATATTAATATTCAATATACTCAACTCAAGTGAAACATTCAGACCTTCTAATAAAGCTAAATACTCAGACTCATTATTGGTCTTATCATATAATGGCTTAGAAAATGTGATCAATTCCTGGCTATCTTTAAATATAACCCCTCCAATGCCTGCAGATTTTGAATGCAAGTCTGCAGCACCATCAACATATAATTCGCATGTTCCATTTACATAAAATTTATCCAGAATACCTTTTATCACTTCTTTTTGTTCCCTATTAATTGACTTCATATTGGATAGATCAGTGAGCACACCTTTTTCTTTATCGGTTATATTGGTCATAGTGAATCCATAGTAGTTTAAAGGCAGCTCCACATTTTTAAGGCATTAATAGGTTGCTCCTATGAAAGGTGTCTCTAATCGATAGTCACCAAAACCATTTTGATCTTTAAATACAAATTGTTTATTTATACGGTAATAGTGCCAAATCTGGTAAATTGAAGATGAAGAACCTCGCGGATTTGTACGCTGGACCTCATCAGGCGCACCAAATAATATATATATCATCCCAGGGTCAGTCTCCCAACCCGGTCGCCAAGAGGTATCAAAATGTTCATTTGTAAATGCTATCCGACCAAAATATTCATCCATGAGTTCATTATATTCGGTTTCAGGGGTTGGGTCTCTTCGTTTCCAAAAATGAAAAAATAATTTTTCCACTTCTTTTCTATTCTTACCTTTTATCTCTGATCGTTCCTGATTAGTAAGTATATACTTCATTTGTTTTATAGCCTGGTTAATATCATTTACGAAATTCGACACACCCGGTCTGTATATCGTAAGTGTTTTTTCTTTTCTGGCAACCTTGCCATTTTGGCTTAATTTGACAAATATCAACACTTTTAATGACTGGAGATGCTCAGGAGCTATATGAAATTTGTGTTGGAAAGCACTTTTTTTCCCAACATCAGAAATGATCGGACTCAAATTAATTTTTCCTATATTCGATTCAAACCCCATATCTACAACATAACTCCCTTCTTCAATAAATCCTGATATGTAGACTGATACTCCTTTATCAATTTCCCTTATCCTATGCCCTACAATGGGGCACTCCCCGGATTCAAATCCCCATTCACCTTCCAGTTTGAGTGCAAAGACCGGCTCCAAAAATGATGGTAACTTTTTGTATTGATTATAATTCAGTTTTTTTTCCAGCATACCTTTTTTTCGAGTATCCCGATCGTAAAGTTCGCCAATAAGTACATATTTCTTTTTACTGACTAAAAAATTGATATAATGCTTCCTGTTTCTAATTGTGGACTTGGTGCTCTGATAATCAGAGACCTTGATAGAATCCACCCAGGTCTTATGTCCAACTTGACCACCATTTTTGTGATTCAAGGCAATGGAAGCTTCATAGGTGGCTACAAATCCATCAGGCATTTTTATAAATTGAAGTGTATAGAACGGAATCTCAATGAAGGCTGTAACTTCGATTGAATCAATTGATGTTGCTTTCGCGAATGGGACCAGATTGAATCGTTCGATATTTTCCCGATTCTTTTTTCGAAAAGAGGATGGATTTTCACGCTGATCACACCATATCAGCGTGGATAGAGTAAATAGTAGAACAATATTTCTTATAGATCTTTTTTCCATTTGAATCGTATTAATCCTTCGCTCGCCCCCAACCAGAGCGTATTCCCCATTAATATCATACTATTGATATTACCGATGAATGGATAGTTATATTCTCTTATTAATCCGGTTTTCAAATTTATTCGAAAAAAACCCATATTCGTACCAATAAAACAATGATTTCTTCCAATTGACATAGCTCTGACCTCGTGAGCTTTATATTGAATTGCAGATATCACTAAGTCCCATACACGCTCTCTTAGGTCAAATTTTACAATACCTATATTAGCGGCAATATATAGAGCACTATTATCTTCTTGAATGGCCGTGACCTGTGATAGTGGAAAATCCAAGTAAGAAATACCAATAGAATTTCCATTAACAACTTGCGGATTCTTCGGGTCGTATAAATAAATACCGGTCCTGGTACCGATCCAAAGGCCATACTCATTCAAATGGAGAGCATTTACTGGGTGATTAAAAAAAAGTGACTCGATGCCCATAACTTCTTCAATACGACTTTTTCTATTTATCTGTCTTAGGCCTTGTGATGATCCGACCCAAACAAATGTTGTATCACCAGCTATGGAGTTAATATTACCTTCTGGAATACCTCTATCAAAACCCAATGTTCTCCAATAATTATCATCCTTATCATATAATAATACCACATTGTTACCCCCTATCCATAATTCATCCTCAAGATCCAAGATCGAGAAAATGTCTGTAGGATTCATATTTACTGTTATGTCAAAATCAAAATGGTCTACCTGTAAGGTACTTGGGTTCAATCGGGTAACTCCTCTCCCTACACTATAATCAGCACTACCAATCCAAAGGTCTGGTTTTTGATAATGCAACGCACCAACATCCACACCTCTTATCCCAAAGGAAGAAGGGAAAAAAGTTTCCATGGTTGTTTTGGCCTGAAAAAAGGTACCATCGGAGCTTCCCATCCAGATATCACCATGAAATCCTTTCAGACCTGTCGTAATATCTAAATATCTACCATACTGATCAATGAATCGATCACCACTAAGCATCCAGCCAGCCATAACCGTGTAATTATCAATTATCTCTTTTAGATCATGCTGGTCTCGATAAGGCCCGCTACTCCATTGAATATTCAATTCGTCTGGAAATGGATAAAGACCTGCTAAAACTCCAGAAGATCGATCAACTTTTACATAAATAGAATTTGCCTGAGCCCATACATAATTTTCTGAAGAGCCTATTCGCCTGATTACATCCGTTTTATGAAGACCCAGTTCGGAGAACTTTATATCACGCCAATCACCTTCTCTTGTATACGTATATTGCAGATGACCAGGGACGGCAACCCAAATAATACCAGTATTCCGATCAAAATGGATACCAGTAATAGTATTACTTTTTAACCCTTGTGCTTTAGTGATCGGATCATTGAATTCGTTACTAAAAAGATGGTAACGATATATACCGCCTTCATTTGTCCCTATATAGACAAAAGTATAGCCTTCAGATATAGCATTGATCGGACCCGAGGCTCGATAAATTACCCAGTCAAACGGACGATATTTAGGATCTGGCTGCGCAGGGAGTGTAATAAAAAAAGAATAAATTAAAATCTTGCAGAATAAGACCCGATTGAGAAGCATCACTTATCTGATGAACTGTAGTGATGGTAGAGAATTTCCTTAAATGCATCTTGATTAATAGGAGAAATGCCAACTTCTTCGCATACTCTTCCTGCAGCTAAATTGGCTAATATCGTAGAATCTTTTGGTGATAATCCGCAAACATCATTTAATGCAAACGTGCCTAACACCGTGTCACCAGCTCCGGATACATCATGCACAGCACGAGCTTTTGTTTCGATAGATTCATACTTATGGTCATGAAATATGGAGATACCTTCGGCACCTTTAGTGACCAGTAATATATCCGTTTTCAGTTCATTCTTAAGCTTAAAACCTGATTTAGGTAGCTCCATATCTTTACCAACATATGATCTGAATTCACTCAAATTAGGTTTTATCATTCTAACATTTTTGTAACAGCTGAAATTCTTATGTTTTGGATCAACATAAACTGGGACAGTATATTCTTTCCCCTTAGCAATGGTCCAATAAATTATCTCTTTCGTAAAAAGACCTTTATTATAATCTTGTAAAATAATACCATCTGATTGTTGGACTAATGGCTCCAATATCTCTTTTAGTTGATCAACTATTTCTGTACGGATCGGATCTAACTGTTCTCGATCTATTCTAACTACGTGATGCCCATCAGCTATTACTCGTGTTTTTATCGTGGTCGGACGACCTTGGTCCACTAACAGATGGGTACTAATATTTGAATCGTTGGATAAAGCGTTTGTCAAGCTAACTCCTTCATCATCATCTCCGACCAAACCGACCAGTGAAACCTTGGCCCCAAGATTAGTTAGGTTGAGTGCGATATTGGTCGCACCTCCAGGTTGCTGACCATGCTTTCCACTTTGCACTATCGGTACAGGTGCTTCGGGTGACATTCGCTCGACAATGCCCCAGACATAGGCATCCAGAATAACATCGCCCACTACCAATAATTTCTTCTTTCTATAAGACTTGGATAGCTTTTCAAAATTGAACTTCATGATATTAAATCACAAGTGACATATAAAATGTTCCTCTTTTAATGCTTTATATGTGAAATAAACAATAATCATTTTCGACGATTCTTATTACGTCTTTTTGGTTTATGCCGTTGTACTCCGGATCTGATCTTTGATACATGGCCATTATCTAAATGAATAAAGACTGACGCAAAAGTTTTTAAAAAGATTTCATAGGGTGCAGCAAGAATCATCGTGGTCCCAAGATTACGATTCATACGTATTAATTGGGTTCGAAATTTTTGTTCCATTGATTGATTCAGATAAACCCCGTAATCATCTAAAAGCAATACTCTGGGGTCACTCTCTGTAGCCAAGACTAAATCCAACCAGCGTTTCTCACCTTCCGTGAGATGTTTGACAGAACGGTTCCACATTTGTTTGTAGTGTCCACTATCAAAATATCTCTTTTGTATTACATTGGACTTCTTCCCGTAAAATTTTGTAATTATCTCACTAATCACTTTACCTGCTTTTAGATGATCCGGATTACCCGTAAAAAATATTTCATTATTGGTTATAATTTTCCCTCGCCAATTCAGCTTGAATGGTTCACCATCAAAAAGTATGGAACCATCACCGGGATTATCACAACCTGCCAAAAGATTTAATAAGGTTGTCTTACCACTGCCTATTGGCCCTATTAATCCATATATGGTTCCAGGATGGATCTCCAATTTCCTTATTTTCAGTATAGTGTGAGATCCATAACTCTTCTTCAGGTTGTTAACCTTGAAGATCAAACGTTTTTTTTCTGACATTGCCTTTCCTTTCCTGGGAAAACCCGTTTGAGAAAAGTGAAAAGATGCAATTTATTTTGTTTGGCTTTCCAACCAGCGTTCAGTATCAATAGCTGCCATACACCCTGTACCCGCTGCAGTTACGGCTTGACGATAAATATCGTCCTGAACATCACCACAGGCGAACACGCCTTCCACATTTGTATAGGTACTATCCGGTTTCGTAATAATGTAGCCATTTTGATCCAAATCAATATAATCTCGGAATATCCTTGTGTTTGGTGTATGACCGATAGCCATAAATATTCCATCACAGGGCTCTTCGCTTATCTTTCCAGATATTGTATCTTTAAGTATCACACCCGTAACACCCGTTTCCTTTTCTCCTTGTATATCTTCCACCATACTATTCCAACATATTTCAACCTTAGGATTATCAAAAACCCGTTTCTGCATGATCTTAGACGCTCGTAATTCATCACGTCGATGAATAATTCGGACCTCCGATGCAAACTTGGTTAAAAAAATAGCTTCTTCTGCAGCAGAGTCTCCACCGCCAACAACCATAACCTTTTTATCTTTAAAAAAGAAACCATCGCAGGTTGCGCAAGCAGAAACACCATAGCCCATAAGTGCACCCTCGGACCTTAAACCAAGTAAACGAGCTGATGCTCCCGTTGATATAATGACCGCATCAGCGGAATATGATTCATTTCTAACCCATAGTTTAAAAGGGCGCTTAGACAGGTCGACCTTTTCCACTGCTTTAAAATAGCAATCGGCTCCGAACCTCTGCGCTTGTTTACGAAATTCATCCATTAATTCGGGTCCCATGATACCCTCTGGGAAACCTGGGTAATTTTCAACGTCAGTAGTGATCGATAATTGTCCCCCAGGCTGGTCACCCTCAAAGACAAGCGGTTTTAAGTTTGCCCTTGCGGCATACACGGCCGCGGTCAGTCCGGCTGGCCCGGAACCAATGATGATCACTTCCCTATGCAACTTCCCTTTTCCTTAATATGTTGTGTAATTAAATAACTTTATCCAGCAAATCTGTAATATTTTTTTTTGGTACAGCACCAACGACCTGGTCAATGACCTTCCCATCTTTTAATATAAGAAAAGTAGGTATACTACGAATTCCATATTGCATAGCTATCTGATTATTTTGATCGACATCAACCTTGCCTACTTTCACTTTTCCGGAATATTCAATTGCGATCTCCTGGATCACCGGGGCAATTGCTTTACATGGTCCACACCATGCAGCCCAAAAATCAACTAATACAGGTAGATCAGATCGTATAACATCTGAATCGAAACTTCCATCCGTAAATTCAAACAGACCCTCAGCCATATATCCTCCAAAAACATTAAAATTCAGTCTTCGAACTTAGGCTAACACTTTTATTCACTGGAACGGATTTTTGTTTTCAATACAGTTTATTGTACAGTTAGCGTTCCCGGGGTCATATCCATGGGTAGCTGTAAGTATTCTGAATTGATTGTGAATATATCATTAATTCCAAGAGAATAAAGTAGATCATCAGGTACATGGTCTTGACTCACAATAAAGAAAGGGAACACAGCATACTCGCCTGAAAGTGTCTGTAATGAATCTGAATCTATCTCATAGGTCCAGGTAATAGCAGAACCCGGACCATACTCAAGCGGAACAATACTATCATGGTATAAACGATCTATATGAATGACCTGAGGGTCCAGTTTGGAACGAAATATAACACCCGATGGTAAGTACATATTCTGAGAAAGAACTCTCTTATAACCTATCAACCACGTGGTTGAATTATGTACATCCAGATATAGTTTGACCTTCAATGTTTCTTCAAATGAGGTATTGAATATTGGAGGAATAGATATCTCAGCTGAGACCAATTTTTCAAGCAGAACTGGTTCCAATAATTCGCCATTTGTTGAAAAATCCGTTTGTGTATCGGAAAAATGCCCATCCGTAAAATAAATGGTCGCATGGTCGATCCTATAATTATGCAGATAAAAGTACGTTTTCAATGGGCCATTAATATTGCCATTAGGAGTTTGTGTGCTGTTCAGCTCAATTATGAATTCATTGTTATCATTTGTGACAGTATCAATATCCATTCCTTCAAGCCAGACATAGGCAGGCGCACCGGTAATGTTGTTCTCAGTATTCACAATGCCGGTGAGTTTCATTACTGTTGTAGATTGATCTGTCCAGAATGGATTTTCCGTGCAGGAAAGCTCTATGAAAAGTGCCAATAAATATGTGTGATATATATTTTTCTTCAATTCCACTCTACACCAAAATTAAAATATATCCGTCGGTCAAATATCGATATCCCTTCCAAGAACTGGCTCTCACCCAACAGATTTCGACCGGAGACACCAAATGATCCAGTGAATCTTTTAAATGGTAGATAGAAAGAGAGATTACCATCGACAGCCATATGAGGATCAAGCCGATTATCCACCAAATTTCCGTTCGGGTCAATGGTAGTTATCACTCTTGCACTTTCTTTCCGTGAACCCAGCATGATGGAAAATCCTTTCCAATTAAAGTTTAAAGTATTCTTCAGCATATCATCTGGTTGCATTGGAAAGGCAGAACGATCTGACATATTGTATAGCGCATAGGCTGTTGTTAGTTCCACCTGGTCCTTCATAAGTGAAACTTCTATATCTATTTCCAGACCTGATATATCAGCGTTACCATGATTAACAGAAAATTTCATTGGCGTACTACTATAATGGATCGGCCTCATTTTATTTGTGTATCCATAGCTGAATAATGAAAGAGTTCCGCTATACGCAGGCTGACCAATGATCTTATCATTCGAGAGTTTTAAGCCGATCTCTCTCATTAGCTTATGTTCAGGCATAAGAGAATCAGATAGGAAGAATATTGGTCTTAAAGCGTGGGTATAGCGTTCATTCAGACCAGGGATGCGGAATACATTACCGAGGTTCGAGTAAAGATATACTGCAGAATTTTCTTGTTTATTCCAGGCTGAGATCGATAGTTGAACACCTTTTTCTTCCCACACCACCTCATCCGTCAAATATTGAGTATCATCATCTGGGCTATCAACAACCGATCTCCAGTTGAATATGATATTCAGGTCCTTTAACCCAATGTCACTCTGAGTCTCAGGTTCATTCAATGCAAAGACCCCTGTTAAGGTTGACCGGCTCCGCTTAGAATGAATAACACCAAAAGATGTGTTCCAGTCTGAGACCGCTCTAAGCAGATCCCCTGTAATACTGATGGATGCGTGTGGAATTGGTAAGGAATACTGAAACCCGATAAGTGATTCTTCATCTTTCTTATGACTCGAGATGAACATGGTCTTGTCCTTGCCAGAGTCTTGCTGATGTGATGTGAACAGGTCCAGGACTCCCAACTCTACCCCCTCATATCTTAGTTTCAGTATAAAAGCACGAAAGTTTGCCGATAAGGAATCATTCAGCCTGATATTCTCATATTCCCGTTCATTACGAAAGCTGAAAGCCCTTATTTCCGTACCCCTAAATGGCTTGATACCAAGATTAATAAAGGTATTATCGAATACGCCGATTATATCGGCCTGAGCGCTCTCATTGTAAAATTGGGATGATCGCATTCTTCCGCTTCCCAGATTCACAACTATTTTGTCAGTACCAATGGCCACAGATCCTTGCCAGTTACCAGTATCATATGTCCCAAACCGCTGATAAAACTGTGCACGATTCCTATATGGGAGTGAAGGAATAAAATTGATGGTCCCGGATGATGACACTGAACCGTCGTGGCCTCCTCGAACTATCTCGACCCCATCCAGACCTCCAGCATTGAATATCGACAGATCCATGGATCTGTCCCCCGCATTATTGATCTTGACACCATCATACATATATACCATTTCTTCCTGTCTAGCACCCCGGATCGAAACGGTCTTGTGTCCTACCATGGTCTCGTTCACTACAATGGTCTCTTCATTGTAGATCGCATCAGCAATATCTGAATAACCACGAATTGTCAGATCCTCAGCAGAAAGCTCTGAAAGCATATTCTCGGTCTCAAACTGGTCAAATTCTCCTTTGGAATCTCCTATCACATCCAATTTTTTAAGCTCGATCACTTTAGGGTCCATGGGAATCTTTCCACCGTTAACCCATGTTTCAAGTCCCACCCTTTTTTCATCATAGCCTATATGCTTGAAGACCATCTCCAGATCATTGTCTGTAACATCAATATAGAATTGACCGATATCGTTGGTCATCGCACCAACTTTTGTAGGCTCCACTATGATATTAACATTGGGAATAGGTTGTAACGTGGATCTGTCATAAACCATTCCATCAACTGATCGGGTCTGTCCGATCAACCGGACACAAAAAAGACACAAGAACAGTGCATATATATACTTCAGCATTGGGAAAAACTAAATGGAAATACCTATACATTAAATGGATTGTTATAGGTAATGGCAAGCAAAGGCTTAGAAGAACCTGTTACTACTTGTGCTTGATAATAGAACCATCAAGGCCACAGGTCACCAGCCCCACTTATAAAGTACAAACTATTTCAGAAGGGTCATCTTCCGGGTCTCAGTAAAATCACCTATCTGTATCTTGTAGTAGTACATACCAGCGGAAACTTTTTGTCCACTATCATTTGTGGAGTTCCACTTAATTGAATGGGTCCCGGACCGTTTCTCACCAGAGACCAATGAGGCCACTTGCCTTCCAGTTAGATCCATGACCGTGATATTGACCAGACCATCCTGCGGCAGCTCGTAGGAAATAGTTGTGTTCGGGTTGAAAGGATTTGGATAGTTCTGTGCTAAACGATATGCTTCAGGTGCGATCTCATTATCAACACTGGATTGGGGCCCAAATGATGATGTGCTAAAGAGACCCCTCCCATGTGTAGCGGCTGCCAGCAGTTTATCAGAGGGACGCATCCTTAACATATCCACCCTCACGTTCGCCAAACCATCGCTATTAGGGAGCCATTGGTAGCTATTAACATCTTCACATGTCCAGACCCCTATCTCGGTGGCCGCAATGATAAAGTTTTCGTCATCAGGATGATACAGGGCCCAGCGAATGGGCATGTCTGGTAGGTCACCCTCCACGCTCATCCATGAGTCAGCACCATCGTTACTTTCCCATACAGAAACGACCCCATAGTTTGAAAAAGTTACTAATATCTGTTGAGCAGATTGTCCATACTCGATCGATGAAATATACCCCTCAGGAAAACTGAACCATGTCTTCTCACTCACAACAGGACTATTCGTACCGGCACTACTAATAGCAAACAAGCGACCAGCATCTGTGCCCACAAGCAAATATCCTGGATCGAACGGGGACACCTTCAGGCATGATGCATAAGAACCAAGGGCTAATCCATTTATATCATCTCTTTCTGGGGCTGAGCTGACATTGAACACCCTTGTGATCGATGTATCATTCCTGGTAGCATAAAGAATATCATTCCCAGAATCAAAGTCTGTTGGGTTAATAAAATGTCCTGTCTCACTATCACTCAAGATAGAGTGCACATAATTAAGATCATTAAAGAGATAATAATTATTGTATATATATGATGTGATCCGGTAGGAAGGGTCACTCTCATTGAAAAAACACCAGGCCCCATCTCCACCTGAGATCTCGTAGGTATTCTCCAGCCCTGCCTCATCAAAATATTGGGTGCCATTATCCTGCGACCCGGCCAAGAATTGATCGGTGTTCTCGTCAGGATGTATCGCAAGTGTATAGAACTGGGTGACATTATAACCATTGTTCTTTAAGGAATAATTATTGTCATAATTCTCGAAACTCGCACCACCGTCAGTTGAATAATGGATACCACCATCATTTCCAACCGCAAACTCCTGAGGATATCCCGGCCTGAAGGCTATACAGTGCTGGTCAGCATGAACATAGCTGAACCCGTTTCCATACCATTGCGAGATCTGGCTCCAATTGCTGCCACCGTCTGAACTCTTGTGCAGATCGATCCCACCAGCATAGACAATAGACGATGACTGCGGGTCCACAGATAGAATGAGGTCATACCAGGCCTGTCCCCGAGTAAAATGAACACCGTTCTCATTCAGAGGGATGGAGATATTTGACCAGGAACCCCCACCATTGTTCGACCTGATAAAGAACCCAATATCATTGTCACCTCCCTGACCAGATTGTGCGACCGCATATACCACGGATGGGTCAGATGGTGCTATCGCCAGTTCTACCCGTTCTGCATTTTGATCCTCATAGACAACGTTCCAGACCAAACCGTCTGTGGATTTTAAGACAGTACCCGCGCCATCCCACCAGGCATTTTTTCGTGTGCCCACCCATAGTGAATTGTCGCTACCTAACTCCAGGTCAGAGGGTTGGTATGGTTGATTGTTACTGCCTACCGCCGGCAAGACCTGTGCAAAGGAGCCGCCCTGATCCACCGACCGATAGAGACCGTGCGCACCATAGTGCCAGGCTCCCTCATAATATTTCATACCAACCGCAGCATACAGAATGCTCACACCATTCTCAGCTCGAACGACCAGGTCATTAACATAATAAAAGTCCTCTGTCCCACTCAGGTGGTACCATGAGTCCCCACCATCTTCAGTTTTCCATATGCCAAATCCCCGACCGGCTCCGGTGTAGATCTCCCCTGTCCCAACGTAAAAAACGTTATTATTCAAAGGATCATATGTCATGGCAGAGACAGCCAAGTTTGCCCACAGGTCGTCAACCTTGTACCACTGAGGCGCGGATGAAGTGATATCATCAGTGAACCATAGACCGCCCGTGACACCGCCTGCCCAGAATCGCTTCTGATCAGGGTCATTAGGATCGTACATAATTGCCCGCGTTCGGCCAGCCACGTTTTCCGGACCACGCTCTTCCCAGACCAGGGAGTCCCTAAAAGATGAAGATTGGTTCTCGATGATCCGTCGCTCTGTTTCCAGTAGTGCGGCAAACAATCGCTCATCAGGCACTCTTCCAAGTTCCGGGTCAATGGTCTTGAGCCGCTCAAAATCAGCATTTGGTTTTGGGCGTCGATGCTTTGGTATCTTCTTCAGTTCCTCTTTGGTCAAATGTTCCTGTGCATAATATGGTTGTGACCTAAGGAAATTTTCATATTTTACAAGCCTATTATTCTTAATAAATGCTAAATTAACTTTTTTTGCAATGATAACTATACCTGCGTGTGGATTTGTGATTGCGAAAATGGGAAAAAGCATAAAAAGGAAGGCAAAGAGAACAA
>ENA-UPTF01000248-UPTF01000248.1-marine-metagenome-genome-assembly--contig:-NODE-248-length-39304-cov-3.621128_pt1 | contig 39304 bp, 29 predicted proteins | sample MGYA00238166_ERZ767019 | MGnify/ENA primary metagenome ERZ767019 (study PRJEB28930, sample SAMN06266391) | marine metagenome | isolation source: Sea water from 250 m depth | place: Atlantic Ocean | study... | reverse complement strand
CTTCGTATGCGACCTCAGCAGCATCATATACTGCCTCAAAGGCTGCTCCGGTCTCATCTTCAAATTCTTCAAGGTCGGCTTCAAATCCTGCAAGGTCTGTAGCATTCGCATCGATCTGGCCCTGGAGGCTATCCAAAGCTGCACCGGTCTCGGTCTCCTGGGTGGCCGCGTTCTCATCGATCTGAGTCTGGAGATCAACCACCGTTGAATCCATCTCCACCTGGAATTCCTCTTGCCTGGCCGCGTTGGTAGCGATAGCAACACCGATCTCTTCGTATGCGACCCCAGCAGAATCATACACTGCCTCAAAAGCTGCTCCGGTCTCCTCCGCGAATACGGATAGGTTTTCCGCGTGCTCATTGGCCTGACCCTGTAGCCCATCCAGTTGATCCTGGACCGGGCCCGTGACACCATCAAGATGAGCGAACTCCTCAGGCACATCCATGAGGTCAACATAGCTTCCGGAGAGTGCCAGTGGAGAGAGAGTGTCCAGTGGCGTATAATAATTGAGGATATCCGAGTAAAGTACATCCGACAGGTCCGGCGCATTGGCCAGGTCACCATAATCGCCCGAGAGAGCGACAGGAGATAGTGCATCCGAGAGTGTGTAGCCTACCGCATGGTATGCTGTGTCCGCGTGCACGGCATGCCCGGCATCATGGGCAAAGTTGGCGACATCCGCCAAGGGGGAGCTCATGGAATGCATGGCCGTGTCCGCCAGTACCGCATGGTGTGACTGGTGTGAGAACATGGCCGTGTCCGACATAAAGGAATGCTCTGAGATCTGGGACCTGTTGGAACGAAGGGCGAACGGGACCGATGTCAAGGGCTGTCTGGGCTCAAGTACGATACCTTCCAACTGTGTCTCCAGCATGGCATCACCAGGAATATTGTCCGGAAGACCGTTCACGCTTCCCAGTACCACGGAGAATACACCCCCGCTCAAATTCGTATTTTGGGTCTCTTCCCAGATGACCACGTCATCACCATCATCCATTATGATCAGTCTGAAAGTGAGGCTATAGCCCCCGTCATCATAGGCGCTGCCGTCCTCATCGGTCAGCATGCCCTGAAAGGACATGGTACCAGGTACCTGTGCATGCATGAATGATGCCAATAGTATGAGTGTTAATATGATTCTCTTCATGGTTGTCTCCTATTTGAGATAGGTTATCTTTTGATTGTAGATCTTGGCCTTGTGCTGTATCGTCACAAAATAGATGCCGCTCGCGATATTGATACCGCTGTTAGTGACACCGTGCCATTGAAAACGAAATTTTCCAGGGTTCATGAACTCCTGCTCATGGACGAAGATGACCCGTCCCAGAAGATCATAGATCCTGATGTTGACATCGGTCCGCTCCGGAATGGAGAAGTCGATGCTGACCGTGGGATTGAACGGGTTCGGATAGGCATTGGATATGGCGAACTCCGTGGGCAATAGATCATCGATACCTAAGAGCACCGATGCGATCGATCCCCAGATACCGGTAGAGAGTACGATATCATCCGAAACGGTAGTGCCCGTGAAGGTCTGGCCCAGTGTCCCCATGAGCCTGACACCCTCGCCCGTGGCGTTCACCGCGGAAGAGGAAAGCGTGGACTGTTTTAGAATGATCTGCTGGGAAAAAAGAGAACTGTAAAGTAAAGCAAGGAAAAAACGGTGCCTCATACTAACCCCAACTTATATAGACCTAAAAAAAAGAAGCAGGTGGCGGTCAGCTTCATTGCACGGATTTTCACCATTATCTAATTTTAATTTAAATAAATAATTTTTTAAACGCTTCGAAAATTTCAGGTCTTTATGAAAAGTTCTGAAATTGTCTTATATATATTATCATTCAGTCTGAGAAGGAACCAGGGTCAGTGTTTTTCCATCTCGAGCGGGGCCGTTCCATCGTTGTCCATCGGTATCTATTCACCATCAAGAATATCCAGCGCCATTCCTATCACATCGCTCAGGTCAACGATCCCGTTCTGGTTAAGGTCCCCGGCATAATTGTAGCAGGGTATGTCTGGCTCACCCGTGACCACCATATCAGCCACCATGAGCAGGTCGAACACATCCATCCTCTCATCACGGTTCAGGTCCCCGGGAACCCAGCCCTGGCACCGGTTCCTGAACAAGATCAGCTGGACGCTCATGGCATAATTGGGCATGGTGTTCTCCCCACACCCGTTGAACACGCAGCAGGGCGGCTCCCCCGTGCACTCCGGGTTGGACGCGCGGCAGCAGTTGAGATAGTCCTCTATATCATAGTCAAAGACCATGGTGTCACCCGAGCTGAACACTGGAACAATGCTCCAGTCGGTCGGTGTGACCCTATCGCCCGGACACCATCCGGCCCGGGGATAGACCCAGGTCCCGCCCTGTGGACTGCACTCGTTCTGGGCACAGTCCGGGCGCCATAGTGGCCAGGTATACTCCGCACCATCGGCCCGGACCGTGTGATGCAGGTAGGAGAATTCCGCGGCATTGTCCGTGTTCCCGAAACCATGGCCCGTGGTCACCACGCGCACCAGGCCAGAGTCCGCTTCCGTATCTATCCACACGGGTCTCGGCACAAGAATATCCTCCACCGGGTTGTCCGGGTTGCCTATCTCCAGGTACCCGGTGCGGTACAGGTTCACGATCCGGTATGGTTCCCGGAGATCGAACCCTTCCGTGAATATGAAGTCTGCCGTGATCAGCCAGCCATTATCGTTCCCCATCCAGGTACTGATATACAGGCTCAGGGTCACACTGTCCCGCAGGATGGACCCGTAGTGTGTCATGTCCAGGGACCAGGCACAGGAACCGGGTCCCGGCTCTCCGCCCCACTCGCCCGTGATATCATAGGGTGTGATGAACCGTGCGATCTCATAGGGTACTATTATCGGGGTCCCCGCCGTGTCCGTGTCTCCGGTCTCATGGAGCACACTGATATGCCCCAGGCGGTCCCACGGGTCACAGTCCCCGGGCCCGGTGGGACAGGCCAGGGTGATGACCAGTTGTATGTTAGAGAAGGACTCTTCCGGTGATGGGAAACCGAACGTCTGAACATGGGGGGTGGCCCAGTTGACGAACTCCTCATCGAACGTGTTGACAATGAAAAGGTCCCGATCATCCGCGCTCACCAGCGCAAGGATCGAAACAAAGAGTACCGGTAAACGTAATATCCTTTGTGAAACGCTCATATATTCTTTCAAAGTCTGTCTAAATTTAAACTATCCATGGCTCGCGCTGAACTCCAGATGGTGGGTCCCCCTACCGGTCCCATGCTGCTGATCATACTGATCGGTGTTTGCACCCTCTCAGCCGGAACGAACCGGCTGGCCGGGATAGGGTTCGATCCAAAACAGAACGGTCTGATCGTGGAGCTCGAGTTCGAGGCTCCCATGTCGCCCGACTCCATCAGCGCGTGGCAGGCCGGCTCAGGCTGGTTCTATTTCACCCTCTACAATGTGGAGGCCGATTCGGCGGAACTCTCTGGCACCAGGGTCCCGCGGGAGATAGTCTCCTTTCAGCCAATAGTCTCGACAGGGTCCACCCAGCTGGGGATCAGGCTCAGGCAACCGATCGAGCAGTATGATATCATTGGATCTGACGATCCAGGAACCCTCCTCGCGAACCTGCACTATTCCACAGAAAGGTTCGCTGACCTGCCGGCCGTGGCCGGGTACCAGCAGAGGGAACGCGAGTTCAGCTCCCTGTTCGCTCGGGCAAGGTCCTGGCTATATGTTACCGGTGCCGGGCTGACCATGACCGGTCTCATGAAGACGGGCGCGGGACCGGCCAAGGATAACTGGGAACTACGGACCGGGATTGTAACATTGGTGGCAACCTATATTCTTGATAAACTCTGGGCCAGGTGATGAAGTCATACTTGATCTATTACGCTATATTCTGGGTGCTGGGCATCATTCTCATGGGCCTGTTCGTGCGCATGAGGTCAAAGCGTAAGATGCCGCCTCTTGATGATCCGGAATAGGCCATGGTCCCTGGCACCATGGCTTTTGTGCATGGTCGCGTCCGGGAGAGAGCTCTCGGTCCAGGGTTCATGCCAACAGCTTCTTGATCCGAACGAGGCAACGGTCCATGCCACCCCCCATATCACCAACCTTATCAGGAATGGCACACCATCGCTCCCGCCTGATATCATTCCAAGGCTCCCTGAACTGGGTCTTGGGGTCACGGGTGAACGGGTCATAGCGCTCCGGCCCACCGACCTGGACAGGACACTTGAGACAGAGAATTTTCTCATACACTATACGTCGGACCAGTCAGACCATGATGCGGTCTCGCCCGACGACTATGATGGGAACACGGTACCGGACTATGTTGACCGGATGGCGACCGAGTTCGAGATCGTCTGGGATTTTTTCTTGGACTCACTGGGTTTCGACCCTCCCCCCGATGATGGGACCGAGGGTGGGTCCGGGAAGTATGACATCTATCTTGAGAACCTGCCCTCACAGTATTTCGCGATCACCTATACATCCAGTGCCGAGACCGGTTCCAGTTCGAGCTGCGCCAGCTATATCAAGATGCGCAATAATTATGACGCGTCCGGTTTCCAGGGCCACACGGAACTGGAGAATATTCAGGTGACCGCGGTGCACGAGTTCTTTCACTCCATCCAGTTCGCGTACAACTGTTATGAAAGATTCTGGACCATGGAGGCGGCCGCTGTCTGGTCAGAGGATGAGCTATATGATGATATCAATGACCTCTACCGGTACATGCCATCATGGTTCGAGTACCCGAACAGACCGATCGATACCGAGACCACCCACATGTATGGTTCATTCATACTCTACCAGTATATAGATGAGCACCTGGGGGGCCCGGACATGGTCCGGGAAATATGGGAAGGGTCACGCTCCATGGCCAGCCCGGTCCATAATATCAGCTTCAGGTCAATGGACTCTGCCCTGGTGTCAGTGGGCTCCAGCTTCAGGGACGCACTGAACCGCATGCGCATCGCGAACCGTATCCTCTCTTCGCACCCCAATGCTGAGCCATACACCTACGCGGAGGCAGAGCACTATCCTGTCTCGGCCCCACCGGTCAGGGATATTCTCTTCTTTGAGAGGGGCCAGCCCCTTGACAAGGTCGAGAGGACCCTGGTGCTCTATGCGAGCCATTATTACACCATTGATACGAGTGACCCGGTCAGGGTGAGCATCCTGGACCAGGATGGACCACAGACCGATCTCTTCATGGCCGCTGTGTTCAAACACTCTGGCAGCACGGACTGGACGATCCGGACCGGTCACGAGATCAACCTGGACCCGGACTTTGGGTGGGACTGGTTATCGCTTGTCATTAGCGCTCAGGATGACAGTGGGACCGACTGGGACTATGAACTGAGACTCATTGATGGAGAATCGGACGATCTGATAGTCGGGAACCTTTTCCCCAACCCAGTGACCACTGATGACCCGGTCCAGGTCAGGATCTTCGTGGTAGCGCCCCAGACCGTGTACGCAAGGATATATAATGTACTGGGACAGAGGGTCTGGTCATGGGAACATGAGGTGAGCGAGCCGGATGATCTCACTCTCTATTGGTATGGAAGGAACAGCCAGAGAAAGGCCGTCTCCAGCGGAACCTATCTCATGGAGATATATGGAGAGAACAGGAGGTTCAGCAGGAGGCTGACCCTTTTAAGACCATCAGACTGACTCCAGGACCTTGCGCAGGTCAAAGAGGATACCCTTATACTTTGTGAGTCCTTTTCGATATTTCTTCTCATATTTCTTGGTCTCACCACCAGGCATGGTATAGACCATTCTCTTGGCCTCTTTCTTTGCGGCTCTCTCTATTCCCTGGACATAATCCTCAAAACGGTCCATCTCCCTCTCATACCCTTCAATGGTCTTGGCCGCGCCGGAGACCCTCTTGGTATATGCCGACCTCTGTGAGCGGAACAGGACCTGGTCCAATTGCTCCTGGAACGCTGCGATCCTGGGATCCAGCTGGGCCCGCTCATACCTTAGCCCATTGGTCTCATACTTCCAGTTCAGTGCCTGATCACGGACATATATGAGCCGCATATCGTTCTGGTCAAAGAGTTCGACCATCTTCTCCTTGCCCTCAAGATAGACCCCCTGCGCCTCAATGATCGTGATACTGTTGTTTTCCAGCTCCGACCTTATCGAGGCAGCCTTCTCGGACAAAGGGTCCACGCTCACGGGATCCTGCTCATCCTTTCGTTTCCTGCGTTTAAAGAGGCCCCGCTTTTTCTCACCATCCTCGTTTGATGTGTCCGGTTCCACAGCTTCCGGCTCTTCCCCGAATACTTTGAGCCGCGGCTGGCGCTTGATAAGGGTGGCCATCTTGATCTGTACACCGATCATCCTCTTGACCGTTTCCAGGGCACCATTCATACGGGCGGAGACAGACTCAAGCTGTTCATGAACGCGCAGGTCCTGTTCCATGTATCGCTCCATCTCTTTTCTCAAGATCCTCTGTAGGTCCTTATTATCCCCCTGGTGCCCTTTCAGCCAATTCTTCGTGTTCATCACGTGGGCATCCAGGGACTGGATATCCCGCAGGTTCCAGGGCTCTACGGCGCGACCGGCACAGCCATAAAAAAAGAAAAGGGCCCCTATTATCCAGGTGGCCCTGTTAGTCATGGTCGTTCTCAGGATAGGATTCACAGATCTCCAGCACGGTCTAGTTTAACCAGCTCATCATAGCCTCCGATAGGATTTTCATCGATCACAATTTGCGGTACCGTGCGCCCACCGGTCAATTCAAAAAGATCTTCCCGGGTCCACCCCTTAGTCTCGATATTTATCTCCTTGTATTCCAGCCCTCTCTCAGAGAGCAGGCGCTTAGCGTGAACACATGAGGGGCACCAGTTCGTCGAATACATTATTATCCTCATAGATCCTATTTCAATAGCAGCAGCTTTTGTATCGAGGATCCTGCAGCATGCTCCAGTAGCACGAAATATGTTCCTGACGCGACTGACCTGCCGGACCCGGTCCTACCGTTCCAGGAGACCCTATAGTGACCAGGGAACATGGTGCCACTCTGTAACAGTGCCACCTCCCGGCCCAGGATATCGATCACACTGACCCTGACGGATCCCGCGAAGGGAACGGTCAGGTCCATGCTGGTGACAGGATTGAACGGGTTCGGATAGGCAGGACCTATCTCAAGATCGACCGGGACCGGGCCTATATCCAGCCCCAGTGGTCCCACATAATTGTCCGGTGCCTGTGTCGTAAAACGGATCGCTCTCTCGCCTGACAGGGGCACGGCACCCGCCGCATAGACATTATTGAAAACGTACTGGACCCCATCATCCTTTTCCGGTGACTCGATGCCGACCGTAGAATAGTTCTTGGTAACGTCCACGTCCTCCACCTCTAAATACTGAAAATCGATCACACCATCGCCGGACACGGTCGGCATGGCGCTCTGATCATAGAGTATGATCTGAAAGGTCTCCTCCGTGATCTCATCATAACCGTTCAGGGCCCTGGACCATTCGATAATGAACCGGCCGTTCTCATCATCGTGCCACGTGAAGACCCTGATCCACACATCGATCACTCCATCATCATCCTGGTCAATGGTCTCCAGGTCATCCGAGAAAGGAGCGAGCATGGCCTTGGGTCCCATATACATGGGTATCGACATGTTCCAGAAATAATCGATATAGCAGAGCTCAAAGGATGCCCATCCATTAGAGCTGATGGTCATACTGTCATGGTCCACACCATAATATCTGAACGTGAACGGCAGCTCGATGTCCACATGGTCATCATCGTCCAGCTGGTAGAATGTCCCATTGGTCCCCCCAAAATCAGGATCGAGCTCTACCCAGTTGAAAGTGGGCGCATGCTCGAACCCGGTGTCCGTATCATCGTAGGCCCAATAGCCGTGACCGTCCGGGGCGACCGGGAGGTCACCTGATGCCGGCTCAATATGGACCGGCACCTCCTGGCTGAGGATAGTGTGGTCGTTCTTCATGAACTCCACAAGGAAGGTGATATCGCTCCCATATGCCACATCGCCAATGGAAACATCATAGTTCACACCAGTGGAAACTGTGCTGAAGGGAGGAAAGGTCGAGTATATGTCTGACCCATCATCCAGGCCTATTGTGGCCCCCTCTACCAGGGATGAGATGGATATCCAGATATCAGAGTAGGTCGTGTTCGAAAAATTCACTATAGACAGTGTTGGATCTATGTCAGAGTTGGGTGAAACATCATTCTCGAACGAAATGTCAAAGACCGGCAGCTCGACCTCAAGAGCGATGCTCCCTATCTTGTTCCCTTCCGGGTCGTCCAATCTTCCAACGACCGTGCTACCATGTAAGGGTTCATATATACTGAACCCGATCGGCCCCAGTGTTGCGCTTCCACCGACCGTTATGGATGGTACCTCTATCTCAAAGTCATATGGGTCCACCCCCGGTGAGAAATAAAATGATCCAGTATACCCGCCGGCCGTACCGCCAGACCCATTCTCAAGTGTCAGTGTTAGAGCCACCGGTTCGCCCAGTGCGATCATGTCCTCACCATTCTCTGGGACCGCACTGATGGATGTGATGGACAGGTCGGACAAGGGTGACTGGACCACGGCTGATGCGTGACCCTGTATGAAACCATTCTTATTGGCAAAGATCTCCAGCTGGTAAACACCATCCACGTCCACGCTCACCATGAACCTTCCGGAAGTGTGTGTCATACCCTTTGCCAATAGCTCATCATTGTTCATGATACTTACCACTGCGCTGCTGACCAGATGGCCGCCCACATCTCTCACAGTAATGTCCACGTATCCATCATTGGAGTGGACCTCCTGGACCTCGATCTCGAACCGGTCCGGGGTATCGATATAGACCTGGAGCGAAGGGTCTCCCAGGATATTGTACACGTGGGCATAGAATTCCTGGGCCTCACCCGGCCCACTCTCTGCCGGAAACTCCCTGACCAGTCCTGATTGTCCCGCCTGCATGGCCGGTCCCAGTTCGACCACGCTATGGTTGAGCATCGCATCATACATATAGGCATTGATCACATTGTTGAACTTTGTGCTCGTGTGCAGGTCCGATGGACCGATGAACGCCACACCCCCCTTTGGAACAGTGGGTGTTCCCCCGCGGAGCACGGCCTCAGCGAGGCACGGGTCCACACTGTTCGCAAAATCATTCGAGTTGCAGACATAGCTCATAAAGACCGGTGTGAGCCAGCCGTTGTTCAGGTCGTTCACGTGTTCCACATGGAACTCCGGGTAGTGCCAGCCGTTCGCATCGCCCCAGCCACGATAGTTCACTATCCCTACACCATTGTCAATGTATGACACAATATAGGGTGCACCCTGCTGGACCGGTGGATAGAAGACCGTATCGACCTGGCTGTAGCCATGGTCAAGGAGCTCATCCCGGAGCCAGTAGGATGTCCACTTTGGTGTGATCGGGATCGGATAGGTGTTCGAATAGTTGCCCGCCACAATGAGCCCACGGTCCAGCCAATCTGGGTTATAGGCCAAGGGATCCCGCGCATACTGGATCGTCTTTGCCAGGATCACGGCAAGATCGGACAGCGAATCGATGGATAATCGTCCGATGAAAACGTCTGGGACACTGTCATCCCCCGCAATATGGGTGTATTTCTGATCAGATACATCATTCTCCGGACCATAGTAAAAGGATGGACACTCTGCGAACCCGTCCACATCACCGATCAGGAGCACATACTCCAGCATGGGGTCCTCGGCCAATCTATCCTCAATCACCGTCTTGATCGATACGGCCGAGCCCTCTGTCTCAGAGAGTGGGACCACATGAACATCGAAACCCTGGGAGCTCTTGAAGGACACAAAGTCTCCCAGATAGCTCATGACCCCGTCAGGCACGATCATGAGATAGCTCCCCCGCTGTGGGTTGATCTGGGACGGAAGAATATTATAATTATCGGAGACCATGTTAACGAACGAGAGTGGGATGGTCCGGCCCATCAGCTGGTCCTCGGTCTTTCCCCGAAAGGAAGCGCCCTCACCCAGGAGGAACGAACAGGATAGGAACAGCAGGATCAGTTGTTGAGTATGACGCATTTTCTTATTACCTGTTCTTTCTTCGTTTCGACCCGTACAAAGACCATCCCTGATCCCATGGGTCGGCCGTTCGATCCATTGGTATCCATGTCAAGGAAGTGCCTGCCGGGCGATAATCCATTAAGATCATAGTTCCTGATCTCCTGTCCAAGAAGATTGAACACACGAACGGTACCCTGTCCACCAGGAAAATTGGCCAGATCGATCTGGAAACGACCATTGGATGGGTTCGGATATATCGTACTGATACTCATTGGGATCTTTGGTGAAACATTCCCGCTGGAACCTGCCACACCCAGGTACTCATCATAGATAGAATAGATAGAGAGTTCCTGAAGCTCCCACCCACGATAGTTGACCGTTTGGTCCGGAGAGAACTCAAGACGTACCCTGACCTGTGAGAACATGGGCTGGCCAATGGCAGTGACCAAATCGGTCCGGTGGTCCCCCCACCGGTCCCCTGTCCATGATCTACTTCCACGGACACTATCGTTCTCATCCAGGATGGAGACCGTGACCGGGTCATGGTCCCACTCCGTCTCGAACCTGTGCGATACCGCTACGACCGCACGGTTGGTCCCGGATATATCTATCAGGCCAGACTCCATCCACTGGGTACTCAGTGTGGAATCGGCATTATCATAGTAGATACCCTCCTGGGACCTGAGGACCACATTCCCTGCAGACCAGGGTCCCTGCGCACTCTCCCATGGCCACGATCCGCTTAGCTGAACAGGCGAGCCATGATCGATAGGGACCGTAATGCTCAGATCCTGACCAAGGTCCACTGTTCGCTCCCAGGGTATCCAATCGAACTCCCCTGGGACCGTTATCGTGTATTCTCCCTCATACAGCTCGAACAAGCTACCCCCAGGATCATAAGAGATCCATACGCTATCGGTCCCGAACTCATTGGCTATGAGCCCAACTAAACTGATCGGCATAGGGTTAAAATCAAGGATCAGCTGGAGTGTGTGCGTGGGAGCAGCGACCAATTGGACGTCCCGCTCGGTCATACCACTATTGTTCAATACCACTGTGACCTGTTGTGATAGATAGCCTTCTGCCCTGACCGAGAGTGTATAGGTGCCAACATCCAGGACCCGTCTGTAGCGGCCGAACTCATCTGTCAAGCGCGGCCTCAGAACGGATCCAGTGTGCTCCATCACTTCTATGATAGCCCCCTCTACCGGCTGGCCCGTGGCCCCATCATACACGATCCCGGTGGCCTGGGCAGCATCAGTGAAATAGCCAATGGCACGGTCCATGAGATATACCATGGCCGGCCTGGTGCGATCGATCGTATCCTCTATCAGGGCACTGTCAGGCTGAAGGTTCTCCGTGCCGCACTCTACCAGGTACTGGAAACAGCCGGTCTCACGATAGAACCAGTCGTGTGCCTTACCATTTCGTGACTCGCTGTATACCGAGAGATAGGTTCCGGTCCCATCCTCCTTCTCTATCAGACCAGAGAATTCATCTGCTATGAGCTTCATGATACCCAGGTCCGGCGACTCCTTCCCATCTGCCCAGTGCCAGGATGTGAATACCTTCTCAGAAAGATTCCCGGAGCGGGAGCTGTGCCAAATGATAGAAAAAACAGGACCCTGTTCGATCGCAAGATCCTTGAGCGCTACGGCCTCTGCCTCTGAGAATGGTTCGGGACCCCGATAGTAATCGAAGTGCGAACCATAGTCTGACTCATCCGGTGCAAGGAACCCATCACCAAAGATCCAGTTAAAATCAAAATTACGGTTCAGGTCGACCCCATCAATATCATTACCGATCGATGGCTCATAATCGAACACACCATTAGGGGTAGGCCCGTCAGCAGAAAAATCGCGCTTGTTCTTCCTGAAGGTAAGATCGAGACCATCATGCACCACGTTCATCCCTTCCGGGTTCGCGGTCGGTACGAGCCAGATCTCCAGATAGGATCTCAGCGTGTTCATATGGTTATACTCGGACGCGTCCGGATCCAGGAGATCCATCATCAGTCCGAGGACCGTCTCCACACCAAGGATCTCCTCCGCGTGGACCTGGCCCACAAAGAGCACCCGTGGTTCATCCTCTTTGACACTAACGTTATCAGATATCTTGACCGCCAGGATCGGCAGACCCTCATGGCTGGAGTAGCCTATCGTGTCCACCCGGAACCAGTCCTGGTAGGCATCTACCTGGGAGAGGGAGTCCAATAGTTCCCCGATCTCCTGAAAGGTATGGTAGCGGGGATCTATCTCTTGGGCAGAGATAAGACCACTCGAAAAAAGGATCATTATGAACTTGCGATACTTCATGTATTACTTTATATATGATATCTTACCCTTATATATATTATCATTTGATGAAAATTTATAAAAATATATTCCGGTGGGCATGATCTTTCCTAACATGTTCCTGCCGTCCCAAGAGATCCGGTACGCTCCCGCCTGTCCAGGCAGGATCAACCGGTCCGTTATCATACGACCGGTCATGTCATAGACACGGAACTCAGCGGGCACCCCCGCTGGCATGATGAACTCGAAGTTCACGCTGCCATTGAACGGGTTCGGATAGACCGAGCCAAGAGAGAACTCACCCGGTGAGAGTGTCTCACCACCATCATGAGCAAGAATGGTCGCCTTGGTCATGACCCTTGCATAATAATTGACCAGGTCCTCTTTTCCAGAGCTGCGCAGATCGATCCAGTGCAAGAAATAGTTGTCCCCCTCATAGTGGACCACCTGTGCCTGTTTCTGATCATGGTACTCGATACAGATGGGTATACCATCTGCTGCAGTGGTCATACCACTCCCAATGATATAGCCGGACCCGTACAGGTCGACACCATTTATCAGGAGCGGGTCTGTGTTATAGTACCCCCGACCGTCCTCCCATAACACCATGAACTCCCCCGGAGCGACCGCACTAACGACCGGGTTCTGTTGTCCCGTGGTATCGATAGTGAATTGCACTGCCTCATCAGGAAGGTCTCCGCTCACAAGGTCCATGGGTCGCCCTATGATATTGAAATCGTTCCCATTCTGATAATCCTCCCAGGCAATGAAAGCATTGTTACCCTCTTCATCAATATCCAGCGAGATCCCGGTCTGGTCGTTATCTGCCGTGGTTACCGGAACACCACCGGTGGTCCACTGGGCTGTTCCCTCCCAGTCGATCTTTTGGGCATAGATATCACTGAAGTTCCCATCCTGGTTCCAGACAGCGAGCACACCGTCCGTGTCCGAGATCTTCTTCACCACCAGGTTACCAGCCTCGGCAGACTGGTCACTCAGGCTATAGCCCGAGGGGGGCCAGCCAATGGCCGTGGAACCATCTGCATCGACCTTCTTGTATTTCAGTCGCGATGCTGGCCACACTTCCTCGATCCAGAAAAAAAGATAATTCCCATCTGGGGCGGGCAGGATCGCTCTCACATAATCATCGCCATTGGAACTGACCACACTGACACCCCCGGTTCCCAGGAGCATGTTCCCATCAAGGTCAAGACGCTGAAAATAGATATCATAGTTAAATGTTCTGCTCTCTGACCAGAAACAGCCTATACCGTTCTCGACACTTGCCAGAACAGCGCTTCGCTGATCGAACTCGGGACTGATGGCCACTCCGGCCGAGTCCCAGAGATTCACCAGGTCATTGTCCAAGCGGTTGATACGGATCCTTTTTGGCGATCCTGTCGCGTCGAATGTCGCCAGGTATATACCGGACCCTGTGTTCACCATTCGAGGCTGGGACAGGTCGGTCTCTGCGGATGAATTATCAGAGAATGATACCTGTACACCATTAGCGTGTCCCAATACATCATCCACCAGCCAGTTCCCGTAGATCTTTTTGGTACTGCGGTTGTCCTCCCACATCAACAATAACTGTCGATCATCAGAGCGAAAAGCATGATTATATCTCACGTCCCCGTCCATTCCCTTGAGCGCTAATGTACCGCCATCATCAAGAGAGGGGGACACGCCATCCAGGAACTGCACCCTGAGATCGATACTGCCGCTACCCTGATCGGCAAAGATGCCATATACGCCGTTCGAACCGTTTGATATCGCATTGGGACCGAACTGATAACCCTGTGCACCAGATATGAAAATGGGCTCATCAAGCGTTGGTGTGCCTGTATCATTGAAATTCTGGAACAGGATATCAATGTTCGGGTACACACCACGCTCCCAGAACACGTTCACCCCGCCATCAGCATCAGCAGCAAACCTTCCACTGAAATTGACACCATCCTCAGGGTCCACCTGGATACCATCTCCCCATTGCTGGTCACCGTTCGGGTCGATCTTTTGCAGGTACAGGTCCCCGTCCACTGGATCATGGCGCAGATCGGTCCACTGTATGAAAACATCTCCAGCATCGCTCCGCTTGACCCGGGGACCGGTCTGGATAGCCTCATGGTCCGAGACCGACCTTGGTTCCGGAAGGACCGGACCATTCTCATCGATCAACTGATACATTATTCGTGCATCATCGTCTCCTGTTTTCCAGGTCACGAGCGAGGTATTTCCGTTCACATACGTGGTCCTGGGACGTGTTTCCAGCTCTGATGTGTTCGCTATGGGTGTCCCATTCTCTTCGAACGTTGTGTACATGTTCACATTAAGACGCTGTCCATAGATATCAATATTCTCCCCCTGTCGCGCATCAGACCAGCAGATGAAGGCCTCATTGTTCCCAGCATACTCTATACTCTTTGCTGCCTGGCCACCACCCATTTCCACGATCGGAGTACCAGTGCCCGGAAGAATGACCTCATTGGACGCGCTCACGTGGGTACCATATATGTCATCATCGACCCCGCCCCGCTTGTCCTGCCAGGTAACGAACACACCGCCCAGGCTGTCGGTGCACATGTTAATAGTGATCTGGCGCCCAGGCTCCTGTGCCAGAGCCACCCCGTTCGGGTCCATGAGCAGGTCTCCCTCATGATCCACATGCTGGATAAAGATATCACCCTCCTCATCATAGCGGTAGTCCACCCAGGCAATGAACGCTCCCCCGTTCCCATCCTCGATGGCCACAGGGTCCTCCTGCCGTCCGGGAAGATCGGTAATGACCGCGCCCGTCTCTCCCCAAAGAAAATTGCCGTTCTGGTCCACCTTATGGGCAAAGACATTGCGCATACCATAGCGGGTATCGGACCAGACAAATATAGCGGACCCATTGTCCCCAGGACACACGGTGCGATACCATTCGACGTGTACCCCCTGGCGCAGTGCAGCACCCGTGGGCAGGCCAAGGTCCTGGGCAAACAGGGTGGAGCACACCGATCCGAGCAGGACAGATCTTATTATCATACTATGTTTCATTCTATTATCTCCATGACCTGTAATCCTTCTCTTGTGGCAGCAAAAAGATATCCGTTAGAAAATTCAGCATGGTAAACATATCCAATATCATGGATACCCCTTTCCCTGATCCGTAGGTCCGTTCCAGCCTCATAGAGTGCCAGACCATTGCTCGCACAAGATAGCGCTAACTGGTGACCGTTCTCCGCTACATGGGTCACATAAAGATCCTCAGCGAACTGTATATCAGGGTCCCACTCCGAGGAAGAGCCCGGGTCCAGCCTGTATGCTCCTCCCTCTTCACAGGCGACATAGAATTCCTCACCATTGATCATGGTAACGGACCGAGAGTTCCCTTCAAGGTCCATATGGTAACTGCTGGCTATTGTCCCATTCTCATTATGGAGCACCTCTATCCCCAACTGGTCAATGGTCAGAACGATCTCACTACCAAACATATCAATACCATTGGGCCTGCCAATACTGGATACCTCATCCCCGGCCGTGTTGAACCACAGACCAAAACCAGGGTCATACTCGAACTCGCTCCATTTCAAACCGTCATCGTTATCAGCGGCAAAGAGAGTGAACGATGTAGCGCTCTCAGACCTCACACGGAACTCTTTCGTTTGTTCACTGGAGAATTGGCCGGCCACGATCACACTATCACCCAGGGACAGATCGATATGGATCGGACGCTCATTGCTCTCAAGAGCAAAAAGCTGTTCGATCGATGCCTCATACTCGACCTGCATTATCTCTTTGTTCACACCTAATTCGGACAGGCCCATGCTCCAGACACGGGTTGGTGCACTGATGACAGAAATATCCCATAATTGGATCCCGGCCTGGCCGGCAGCAACGAAAACAGAGTCACCCGAGATGAACACATCCCGGCAATAACCTTCTGTCTCGATCTGGGCGACCCTATTCAGTTCCCACAGGTTCTCGGTCACAGGCTCCAGGCAACCAGTAAAAAGAGATGATAGAAAGAAACTATATCCGATCCTAATAGCGGTCATAGAACAGGTCCCACTCTATTTTGCACCAGAGCTGCAGCAACTGAAAACTTTTCAGGTCCTCTACCCACTCATACCCTGAATCGGTGGTCCTGGTGCGATAACGTGTTGTGATACTCAAGCTTATCTCATCCGTGATCCTTTTTACTGCCCAGAGATCGTACTTTCGATCCTGGTGGCTTCTTCCTAAGTGCAGCGGATCATCCTCTGACTCTGCAGCATAGGCCCTGGTCTCCTGCCTGATGGATGCTCCTATCTCACTGAAAAATGGTATACTACGGTCTACTCGGATGGGGATGAACCATTCCAATGTCTCGTAGGACCTATCTAAACCACTGGCCTTGGCGGTCTGACGGAAAGAACGATTCAGAGCGGTGCCCCTTTCCACCTGGAGAGATACCGTTCCAAGACCGGGGATACGCTTATTGATCTTGCCGCGAAGATAATTGATATCGAGGTCGAACTCTGTAAATGGTCTGTCATAATAGCGTTGGAGATAGCCTATGCTGATACTGGCCCACTGCCTACGACCGAAGCGCTGTGTGAGAGTGATGAACTGACGACGGTCAGAGAATGCACAAGCGGTAAGATCGGATGCTGAGATATCCCGATCGATATAATGGCGCAGATAATAACTGTCGAGATGACGCACTGAGTACTTCATGTTCTGATATGGTCCCCACTTGAGGACAGCGTCCAGACCGCCCGACCAGTATTTGCGTCCCTGGCTATGTCTGTAGTCTGACCAATTGAGTGAACCGGAGCCCAAGAATTCCTTTTCCCCGCTCTGGAACAATGTCTTCTCGAATGATGAACCCAGCTTGTAAACAAAACTGTCGAACGTGGTCGCACCACCCATCAGGCCCAGATCATGTGCCACAATATCGAACTCACCAGCTGAGAACCGCAGAACATTACTATCGTACCCGCCGGTCAGGCCGAGCGTGAACTCGGTAGGTGTTCCCGCGATCAGGGTGCCTGAGCTGACCAGACAGATCAGTATTTGAAACTGTTTTCGCATCAGTACAATATAAAACGTGTGAGAACGACCTTATCCCTATCAGAAACTTCTACAGAGTACGTGTGGTCCCCCTCGGGAACCGAGATGTGACAGGATCTCCATTTTCCCGGGACCTTTTCCGGACGGTCCAGGATCTGTGATGCGGATGACCGTTCTGTGTTGAAATAATAGGTGCCGATCACTTTCTTCCCTTCCCTTACTCTGAGCCGGTAGGATGATTCCTGCCCCATGGACTGGGTAAATTCCAAACGGCTCAGGATCCGAAGACTCTTTGCGCCACGCGCTTCGATCTGGAGCGGGATCTCTGAACTGCACTCAAAGTATCTCATGTCCTTATCACCCGACCTGAGTTTAACATCATTCTTGTGAACCATGGGCGTCAGGACCGTTCTATTCCTTCCTGGCAGAGATTCGAACTCCTTTGTGATAACCCGGACCAGTACCGGATACTTTAGACCATCGCCCTCCAACAATTGAAGAGTATGCTCCCCCTTGGACAGGTTAATGAAATAATTCCCCGAGTAGGTGTAGGAATGCTTTGGATGCTGAACAGATCTAATGGACCTCTGAACCTTATACCGATGGTTCACCTCGATGGTGTCTCTCTGGTCCAGAACGATAAAGTAATGAAAATCGTGGCTCCTCTTCTTTTTTCTTATGACCGGATACCTGGAAATGAATTCAACTCTCGTTGGACCACTGAGTGAATAGGTCAGTCCCTCTTCTTTTACAGGATAGTACACGCGTCGTTTCGAGTTCACGATAAGTATTTCCTTCTCTTCCCCATTCTTTGTCGGTCTTAATAGTTTTGCCTCTAACGGGACAGACAATAGAAGGGTCAAAAGGACCAGGCCTGATCTATAATAAACTGTCTGGTTCATGCTTTGTCAAATGTTCTTTTATTCTTTTCTTGCTCTGATAGCCGACCGCAAAGACGGAGCCCCCTATTATGATCAAACATATGGTCGCGACCGAAAGATCGTACCTTACTTCAGCATACAGTCTTCCTGCCCCGATCTCTGGATGGGGGATAGGGGCGAATGGGATACCCAGTTGTTCTGTCAGGGATCTGATATTCAAAATATGGAGCACGGGTACATTGAACTTAGCGAACTTTGATAGAATACCCTCGATCCCACCGGGTCGGGATAGGTTCACTACATCCGTTCTTCTTACCACCCCTGGTGGTAACAGTTTTAGATTGAAGCTGGTTCCCAGGCTAGCGACACCGCCGCCCACGTTGATCAGTGCATCGAACGATTCGATCGTTCGGTATGAGCCAAGAATGTCCATCCGGGCCTGAATATTGTCCGCTAATCTTGATGTCCTGACGAGCGGGAGCCCATGGGCCTTGATATTATCTTCAATGATCCTCCGACCAGCAGGGCTCAAGAGCCTGCCCATGTCGTTCCGGCCTCCAATAGATGCGGCCACACTCCGTCCTGGAATGAGACCATGCTCAAATAGGATCGCTTCCATGTCCAGCCATGTAAAATCCTCATGGTTCGCACCCCATTGTGAGGCGCCCACCGATGTGATAGTGACCGGGACCAGTCCCAGGGCACTGCAAGCTGTCAGGGTCGCAATATTGGCTCCCGGCATTGAGCCAGTGAGAAGTAGTGCTACAGTATCACCCTTACCAAGACCGATCTGGTTCATAAGGTCCACCATGACCGCTGAGAAGTTCGGGTCCAGTGTTGTCAGTTTCGCATCCAGGTCCCCCTCATCTGTGGTGATCAGGCTGAACGGGCTGCCCACTAAGCCTGTCTCGTTCGGGTCATTCTCAATGTCCATGAAGACACCGGCCTCCATTCTGGCACTCTTCAGCGTGGACATAGCATCCTGCATCAGTTCAGCCGCTATTATTTTTTTCTCATAGGACGGGGAATCATTCTTCGTCCTCATATTGACCGATACAAGGAAACATAACAATGATAGAGCGGCCAGACCGATCAGGGTGGATGTTTTCTGGATCATTGGGACAAACGGCCGATCTTGGTAATTATTCAATGATCGCTCCGCCGAATAATATCATCACACAGAGTTTGACAATTACCGCTGTCAGTATCACGACCGAGACCGTTCTTATCACACCCTGCTGGTCCATCCAGTTCGCTATGAGGCCAGGAATAATATTCCCGATCACGGCCACGCTCCCTACCTCTGGTGGAACAAAGATCATGTTCCTGGATATATATCCAAAAATGAACCCAAGGATCAATGCTAACACGATCCTGCGTTTACCATATAAGAACATGATACGTCCCAATCCCTGTATGATCCCCCAGACCAGAATAGCTACAACAAAGGTGACCCCCACCTGTAAAGGCTGGTTCAGGTAGAGGGCAATATATCCGGGAACGATGACACCGCCAGCTGTTACGCCCAGTGTTTCCGATAACACTAGACTTAGTACGATACCCAGACCTATACTGATCTCAACCATGGTACCTGTATCCTGCAAGCCTGGATAGTATATCCTGTCCCGGCCCTACCTGGTTCCCGATAGCATAGACCAGTGTATCATGGGGCAGACCCATGACCGCGTTCACGACCTCGTCAAGATCATTCGCCAGTCCAATGGTCCGAACCTGTGTATTGGGAGAATAGTGCTCTAACCTTTCTATGGTAGAGCGTACTCTGTCCCCACGAACGATCAAGTGGTCTGGTCTGATCTGTGTAAATGTAAGTTCCAGCATCTGCCGTGTGCGCACTGGACGATCGTCCCGAGCATTGAAAAATATACATGTTCCACCCTCTGCGGGGTAACGGTCTATCACGAATTTCCAGATCTGCAGTGTCGATACAGGGTCATTGGCCGCCATACCGTTCACGAATTCTATTGTTCTCTTATCCTGGACCAATTTCCAAACTACCAGGGCACCCAGGTCAGGCTGAACATTTTGCATACCCCGTAGCGCGGTCTCACGATCGACACCTACCTGCTGGCAAACATCCAAAGCGACCGCAATGTTCTGTGGGTGTTCCAGGTAGGAGAATGAGTCCAGCTCCTGCCTTGAGATGGACATCTCATCAGAGAAGAATATCCTGGTCCCATTATTTTCTGCTGCCTCCTCTAAGATCTCTGAGAGCTGGTCCTCTGCAGTTACCAGTGTCCCTTTGACCGGCACAGTGTTACAGAGCGAGTATGCCACATCTTCTTTGGTCGGTCCCATTTCCTCCAAATGATCAGGGCGAACATTGGTTATGACCCCAATGTGAGATCGAACCATTTGATGCTCAGAGATCCACTGGTACTGGGGCTGGACGGCCATACATTCCATCACCACGGCATCAGGTTCCTCTTTGGCAAAATAATTAAGCAGCCGGATCTGTTCACCGATCGATGGTCTTCGAAGACGATGAATGATCCTGTCCATACCTTCAGCATCTATCACCCTTGGGGCGGTACCTGTGGTCTTAGCAAATGTACGTTTTCCACCCTCACGCAGACCAGCGGCTATCAGCCGGGTAACACTTGATTTTCCACGGGTACCATTCACATGGATCCGCAAGGGGACCGCCGAAAGGATGTTTTGATGGTATCGAAACTCTATCAGGCCTCCAGCCAAAAGGATAATGGCCAGGACCCCAAGTATTATCAAAGGCGATATGGTCATTACGCCTTTTTCCCAGCGATCAGTTAGTTATAACCCATCACGATCTGAACCAGACCTACCATATCTAGAATATTGACCATCCCATCACTATTGATATCGGCTAAGAATGGATTGATCTCCTGTCCTTCCTGTAGAATAAAGTCGATCAGGATCAATATATCAAAGATATTAAGACTATTATCCATGTTCAGATCGCCATGCAGGCGTATATCACTGCCCCGTGTGGTTATTAGAATGGCGGTCTCATCATCCAATTCCATTGCAGCATCATGGTACCCATTGTTAAAGGTATACTGAAGACCGACCGTCATTGTGTGGTCCTCGATACCAACAGTACAATAGTTCCCGTGGATCTGGTTCCAGCTGTAACTGCCGTTACTGGTATTATTGAAATCCATGTACTGTACCAATATCTCACCATCATTGGTGGGTGTCAGATAATAATCAGGATCACGGAGAATGATCTGGAAGGTCTCTGTTGAACTATTTTGATAGGTTCTGACCCGGGACCACTGGATAATGAATTGTTTATTGTTGGTATCATACCATGTGTAAACACGGCCCCCATTGGTCAACTTTAGATCGTCCCAGAAACCAGCGATCATGGGAAAAGGACCACCCGCACCAGGCACTGGATAATTCCTGAAAGAGGCCATATTGGTCTCACCCAGACCGACCCACCCGTTCGAACATATGCTGATCTCATCATAGCTCTGACCATAAAAACGAAAGGTGAACGGTAGATCTATCGTTTCAACATCATCACCATTGTTCCCGCCATCGCTCAGCGAACTCAGATAATTACCATCACCCCCATAGCGACCATCGATCTCGACCCAATTATAATTGGGTGCCAGTAGGTATTCGATATCACCACTGTCATAAATGTAATAGCCATAAGGATCCGGCCCGACCGGGTCTGTTACCGTTGGGGTACCGATCTGGACCGGTACTATTGAAGAGGATGAGTATCCATCCTGTGTCGTTAGGGCCACTATCAGGTGAGCGACCGCTCCCGGGATCACTTCTTCCAACGCAGATATCTCAAAGCCATCTCCAGTACTCGATGATGAACCCGTACCACCCACAGGGATCACGTTCCATGTACCCGAATTATCTGTTATCTCGATCGCCGATGACGCACACGTAATGGTTCCAGTGATGCCCGTGGCAGCGGTTGAACCATCATTATGGAGCTCTATATGTACCGTTGAGGATTCTCCCGGGGTCAACACATCCTGAGTGCTGCCAAAAACATCCACATCACTGGCAAAGATCCTGTTCCCGGACACATGAAGATCGATCTGGCCTATAGCATTGTAGCCATCATCATCCGTAATGAACAAGGATAGTCCCAGCGTGGTACCATCCTCCAGCCCATCTGCCACAGTGAAAACGAATGGCTCAGAACCGCTGACGATCTCCTCCGATGCAATATTACCGTAGGACAGCATACTCGAAGCCACACTCACATTACTGTTGCTTGACACGAGCGATGCAAGAATATTCACAGCATCAACACTACCATAATTGGATAGTGCCACTGAGAGTTCGACCGTTTCCCCACTGTTCACGATGCCGTCACCGTTCCCGCTTGAGACACCAGAATCATCATCGTCAATAAGGATCATATCCGAGTACACATTGACGCTCACCCCAGGATCATATATCTGGAGAGAGTTCTGGTACGGATAGTGGTTCACCTTGGTCACCGTGACCAGAACCTCACCCGTCTCGACCGATGGCACCGCCAACCTAACAAAACCTTCCTCATTAGTGTACCCCGATTCAAGGATATCATCATCACGGTAGATAGTGGTCCAGGCATCCTGAACAGGGTTTCCACTGCTATTAATGATACTTACATCAATGAAATTCGTGCCCACTGTGATAGCATATGGGTGAGCAACATTGAGCTGTTCTGGATAAGCGGTCCACATCTGTAGGGATGCATCGCCCATTAGACTATTCCAGTGTGTAAAGATCGATACATAATCATTCGGATTGGTAGGGTAAGCTTTTGAGAGCCAAAGTTTTCCCGCCATTAAAGCTCCACCGGCCGAGCTGATACCATCCACAAGGGTCCCATAATAAAAACCCATATCGACAATATTATTGAACATGGTATGGGTACCCAGTGTGGCCGTCCCCACACAAGCAACAGCGCCCTTTGGGTTCGAGGCTGTACCAGCACGGATAAATGCTTCACTCAAAGCCTCCCCATTGCCAAAGGATCCTGTTCCACAGGTAATGACGGTCGCTATGGGCAGCATGAACCCGTTCGTTGTTCCATTGACATTGGACGATCCGAACCCGCTTACCCCATAATAGCCCCTATAATTGAAGAACGCCAGGCCATCACTCAGGTTTGACTGCATCTGGCTGGCGAATGACCCGCTATAAATGGTCCTTACATCCTCAAAACCATATAGTTCCATCATTTCACGAATATTCTCCTTCGTGATGATACATGATATACCAGAGCTGGAAGGGTCTCCAACAAGGCAAGCACGCTCGAACCAGTTCTCTCCCATATAGGGTGTGGATTCATAGTTCAAGGACTTGCTGACCACGGTCTGTAAATGACTCTGGCTATCAAAGCTCATACGACCGATCAATACTTCAGGCAGCAGATCATTCCCTTCGAGTGTCGAGTATGGATGGTCGCCTTCACCATTGTACCCGCTCCAATTCTCATACCAGGTGGGCACATCATAGCTGCCCTCTGCATCTGCCACGATCGTAACATAGACCGGGGGGTTATCCCAGGTCTCATAGGCATCCTCGATATAATTCTTGAGATTATTGGTATTATTGACCACATTGGATGATGATATATAGTTGACCTCGTACCCCATCCTCCGTTTCCAGTCCATGAGGACCTCGATGGTACCGAAAAGACTACCAATATTATTAGGTAGGACATACAGTATCGAAGGCCTCTGGTAATCGATCATATCACGATCCAATGCTTCATAGTTGACGACAAGAGACCGATAGAATGGCTCGAACGCCCTTGATCGCCGTGGTGGGACAAAAGCAGCACTCTCAGTTCCTGTTTCGATAAGCTCGATCTCAGCCTCGGTAATGATCTCCAACTGATCAGTTGCCGGGTGGTACTGAAACGGGGTCACTGTAACACTGACCAGGTGCAGGTCCCTCATGACCATTGTTTCCGAGATCGTGGCTATGGACCCAGGGAATGGATCAGCACTATCATATACAGAACTCTTATTAACAGTACCTTCGAACTCATTATCCCAGGTTCTAAAGTGTATGATATCCACATCATCAACCATCTCAGAAGCAATGACAGTGACCTGTAGAGAATAAGATATGCCAGGCTCCACAGCATAGAATGTGGTCGTGGAAGGCAGGTCAGGCTCACCAGGCTTGGCCGAACTGCCAGAGTGCGGGATGACCGGTCTTGTTAGGATCTTCCCGTTCTCTTCAATTGTTCGAAGCTCGAAATCAGGAATATGGTACTCTAATACATTAGAGCTGGCGTTAGATCCCTTTAAACGGAATCCGTCATCGATATTTTCTGGACCAGCACTCTCGCTGCCGGACAAGATCGTTGCCAGTCCGGATCCAAGTACTATTGCACAGAATATCCTCATATGTTTCCTTTAATAAAAAATAAGGTGGTAGAAAAAAGATGGAAAATAGACACTTCCAACGAACGTTCCAATACCTGCAATGGCTAAAAATGGTGCAAATGGCAGTGCTCGGTCCTTGTTGAATCCTTTATTCAAGGATATTGTCCCCCATACGATCAGACTCAAGAATGAGGCACCAAACAGGGTCAGCGCCATTCGTACAGGGCCGAGCCACACACCCAGAACGAATCCTAATTGAATATCCCCGAATCCCATTCCCTGGCGTTTGGTGAACAAATATGTCACTCCCATTAATACGAGGGGCACAATTGATCCGACTATAAATCCCCAGAGCGCATCATTCAGTGTCGTTAATTCAAACAGTATCCCAGCAACTGATATTACAGCACCAGCTATCATAAAGATCAAGGGTATCTGAAATGTCCATAGATCGACCCAGCTAACTGCGACCAGTATTGGTGCCAATAAACTAAAGATCGTGGCCTCACTTGAGGGCATCTCAAGAAAGGACCATAGCCATGATCCGGCCGAGACCAGTTCCAATAGCCAGATATCCTTTGGTAACTGGAAACCATCGATATTCAACCAGTTAACGGTGGACCCAAGGAGCCTTCCATATGCGGCACCGATCAGTACCAGGATGACCAGAGAGACCCAATCCATCATAGCCCTGACTGAAGGGCAGCGCCTAAATGGAATACTGGCAGGTAGGTGAGAACGACCATTAGAGCAATTATTGCACCGACCAATAGTATCAAGAGAGGCTCGATCAATGTTGTCATTCTCTCCACAAGAGCATCAACCTGTTTATGATAATAATCCGCTGCACGATCGAGCAGATCATCTATCTCCCCAGTTTCCTCTCCTGTTGATGCTAACTGCAAGAGAATAGGCGGGAACATCTCTGTCCGTCTTAGTGCGCTCGATATATTGTAACCATCTCGAATATAGTCAGAAGCGTCTGCCACTGCCTTCTCATAGACCCTGTTCCCAACAACCTTTTTTAGCAGTGCCATCCCTTCCAGCACAGGTACACCGGCACCAATGAGTATACCGAACGTCTTACAGAATTTATTTAAAATGGACTGATCTATCAGTGACCCGAAAACTGGAAGATTCAGTTTGATCCTATCAATGATAAAACCACCGCGCTGGGTCTTTGATATCAGAAAAATGACAAAGAACACTAAAACAGTATTAAAGAACATGAAACCTAAATGATCCACCACCCATCCGCTCATTTCCATCATCTTCCGGGTCGCCGTGGGCAAGCTGGCACCCAGCTGAGAATAGACCTCAGTGAACTTTGGAATGATCCACACGAACATTGCCAATAACATACACCCTAAGAATATCACCATGAAAACGGGATAGTTCATGGCTGATTTGACCTTCCGCCTGGTATCATCAAGATTCTCAAGATATGAGGCTAACTGGTCCAATATCTCATTCAGATTCCCGCTTACTTCTCCCGCCTTGGTCATGGCGACAAAAAGAGTGTTGAACACTCCAGGGTGTCGGGCCAATGATTCAGAAAGATTCAATCCTTTCCGAATGCTTGAGCTGACCTCATTGAGCACTTTTTTGAATTTTCTATGTTTCTCTTCCGCACCCAGCCCATGTATGGCACGTTCCAGTGTGAGCCCGGCAGAGAACATGGTGGCAAGCTGTCGAGTAAAGAATACAATACTCGCAAGAGGGACACGGTTCTTTAATCTCTCGATAGATAGGTTGATCTCATCAAGGAATGGGCCAAGAAAATCGAATGTGGTATCCGTTTCTTTCAGTGTAATGACCATTTGGCCATTCTCGGTCAGTTTTTGGATCGCAAGGTCCACTGATTCGGCTCGGACCTCTCCTTCCTTCCGATCACCCTCGCTGTTCTTTGTCAGGTATTGAAATACGGCCATTATAATTCTTCTACCGTAGAACGCAAGATCTCATCAACTGTTGTGGTCCCATCCAGCACACGCTGGTTTCCCGCATCGCGCAGGGTCTCCATCCCTTGTTTCATGGCAGCCTGGCGTATCTCATCCTCATTGGCATTATCGAACACCAGTTTCCGCAGCGTCATTGACATCGGGATCATCTCAAAGATGGCTATACGCCCACGGTACCCAGTGTTACGACAATCCGCACACCCTTTACCACGATGGAGCTTTCCTTTTACATTCTGGGGTTTCAATCCTATTAGAGATAGTTCTTCTTTTGTCGGTTTATACTCTTCCTTACATTTCTCACAGATCCGGCGTACCAGCCTCTGCGCCATGACCAGGTTCAAGCAAGACCCGACCAAAAAAGGTGCAACACCAATATCCAAAAGACGTGTGAGAGTTCCGGGAGCATCATTTGCATGCACGGTTGAAAAGACAAGATGACCCGTTAGAGAGAATTTTACCGCAATATCCGCGGTCTCAGAGTCCCGGATCTCACCGATCAGGAGCACGTCCGGGTCCTGACGAAGTATGGAACGAAGGGTAGAACCGAATGTCAGTCCGATATCTTCGAATACCTGGACCTGGCTGATACCATCAAGCTGGTACTCCACCGGATCCTCGACCGTGGTGATATTGGTTCTCTCATCCTTTATCTCTTTGAGAGCAGCATACAAACTAGTGGACTTACCCGAACCTGTGGGTCCCGACACCACGACCATGCCATAGGGCTGATTAATGACCTTTTTAAAGACACCTAAATGCTTTTGAGGGAAACCCAGAGTGGTAAGGTTAAAATCGAAACCACTCTTATCCAATAACCGCAAAACGATCTTCTCTCCATATACGGTCGGCAGGATGGAAACACGTACATCAATATCCTTCGCTGCAGTTTTGATAGAAAAGCGACCATCCTGTGGCAATCTTTTTTCCGCAATATTCAACTTGGATAGGATCTTGATCCTGGTGACCAAGCCACTTAATGATGATGATGGCGGGGTCATAATGATCTGGAGCACACCATCGATCCTGATACGAACATTGACCTTTCGATCCTGGGGTTCGATATGGATATCTGTGGCCCGTTCCTTTATAGCCTCCTGCAGGATCAGGTTCACCAGTTTTACGATAGGAGCGTCCTCTTCGCTCGCTTTTTCAGGAGACAGGTCCACTTCCTCAGCAGAATCCTCATCACCGGTGATCACTGTTATTCCCTGGATCGCTTCCTCGACCTGATCCGCCTTTTGGATCTGCCCGTATAATTGGTCCATCGCTTTTGCCAATAAGGATGGTCCCACGACCACAATATCGGGTTCAAGGTCAGTGAGGCGTTTTATTGAATCTATGGCCGCAATATCCTCAGGATCCTCCATTGCAACGATCAAGCTCTTTTTAGATCTTTGTACGGCTAAAACAGAATTTGAGCGGGCAAAATCCTCTGGGATCAGAGCAACAACCTCAGGCTTGGCTTCTAGGAGAAGAAAATTATCTGCCTTACGATATCCCAGTTGCATGGAATAGGCTGTGATAAGATCATCTTCTTGGATCACACCCATATCGATCAAGACCTGGCCCAGCTTCTCATGCGTATTCTTTTGCTGTGCCAGGGCCTCATTCAGCTGATCATCTGATATTTTTCCAGCATGGACCAGGATCTCTCCTATCCTTTGGAACTGGGGATTGAATTCTGCGCTCATAACCCTGGGCATCCTTCTTGTGTTGGCGAGCGTACCAGCTGTATATCCAGTGGATCGCTGGTGGTGATCTGAGGGATCAGAAGTGTGGCCGAGATCGTTGCGGTAAAATCCTCAAAGGTACAGTAACCAGTCTCATCGTCCGTGGCCTGCCATATGCAGAGTTCCTTGGGGAACACAGCTATGATCCTGGCATAGCCATCCTGATCGGTCTTGACCACTGGTTCACACCCGATCATATGGTATCCGTCCCACTCCCCATTACCTTCACCTTCATCGAATGTATCAGGAAAACCGTCCATACCGTAATCATCGAACGGCTCGGACACTTCTGACGTATCGATCGTTCCATCCCCATCAAGGTCAAAGGCATCATGATCATCATTAAAGGTACCCCAATCCGGTGTTTCCGGATCATTATCCGATCCGTAATCACGCCACGTAAAACATCCATCAGCGGCACCAAAACCATCCACACCTTCATCGGTATAAGCTTCATAACCAACTTCCAACCAGTCGCTCACACCGGTTCCAACGAAAGCTATGGGTGCATCCGTAACAGCGTTCCCATAAAAATCGATCAGGATCGCCGTGATTGTGATCACTGCAAAGTCTGTTGTCACTGGTAAGGTAAAATCCCAATAGGTCGCATTGGCGGTCAGGGTAAGCTGTCCAGGCACGAAGAATAAGGTAGCATCTCCCACATCCTCATTTATCAATGCAGTGACCGTATCACCATTCGCACCAAAGGTCGTTGCTGAGACCCGTCCAATATCACCGATGGCATCGGTAGAATAGACAATGGTCGTAAAAGCGACCCCGGACACATTATCCCCATCCAAATTCTCATTCGCCGTAAAACTGATCCCTTCTACAAAGGCATCGATCAGTGTGTCCGGCGGGATCGGATCGATGGTCCAATAGACATAGGTCGAATCCTCGACCGGGTTATACCATCTGTCATACACGATCGCTGCACACTGGGTCTGGTAAAAACCACCACCAATTGTCGTGGTGGATGCCGGATCATATTCTGGCTCGATATAATAAGGCGCTCCAGATGCAATGATCACTGGAACATCATTTGCCTCGATCTCATACTCACCATCCTCATCACAATCGACACTTACCTCGATCCTTACCGTTCCAGGCTGGACCCCACTGTTCACTGAAACGGTTGCGATACCATTGACCGTATAGACCGTGGTATCAGTGACCCCAGGCTCTTCCAGGTAACAGCCCTCGAGTACAGGATTGAGTACAAACCGAACCAGCCGTGGTTCGGCGATGAGATTATCATTGTCATCATAGAGCCTGGCTCTTATCGATGTGGACTCTATGCCACCTCCATCTCTGACAACGATATGGTCCGGTACAGATGATGGTATCTCGACATAAGTGCATTCCTGGACCAACCCCACCTCAGAAACGATCGATACAGTGGATGTATCCGATACTGAATCTCCGATCGTTGGGTGATTGAAAACAGCACGTATGGACGCGATACCAATGTTCGTATCCTCACCATTATCCAAGAATGTCAGTGCGATCTCTCCATTCGAGTCCGTGGTGTCAGAGTCCACTACATCGTCACCGATCTTTATATAACCATGCTCTCCCGCGTCGAACTGTACGATAACATTACGCACTGGTGTACCGCTCTTGTTCAATAGTCGGCAGGTCATGGATGATGGAGTATCGCTCGCAAGTGTGATCTCTTCCGGGTCCGGATCACTCATGGATATCGAATAGGGCCAAACGTCATCCTTGGAACCAAAAAGATCGAACCGGGTCGAGGTCTCCAGATTCTCACTATAATAGGCAGTGACCTCTACATTCTCATACAGGGGCGTTGTGGGGTCATCCACGGCACCACTACCTCCATCCGCACTATAGGTCACCACTACAATACCATCAGAATTGGTAGTGGGGCTGTTTATATCAAAATCTCCATTACTATAATCAGAGCTGAATGAGATAACCTTGCTCTTGACCGGTTCACCATCCGCGTCACGAAGCTCGGCTATCAGTAATATGCCCGCTCTATTCACGATCGCCTCCCCCACCGCCGCACCATCTGCTACCGGCTGCGCAGTAAGAATTGTCAGGGTCATCCCTTCTTCTTCCAGGATCTCAGAGGCTTCACGGTCATCACAGCTCGTACCTATAAGGATGAAACACAAGATGGAAAAATGACCACAGCTCCTTATCATTTTTAAAATATTATTCATTATCTGCCTCCTCACTTTCATTGGAAGAACTTTCCGGTAGCGCACCATCATTGATCCATATGCCCTGGTACGAATCGGATTTATTCATCTTTTCCGAGTCATCCTCATCTGAGATAGCCTCATCTTTATCATTATTCACGCTGATCATACCCTTTTCAACTGCTTTCATACGGTCGGTCTTCATGATACCTGTGTACGTATCAACAACTATCTTTGGAGTGATCTGTATGATCAGGTCTGTTTTACGTTCCACCAGGTTTCTGCTTGTGAATAATTTCTCACCCAGCCAGGGTATCTTGCTCAGAATAGGTAAGCGGTACGTGGTCTCCTTACGGTCATTGCTCAATAACCCGCCTATGATGATACTTTCACCATTCTTGACACGGATCGTAGTTGATGATTTCCGGCTTTTCACCCGGGGAATATTCTTATCTGGACCGATGAATTCGAAGATAGTGGATACTTCTGGCTCTACCTTGACCGTTATGTATCCATCAGTGTTCACCGTTGGGGCAATATCCAGTTTGATGCCCACTTCTTCACGCTGAACCTGTACCTGGCCGCCAACACCACCCGAGCTAAGTATATAGGGAACAATATCAACAAGCTTTATTGACGCTTCCCGTCCATTTAATGTTGTGAGGCGGGAGTCAGCCAATACCTCAGCCTTATTCGCTTTCATCAGCATATCCAGGGTAATATCAAAAGCTGTCATCTGACGGCTAAAATATCGCGGTATTGCCTGGCTGCCTTCCTTGAGATCCTTCTTTAATTGATCAAAGGGCATGGTGCTCGGTTTCGCACCCAACGTTTGATCCTCTGGGACAAGTGACCCGCCAGTGGCCTCATCGAGGGCGTTCTCTGCAAAAATGGCCGTGACCTGGGATAGTCTGGACCAATCTATACCTAATTGTTCCTCACCATCAGCCGCAACCTCTATCAACCGAGTTTCCAGCATGATCTGTATCGCGGGTACATCTATCTGTCTCACCACATCCTCGATCTCAGCGATCTTTTTCGGCGATGCATTCACCAAGAGCTTATTACCAGAGATATCCACCTGGATCTGGTCAGAAATATCCTGCAACATATTCTTCACTTCTTCAGCAGATGCATATTTTAAACTAATGACGTAGGATGCGACACCTACTTCCTCTTTCAGTTTCTTTGGGTCAGCTACCAGGAATGAGTTTCCCACAACCTCATAGCTCAGCCCAACGGCCCTGACGACCAGATTAATGGCCTGATCTATCGGAACATCATCAAGGTGAATGGATATTTTCTCCTGTCTGTTGACATTGGGGTCCGTCACAATGTTAAAGCCGCTCTCTTTGGCCAGGATAGCTAATATACTTGGTAGGTGAGCATCCTCAGCGTGCACGGTGACCAGATTAAGTTCTTCAACAATATCCGCTGTATCTGGCCCCTGTTTCTCATTTGCCTTTTCAGCCCGGATCAATGTCACCAGAGCCAGTAGAATTAGTATGAATTGTTTCAAGGAGTTCATCTTATTACTTCCCTTCCATTAGATCTTGTCTGTTGTGGCGTTATTTATCTCAACCTCCTGGGCATTCTCACGATTCGTTCCAGGGGCAGGATATGATAAGAGTTTGCTATCCCTTTCCATGATCACCTGGTCCTTATCGATCAGGACCACGTCACCTATATTTGGAACGGAGTCACCGGCAACCACCGTATATACTTTCCCACGATAATTCAACTGGGCCTGGTATTTTTCCTGACTCTGATAGATCATGGCTACTCGTAGAGCACTGCGGCTGCGTCTGGACCCGGGTCCGCTTCCATCAGCCAGGGTCAATACGTTCGTAAGCCGCATCGGTTGCTTTTCCATTACAAACTGGTAATAGCTCCGTTCTTCAAGACGTTTTTCCAGATATTCTATTACATCTTCCAAGGCCTTATCGGTCCCAAACTTCAGACTGGACGATTTTACCAATATCTGCTGGTATCTCTTGTTCATAGGAAACAGCTTGAACCCACCAGCGATCAAGGAAAAAAGGGTGAACCCGACCAGAAGTTTCCATATGGTCAATGATCGTTCACTCATGCTGAACCCTTTGATCTTGATTTTACTAGGGTAATGGTCGCCAGGTTCACTTCGAATACCTGGTTCATCAGATCTTCTTCTCTTACATTGGTCTTGATACGTTCTACACCATTTTTCACCTCATATTCATTCACAGTGATCAACCGCGGTGAACGTTCCATCTCAGCTAAGAATTTCCCGAACTCCTCATAGGTGCACTCTATAGTGATCACATAGGGTGACTTATAATAATCATCCTTGCTCTCTCTATCCTTTGGTTTGATCCCTAATAATTGTATATCAAGATCATCCAGCATATCTGTCAGACTATTTAGAAATGGAAGACTAGCATCCTGGGCCAAAGAATCCTGCTGCGATAGGGCCAAATTCTCCTGAAATAAAGTATAGACCCTATCTAATTGCCTGTCCAGGATCTGTGCACTGATAAGGTTCTCATTCAGTTCTGTCTGCTCATCTTCCAGCAGCCTGATCTGAAAGGGTTTATCCCCTATCATCAATGAACCACTGACCCAAAATGAAATTGTGAGCAGAACAAATGCTCCAAAAAGGATGATATTTCGTTTATCTGCCATTTTTAATTAAGCTATGAGTATTGTCCTGCCCCACCCTTGCGAATGGAAGCAATTATCTCGAACCGAATGATCTGCTGACCACGAATATCAACCTTCTGATGACCTACATATTTGATCCGTATAAAATTATCTGAGAATTCCTTGTTGTCCCTTAATGTTTGGACATACTCATCTATTATCTCAAAATCCTTACGGTCTTCAAAGGTCAGAGCTATACCCTTAATGGTCAATTTATCCCTCTTGAAACGCATTCCGATGATCGCCATATCATCTGGGGTCATGGTGCCAAGCAGTTCCATATTGCGGGCCCACAAAAACCGATCCTGTTCCAGATCAGCGAATGACATGATATCATTCTTAGACAAATTCTTTCCTCGTGACCGAAGCTGTTTTATTTGCTCCGCAAGATCCTCGATCTCTGTTCTCTTCTGATCAATGACCCGATCATATCCTATGCTGATCATCCAAACGCGAACATTCATTGCAAGCAAAAAAAGAATGAGAATACCAAAAACAGCCCAGCGGGTCTGCTCACGGATGCGTTCTTTCCTTGTTTCAGCGCTTTCCGCTTTATTCAGATTGATCGTGATATACGTCTTCATGATTCTAATCCACCTCGAACAGCAAGACCCAAGGCTACCGTGTACTGACTTGAATTAGTAATGGTCAATTCGTCAGCACCTGGTAGACCATCGAATGGATCGAACACGGCACACTCGATACTCAGTTTTGAACTGATCAGGTCCGTGAGCCCCGGTGTTTCCGCGGCACCACCTGTTAAAAAGATCTTCAGGAAAAAACTCTGACCGGTCTGCTTGGCATAGAACCTCAAACTTCTGCGGATATCTTCCACAAGGTTGTCATACACTGACCGTTCGGTAACACTGAGTTTCTCACCTTCTGAGGAAGAACTATCCAATAAAGTAGAGAACCCCTCACTGTTCAACAGATCTTGAGCCTCAGTATAGGGAATATCCTTTGCTGCAGATATCTCCTTTACGAAATTGTGACCCCCGATCGGCAGATCTCTTGTAAAATATTGCTGCCCCTGACCCCAAACGATCAGGGTTGAAGAAATAGAACCAATATCGAGTATAACGACCGACCCATCTTCCGGCATATCCTTTATACAGGTGAATGCATTGGTGATCGCTATAGGATCCACATCGACTATACCGGGTTTCAGACCACATTCTTTCAGCAGGTCCATATGGCTTGATAGGACCCCTTTGGTACACGCGACCAGGCCCACATCTATCTTATCCACTTCCCTCTCATTCGAACCGAAGATCTGATAATCAATGACTGCATCGGTACCATCCATGGGAATATGTTTACGTGCCTCGAATGTCATAGCGGACGCTAACTCATCAGCGGGCATCTCCATCGTTGTGATCTGTTTTACACTGGCAGAGGCACCACTGATACCAGAAATGACACTTTTGACCCGCCTGGGGTTCATTCCCTGCTGCCTCAAAAGTTCTTTCACTGCCATTACCCAGTGATACCGGTCCACCTTATCAGGGTCAAAGGCTCGGTTCGGTTCAGGAACAAGGCGTTGACCAGCATCCAGGACCTTATAACCATCCTTGGTCTTGTTGACCGTGACCATTTTTACGAACTGCCTGCCAATATCTAAGCCTAAATACATTGTCCTATTCCACTCATTTATAGATCGTTATCCAGTTCCCCATATGATGCCATTTTCAAGATTACATTGTTGTTGATATCCACCTGATCAGGGTAATACGGTGGCGGATTGAAACGGAGGTTCCAGTCGTAGTGATAGTTCTTATCATAGCCTACACCGGGAGATACATTGTAGGGTCCCGGAAAATTACGAAGCATATAGCCTCTCTTCTGTTGTACAATGGAGCCCCATAGGTGGACAACCCCCCGCTTATCATTGGTATTATTGTATAAGCCGTTCTGGTCCTCAGTTCGGTAATAATTGCGATGACCTCCTCGGCCATCAGCGATATAACCATAGGCCAGATTATCATTCCAATCATGGTAGGCTGTAAGATTGTTCTGCCAGTAGTGAGAGATGAATCCTCCGTACATAGCCATGATCGCTGCATTGATCTTGATGTCTGAACCATATGCCTGTCCGCGAGCTCCGTTCGGTCTTGTGTTGGCTATGATAACATTGCCACCAGCAATCAGACCCAGAATATTTTCCGTTCCCCCATCCTCAGGATGTATCACTTGTCCGTTAGTATAGGAATCGGCATAGAGAATATCATTAATGAGCCAGATATTCCCCCAGACCCGATCAACGATAGTCATATTATCATGACGGCGGTATTCCGTGTAATCATCGGTCACGATCGTGTACTTTCCACCTACTACCCCTCTGACCAACACCTGACCGCCTTTTACATAGATCACCGATGGGTTTGAGTAGGGGTAGAATACCTTCTGCATATAAACATACTCACTATTGTAAATATCATTGGGGCAGGAAAAAATATCACAATTGGACCCAACGATCCCGGCCGCATTCCAATAATCAAAGTCAAAATGATGCCGTCCGCCAACAGGGCAATATTCCGACCCATCATCAACATGGTCATGATAATATTGAAAACCGTTCCACTCCACATCCTCAGCGAGCCCGGTGGATGCACTGGTATTCACAAGAGTGACCGGTTCATTATCCAAAAATCCCTCGCCAGTATCAGAAGAATAGTTTATTGAACCTGGTACAATGCTCACTAAGATCCCCTGTGAAGTTTGAAAAGGAGGGTTTTGTACTGTGAATGATACTATTTTTGATTCATCGTTATTCCTTATTTGGAGTATATCGTCAGCATCAATTGTATTGATAAGATCAGTCAGAACATTATCTCCATGGATATCGGTATGACTTACAACGAAAAAATCGGCTTCATCATAACCGGTCTCGGGGTCATATAAATTAACTTGACCAAAATGCAGACCGCCTAAGACCACATTTAATTCTTCGCTGATACCGTCCCAGAAATAATCGAACTCATTAGGCGGACCTCCAATGGGAGGGATATTGTACCACCATTGTGCCGCCCAGAATCCACCTTCCGTGAAATTGATCTCGGTCATGATCATGGTATCTTTCTTACCACTGCGAAAAAGCATATCATCCGCTGTGAATACATAATCCGCATTCGCCCGGACAAGCTGTGCAGAATTCTCTGGTGGAAAGATAATTGTAGAGATCGTATCCAGTATGTTCACGGTCTCACCATCTATCTCCTGTTCAAAGACACCTTCATCACAGGCTCCCCAGCCACCAATGCCACCGCCATTTTCAACTGCTTCTTCCGTGATAGTGACCGATCCCGAAAATTCTGGACAGCCATAATTACTGAACACTATATCGCCATTGGTATGCACGCGGCCTTCAAGAACATCATTCCCACCAAAATTGACCACACCAGTATTCCCCGGGCCAATGGGAGATTCCTCATCTGTAAAGTACATGAAATCCTCGAACCCCTGAGCCTGCATGGTCATATAGACCGTGCGCTCTATCGGATCGATCTTGTCCCCTCGGCTTGTCCTTGGTCTTGCCTCTCCTGTGGAGAAAACATAGTAGACCTTTCTAGTGGTGTTCTCCTCAAGCTCAGTGTAACAGTAGATATTCTTATACTTTCCTATTGGCTCCCCAAGTTCGTTTTGGCCATACTTGAAACCTTCAGGGTATAGAAGCGTATCCTCGGTGGTAAGCTGTGGAAGAATGACCACACCAACCTCATTCAGTCCTGCTTCTGCAGCGTATAGAGCACGATGTTCAGCATAACGGTATTCTTCCATGACCGATTGATTAAAGGTATTCTTTAAATAAGCAACTGTAATTGTCATACTGACAAGAGTAAAAAGCATTGCTAATGGTGCCGCGCTGCCCCGATTATGATATAGTTGATGCATCATTTGAAAGTTTTTTCATGATATACGCATGACCCAGGAATGCACCACGATGAAAATAATGATCCTCTGTGGTGGTCTGACCATTGATGAACACATCCTGATCCATGGAAAGGGTTAATTCAATATGTAAATAGGACTGCTTGAAAATGCCAAGACCGGGTCTCGAGTCAGGCTCACTTGTGACCACAAAATCCTTCACCCAGACAGTACGCTGACCACTGTTACGATAGGGACCTATTGATGGGAATTTCAAGTGACCTTCTGCAGGGGCATCATAGTTAACCTGAATACCGTCACGCTGGTGACAGGATATGACAACATCTGGTGTAAGACCATTATAGAACCGGTACAGCTTGATCCTGGAAAAGCCGTTCAACCCATCCACTTCGATCTTTTGAGCTACATTCAGTTCCTGAACGATCTCTCGCATGACACTGTTCCCATACTGACGAAGGTCCTGGCGTACACTGTCACTCTGGTAGTGCAACAGCACTCCTCTTGTGCCCAGGGTCATACCTAACCCGATGATCCCTGTGACCACTATAACTGCAGCCATTTCTATCAGGGTCATTCCATTTGACGTTCTAATGAATAGTCTCATTCCAGATCGAATATGCTCATTACGGTGGCCAATCGACGCTCTTTTGTCACCTTATTACTATATCGATTTGCGGGAGTCTGAAGATGGTCCTTCCATTGGATCCAGCAATCAAGCTGATACCGATCAAAATCAGTAACACCATGAGGAGTGAATCGATCCAGTTTTTCGATATCATAATATAATCTTGCCAAGATCTTGAAACTGGATTGTGCATTTCCGTAAAGATATATCTGGTCACCCTGCAGGTCTCCATTCCATTCTGATGGCGACATGACCCCATCTGCAATACGACCCTTCCAGTATTCCATATAATTAAGTAACTCTTCTGTAGCACGTTCTTTTACCTCCAGAGCGTGTAACTCTCCCCGTGCGTGGGCAGCACCCATCAGGATACCAAGCGCAGCAATCATTGTGATCACAACGGCTGTCATCACTTCTATGAACCCTATTCCACGACTGGTCCTCTTTACCCACATCTTCCTACAAAACGTTCTGCTTGAATAATTTCGGGTTATCTGCGATCTCAATTGCTACCTTACGCTCGATCTTTCCCTGAGTGACCAATCGTTGCAGATCCTGATCAAGGGTCTGCATACCCTCAACCCCGCCAGATTGGATTATGGATGAGATCTGATATATACGATCCTCGCGTATAAGGTTTCGAATTGCGGTCGTGGCTATCATGACCTCACAGGCCGGCACCCTTCCTTTGCCATCTTTCGTAGGCAATAGTTTCTGGGCAATAACTGCTTCCAAGCTTTCTGAGAGCATGGACCTGATCTGATCCTTCTGTCCGGCAGGATAAATATCAATGATCCGATCGATGGCCTTGACCGCACTGGACGTGTGAAGTGTTGATAGGACGAGGTGTCCAGTTTCCGCAGCGGTCAAAGCCAGCGAAATCGTCTCCAAATCACGCATCTCTCCGACCAAGATGATGTCCGGATCCTGCCTCAGAAACGACTTGAGCGCCTTTGAAAACGTCATGCCTTGCGCCTCGACAATATGGCACTGCACAATCCCTTCCACTGGGAATTCGACCGGATCCTCTGCTGTAAGAATTTTTACTTCAATTGTATTGAGCATGCGCAAACATGCATAGAGAGTCGTTGTCTTGCCTGAACCAGTGGGGCCGGTCACCAGAAACACTCCATTGGACTGATTGACGCAGTGGCGTATACTTGCATCTACCCTTTCAGGTATATTCAAAGCGTCCAGGGCAACTAACTCCTCATTTGACGAATCCAAAAGACGAAGCACGACCGATTCACCAAATTTTGTGGGCAACGTACTCATCCGAAACACCAGTTCCGAGCCGGCGATCATCTCAGAGATCCGCCCATCCTGAGGGATCCTTCGCTCAGCGATATTCAAGCCTGCCAGAATCTTGAGGCGGGAGGCAATGGCCGGCGCCAATTCCTTGGGTGGCGGTGACAGCACCTTCATGGTACCGTCCACCTTCATGCGAATTTGGTAATTGTCTTCAAACGGCTCAAAGTGAATATCTGCCGCCTGATCCTTAAGCGCCTGATATAAAACCATGTTGACAAATCGCACAATGGGCGCGTCATCACCCACCTCCTCCAAAATCTCTAAACTTTCGCTTTCTTCTCCATCTTCTTCATCTTCAACATTGACACTACTCAGAGCGTCTATCAGAT
>ENA-UPTF01000247-UPTF01000247.1-marine-metagenome-genome-assembly--contig:-NODE-247-length-39315-cov-3.182935_pt1 | contig 39315 bp, 41 predicted proteins | sample MGYA00238166_ERZ767019 | MGnify/ENA primary metagenome ERZ767019 (study PRJEB28930, sample SAMN06266391) | marine metagenome | isolation source: Sea water from 250 m depth | place: Atlantic Ocean | study... | reverse complement strand
TCGAGACTTAGAGATACCCGGTCGAAAATTGAACGGGATCTGCTTCGCAATGGATTTCCTAACCGCCAATACCCGTAGCCTTTTGGACTCCAACCTTGAGGATGGTCAATACATTAACGCGCGCGATAAAGACGTTATCGTCATTGGTGGAGGCGATACTGGCACCGATTGTTTGGGCACATCGCTTCGACATAACTGTCGGTCGCTGACCAACTTCGAAGTCTTCCCGGCTCCTCCCGAAGAAAGAGCGTCAAACAATCCCTGGCCCGAGGATCCCGTGGTTTTTAAGGTTGACTACGGACACGCAGAGGCTGCGGCGAAATTTGGCGTTGACCCCAGAACATGGGCCATCGATTCACTGGAATTTATCGACGATGAGCAGGGTAATGTAGCGGGCATCAAAACCGTCGATCTAGAGTACAAGGACGGACAACGCACAAGACGACCCACGACGGAAAGAACCTGGGAGACCAATTTAGTCATTCTAGCGATGGGGTTTTTAGGGCCGGAACATTACGTATCGGCAGCCCTCGGCTTGGATCTAGATCAAAGATCTAATTACGCGGCCGAGAAGGGCACTTATGAGACAAGTATTCCCAATGTCTTCGCCGCCGGCGACTGCCGCAGCGGTCAAAACATCGTCGTTCGCGCAATCAACGAAGGTCGAGAGGCTGCTCAATCCATCGATAGACACTTGATGGGTACTTCAGTATTGCCTGGATAGCGCTTTAGCAAAGCGCACTAGCCGGGAGACAAATCCGTCCCAGCTACAAGGGTTTCTTCTAGTGCTCTCTGCGGCACGTCACTTTCGACAGATACCTCTCCAATTCGTTTGACCAATACAAACCGCATTCGCCCGCCAATCACTTTTTTATCCCTTGCCATGGTGTCTAGCATCACAGGAGTCGGGATCTTTGGGGAAGCTATAGGCAACCTGTAGGCCTCGATCAATTGCCTGATTCGGTCCGCGGTATCGGGCTGACAAAGGTCCATGCGGACCGACAAATCAGCGGCCATAACCATGCCGATTGCGACGGCCTCTCCATGCAAATAGGACCTATAACCGGTTGTGGTTTCTATCGCGTGAGCGAACGTATGACCGAAGTTCAACTTCGCCCTATTGCCCATTTCTCGCTCATCTTCAGTAACAACTCCCGCTTTGAGTTGACAAGAGCGATGGATGGCATGCTCCATGGCACTCGGTTCTCGACCTGAAACGTCTTTCACATTCGCTTCCAGCCACTGAAAAAACTCCGGATCGCCGATAACGCCGTATTTAATGACTTCCGCAATTCCTGCTAAATATTCTCTCTCCGGTAACGACGTGAGCGTATCGGTGTCCGCAACAACGAGATCAGGTTGATAAAAGGCGCCGATCAAATTTTTCCCTGACGGATGGTTGACGGCCGTCTTGCCTCCCACGGACGAGTCGACTTGGGCGAGCAGTGTGGTCGGCACTTGGATATAGCCGATACCTCGTTGGTAGCTCGCTGCCACGAAGCCCGCAATATCTCCGACAACGCCGCCACCCAAAGCGATGATCGTGCTATCTCGGTTATGTCCGCCATCGACTAAACGATCGATCACTTGCGAAAATGTCTTCAAATTCTTGAATTCTTCACCATCGCCGATCTCGATCACGTCCAGATCTCGATCGATTGCCGAAGCCAAAGTATCTGTGTACAAGTCCCCGACGGTCGCATTGGTTATCACGGCCACCTTGGAGCCGAGGGCCTCCACCCAAGATGCCTTGTTACTGATTGCTCCGGAACCGATTAGCACGCGGTAAGCACGATCGTCGTCTAAGACAATGTCAACATGAGCAGCCATCTTACGCGGAGGTTGCCCCGGTGGACTCTCGATACCACTCGGCAACTTCCCGGGCGACTTTTCGAATGCTTGACCCGTCCGTAACGAAGGTACGATCCGCGATGCTCTCGTACAAAGGCCCTCTTTCGCGCGCGAATGTCTCGAGTGTTGTTGCCGGGTCCACATCCCTCAGCAGCGGCCGTCGACGGTCTTTTCGAGTTCGCTCGGCTAAAAGACTGACGGGGCTTGTAAGGTAGGCAACGTGGCCCCGATCAGACAGCACATGTCGATTCTCTTCGCGCAAAACCACACCCCCGCCGGTCGCCAGTACTATCCCGTCCATCGGTGTTAGCTCGTTAATAACCTGTGTTTCCCTTTCTCGAAATCCATCCTCACCTTCGACGTCAAATATCCAGGCGATCTCTGCACCGGCACGAGTCTCAACTTCCTGATCAGAATCGTAAAACGCGTAGCCGAGCTCATCTGCAAGTTGTCTCCCTACGCTCGACTTCCCTACGGCCATTAGACCGACTAGAAAGACGCTTCTGTGTTTCATGACAACCTCACCAAACCCGCCCATCGATTTTACCCTGTGCCTCACATCCACACAGCAAAAACACGAGCAGTAAATCGAGCTTTCTTGACCCCAACCACAAATATCGAAAGCGTTCTAGCGCAACGCCGTGCTCAAGAGTACATTTCAACAAACCCCTCGTATTCGACCACACACCATCAAAATGAATTATCTGAGTCGGATGCTTAATGCGATAAATACCCAAAAAGCAGCCTAACTAAACCCGTGATTATTCGAATACGAACCGTCAAATACCTGTTGTGGCTTATGTCCGGCGGTTGCGCCGCGCTTGCGGCGATCTTTGCGGCCGTCTATTTATATTTGGATCCCCAGATACCCGATGCCGAGACCTACCGACACTACCAGCTCGAAACACCGCTGCGAATTTACGCCGACAAAGGTGAGTTACTCGCTGAATTCGGCAACCGCCGCCTCATTCCAATCGGATTGGACGAGATTCCTCAGTATTTCAAGGATGCTCTGGTCTACACCGAAGATAAGCGCTTCTACGAACACGGCGGCATCGACTGGATCTCTCTCGCCAACGATGTCGTAAAGCTGCTATTCAATCCCACAGTCCTCACGGGGGCATCAACGATAACGATGCAATTACCCCGTAACGTTGCCGATCTATCCCGCGAACAAACCTTTGTGCGAAAGTTCAAGGAAATGCTTTTAGCGCTCAAGATTGAACAGGAACTGTCCAAAGACGAAATTCTAGAGCTCTATATCAACGTCGTTCCATTTGGCAAACGAGCCTATGGGCTTCAGGCCGCGGCATACACCTACTACGGCAAATCCGCTCAACAACTAAACTTACCTCAACTGGCTATGCTGGCCGGCATTCCCAAACGCCCAGAAGCCGGAAACCCCATTAACGGACCGTTATGGGCGGAAAAACGCCGTAATTTGGTCCTAAGAAGAATGTTCGATAATCAAATCATAGGCGAACGACAGTACAGAGCCGCCATCGTCGCGCCTATTACCGCCGACATTCACCATCGCGATGTCGATCTTCATGCACCGTACCCTGCCGAATGGGTGCGACGTGACCTCATCGAACGCTACGGTCGTGACATCTACAGCGGCTTCGTCGTGCACACCACCATTGATGCGGAACAACAAGCCGCCGCCCAGACCGCCGTAAAAAGTCACTTGAAGGCCTATGACCGCCGGCACGGATATAGGGGCCCCGATGGGCGCGTACGCATTCCTATAGGCGAAGAATCATTAGATCCTTACTTGAAGAGCTTCGAAACACGTCGGCCGATCGGTGAACTTGAACCTGGGTTGGTGATTTCAACCGACGACGAAGACGTTCACGTACTACGTGCTAACGGCAGCAAAATCGTTATTTCTCGTGAAGGCTACCGATGGGCTCGTCCATATATTGATACGGATAGCCGCGGAAGGACGCCACGCCGCGCTGAAGAAATCCTCGGCCCAGGGGATCTCATTCGTATAACCGAAAAAGATGATCAGTGGCGCCTCGCCCAGATTCCCAATATCCAAGGTGCTCTGGTCGCTCTCGAACCACGAAGTGGTGCCATCACGGCTTTGGTTGGGGGATTTGATTTCTCTAGAAATCAATACAACCACGCGGTCCAAGCGGCTCGACAACCCGGGTCGAGTTTTAAACCTTTCGTTTATTCGGCGGCTCTCGACCACGGGGTTACCCCCGCTAGCGTCTATCTAGACGCACCCTTGGTCTTCGAAGACGAAAATCTTGAGCAACTCTATCGGCCCAGAAATGACAGTGGTGAATACAATGGGCCTACCAGACTTCGCGAAGCTCTTTACCGCTCCATCAATTTAGTATCGATGCGTGTACTGCTAGAGGTTGGTGCCGGCAACGTGTTGCGTTACGTGCGTCGTTTCGGATTCGAAACCGACGCGTTTCCACGCAACACCCAGCTCGCGATAGGGGGTGGAACGATGGCGTTAACCCCCCTTGAAATGGCAAGTGGTTACGCGGTCTTCGCGAACGGCGGCTTTAGAATCACACCTCACGTCATAAAACGCATCGAAACTCTCGACGGCTCCGTCATCTTAGAACCCAACTACCCCAAGGTGTGCGGTCCTTGTGAGTCCGATAGCCGTTCTCGTTCAGATAGCGCGCCTCGTGTTATCGACGAACGCAACGTTTTTATTATCAATTCTATGCTCCGCGACGTGATAGCTCGTGGAACCGGGCGTGGAGCTCGCCAACTGCAAAGGACGGATTTATCGGGCAAAACGGGGACAACCAACGAGGCAGCTGATACCTGGTTCAACGGGTACCACGCGGGTCTCGTAACTTCCGTCTGGGTCGGCTTTAGCAATCACAGGCCTATCGGTTCGACCGAATACGGATCAACCACGCCATTACCCATTTGGGTCGATTTTATGCGCCAAGCGTTAAAGAACACACCGGAAACGTTGTTTGCCCAACCTTCAGGGGTGGTCAGCGCGAAGATTGATCCACGAACCGGGCGTCTTGCTCGGCCCGATCAGGAAGACGCCATCTTCGAGTATTTTTTTGACGAGGACGCCCCTACGTCGGACGCGAGGCCACGAACGAGCTCGACAGCAAATACGCTAGAGCCCGAGGACATTTTTTAGCAGGCGGTCAATTTGACCCGGAAGATTCGCACAATCAGCCCAACCAAACACCGGAAGACAAAGTCCCTTTACGCGCTCCATCTCCATACCATTCCGACGGGCGTTCGACGGAATCTAATGAAGCGCCTTCATTCGACTATTTTTACAAAGTCTCCGGCACGCGGTTCGCCGTGCGGGTGACTCCCGTTCAAAAGACGTAACGACTCTTCAGGATATCGGGTAATCGCCGTTCTCCTAGCCAATTTGGCGTATGTGTCATGAGGATCCGCGACCATCACTTTTACCCGCCGCGTATTCGCCATTTGCACATCCTCGACAGTCATCCCTCGGAGCGTCTTTAGAGTCTCAACGAAAACGCTACGGAAAGCGTCGGCGTCGCCTTCAGGACCGGCCTCTCCGCGAAAGAGAAACACATGCTTGCCTCGATAAATGACGCCAATCAACGCCACCTGAGGTTCAGATCCCTCGATTTCAAGCTCACCAACGTAGCACTTCAAACCGTTAAGTTCGATTTCGGATCCATCCACAATGTCATCTCGCTTTAGGACCTCGACCACGTATTCTTCCGGACTTTTACGCTTAACTGGTTCATGCCGAGCCAGGCTAATGTGGGCCTCTTTTTTCCCTCCGGGTGCTTTACCTAAAACTTGAGACGGTGTGTTCGTCACGGTCCAATTTTCCGGAAAGTCGACTGCAATCCTCAAACCACCGTGAAAGAAAGTTTGGCCTCGGACTATTCCAGTCGCGGCTTCGTCTCCGTACGCTAATCCATCGATTAAGGACCAGAAATCTCCGACTTGGTCGGTAATTCGATCGGGCAACTGGCTTTGCGCGTACGCGACCACTTCGTGGAGCCGCTTGTCATTTTTCGGGTGCGACGAGAACAGCCCATGGTATGTGGACGGCTGATTCGCAACCTGCTTGGAAAACAATTCCTGGTCCTTCAAGACCTGTACGACTTCAATCATTGCTAATGGGTTATAGCCCGACATCGCAAGAAATTCGGCGCCGTAACGATCTGCTTCCAGTTCCATCTCCCGACCGTAGCCAGACAGTAAGGTAGTCGTCGCAACGTTTGAAACGTCATAGAGCTCGCCCCGCCCAGTTACAATCGCGGCAGCAATTCCGGCCGTTTTCCCTAAGAGATTGGTCAGCTTGCGCCGGCGCGCATGTTCACCCACAACGTGGCCAATTTCATGCCCTATGACGGCCGCCAATTGCTCTTCCGAACCCAGAAAGGCGAGCAATCCGCGATTCACAAATATGTACGCATCCGGTGTCGCAAATGCGTTGATCTGCGCATTGTCTAGAACAACAAACTTGTATTTCTCAGGGTCGTCTTGAGCATGTTGTAGTAACTTTTTCCCGACGTTCGTGACGTATTCTTGCCATCCATTGTGTGCGTATATCTGTCCGTTTTCGACGAATTCGTCATACATTTTCTTACCGGCACCAGCACCCATTGCACTGGTCGCTACAAACAAAATCGCGGTAAGAAGGACGAATCGCTTCACGGCGCAGACTTTTCTACTCCAACGAGCGAAGGCTAACACCTGCAGTGTCAAAAATTTGTGGATTTATGAGGCAGATCAGGTCGGCGTTTTACCTGCCCTGTCACCAAAACGTTGACGAAAACGTTCTACCCTACCGGCGGAATCGACAATCTTTTGCTTACCGGTATAGAACGGGTGACACTCTGAACAAACTTCGATATTGATATCACGACCTATGGTCGATCGCGTTTTAATCACGTTGCCACAACTGCAGGAAGCCGTAATGTCCGAGTACTCAGGGTGAATCTCATTTTTCACAGCGCTATCGTCCAGCCGTTCGTCATCGGGCGGCGCAGTGTAGGCAATAGGTAATTTGGGCGCAACCGTGTTCTCCGTTGCCGACGTCGCTTTACCCAGACCTCTTCGGACGACCTTTGAGTATTCGTTGCCTAGTAGTTTACCTGCGCCATTACCGGGCACGCGCGTAAGAGTGCCGCTTGGAAGATCTCACGTTATTGGGGTTGTGACCGCGCTGAAAGATCATTCAGCGCGAGTCACAAAACCCATCGAAGATATCCTCGATACTTCGCCGATACTCACGCCGGATTTGTTGCGACTGGCATCCTGGCTATCGGATTACTATCACCATCCCATCGGTTCTGTATACGCCGCGTTAATGCCCACCCTGGCACGCAGAGGCAGGTCCACCGAACTCCCGCCTCAATTGGTCTGGATCACTGTCGGCGACTCGAGTCCATCATCACTCGATAGGGCACCCCAACAGCGACAGTTGTGGGAAACGCTTTCCGACGCAGGTCCAGTCACCACGGACGAAGCTCGACGATTGGGCGGCACGCTCCCGTTACTGAGAAAACTCAAAGAAAAAGGCGCGATCGTTCCCCAGAACGCGAGCGCAACCTACTCGTTTGACTCCACTGATATCGACCCTACCGCAGAACAAAATGCGGCAATAAGCGCTATCACCGCTGATCTCGACCAATTCGCAGTACACACGCTTTACGGTGTGACGGGCAGCGGTAAAACCGAAGTTTACCTACGCGTCATTGAAAACGTGTTGAAGCAGGGCAAACAAGCCCTCGTGCTCGTGCCCGAAATCGCACTAACCCCGCAAACAACCGCTCGCTTTATTGAACGTTTCGGCGCGGCCGGCGTCGTTCATTCGGCAGCTTCGGATTTGGAACGATTCAAAACATGGATACGAGTCGCCAGTGGAGAGCATCAAATCCTTATTGGAACGCGTTCAGCCATATTCTCGAATTTTCGAAATCTCGGCGTAATCGTAGTTGACGAAGAACACGACCCATCATTCAAGCAAACCGAAGGATTGCGCTACTCAGCGAGAGACGTTGCCGTAATCCGGGCCCAAATGCTAGGCATTCCATGCGTTCTGGGAAGCGCAACGCCATCACTTGAAACCCTTGCCAACGTCGAACGTAACAGGTACTCGATGACCCGGATTTCTGAACGCCCTGGCGGCCGGAAAATGCCCACTTTTCGCATCGTCGATGTTCGCGGTAAACACCTGACTGGAGGATTGAGTGACCCGATGCTGGCAGCAATAAGACAGCATTTGGATAACGACGCCCAAGTCCTTGTTTTCATCAATCGACGTGGGTATGCGCCGACCCTTTGTTGTTCACAATGTGGATGGCGGGCAAATTGTGACACCTGTGAAGCTCGGCTCACTCTCCATCAGGTACCCAAACTACTTCAATGTCACCATTGTCTCCGTCGCTATCCGATTCCGTCTGCTTGCCCCGACTGCGCGGGTACAGAGATGGTGGCCCTTGGTGCAGGAACGCAACGAGTGGAACAAACCCTAAAGACAGAATTTCCCGATGTGCCCACAATCCGGGTGGACGGGGATACCACCCGTTCTCAAGCCCGGCTACAAAATTTGTTTTCGAGTTTGACCAACTCGTCCAGACAGATCCTTATCGGGACTCAAATGCTCGCCAAGGGTCATCACTTACCTAACGTCACCCTCGTCGCCATAGTCAATGCGGATAACGGCTTCCTTTCTCCAGACTTCCGCGGTCCAGAACGCACCGCTCAGCTCATCACGCAAGTAGCCGGTCGCGCAGGACGTGCTGAAAAACCTGGCGAAGTCTGGATCCAATCGTATGACCCGGCCAATCCCAATCTCGTATCGTTAACTGACCACGGATACGGAGGTTTCACTGAAACCGAAATGCAGCATAGGCGGATGGCACAATTGCCACCCTTTACCGTCATGGCAATGCTTCGCGCCGATGCATCAAACTCCTCCGAATCCGAGAACTTTCTACGACGGCTACTCGCAATCGTCGCTACATTTGACGTTGAGGCGATGGGACCCGTGTCCGCACCTCTCGCCAGAAAAAGTGGTCGTTTTCGACATCAGGCATTGTTGATCTCGAGGCGTAGATCTGAGATCAAGCGGGCGCTCAAAGCTATCGCAAACGAAGTACCAACCCAGAATTCGGTTCGTTGGTCCATCGACGTCGATCCAATCGACACCTTCTAGATATTGTGCAGCTGCGATCCATCATCGCTGTTATGGTTGCCCTATGGCTGTCAAGTCTCAGCAAGGTAAGGAGACCGCACGAAGAGCAAATCGAAAGCGTCGTCGAACTATAAACAAGACTTTTAGCTACCGGTCCTTTTTTGCCGGTATAGCAGTCGCGATCCTCGGCATGTTGGGTATTTCATTAATGCCACCTCTTGACTTGGGCATCCTTGGCAGTTCACAACCCAACGATACTCCGGCAGGTCCGGATTCTTCATCCACACGCTTTGAATTCTGGGAAACACTTCGTACGAACGACGTCACGGTCAATAGCAACCCCTATGAAACCGACAAAATGGCGAGTGCGAGGACAAAAGAATATTTGCTTCAGGCTGGTTCTTTTCGTAGGCAAGTCGAAGCTGACGCTCTACGCGCCGAGCTGATTTTAGCGGGAATGGTGGCAACGACCTCTGAAGTGAAGCTGGTAGGCGACGATAAATGGTTTCGCGTCCTTGTAGGACCGTATGAGTCTCCGCGAGAAACCCGCAAAGCCATGTCAGAGCTCAGGGCCAAGAAAATACCGGCGCTGTTGCTCGAACGTCCTCCTCGTGGCGGTTGAATTTCGGCTTATCGCTCCCCACTATGGAGACAATAGGTCAAATATTAGGCTCTAATGGAACAGTTTCGCGGAACGACCATCGTATCTGTTCGTCGACCAGACAAAGTGGCTCTCGGAGGTGATGGCCAAGTCTCTTTAGGCGACACGATCATGAAAAGTAATGCCCGGAAAGTCCGGCGTTTAGCGGATGATCGAGTGGTCGCAGGGTTTGCCGGCGGTACGGCCGACGCATTTACCCTGTTCGAACGGTTCGAGGCTAACTTGGACAAATATCAAGGCAACCTTACGCGTGCTGCCGTCGAATTAGCCAAAGACTGGCGTGCCGACCGAGCGCTCCGCCGACTCGAAGCACTACTCGCCGTTGCCGATGAAGAATCCTCGCTCATCATCACTGGCAACGGCGATGTGATAGAACCCGAAGACGGTCTCATCGCGATTGGTTCGGGTGGTCCTTATGCGCAAGCTGCCGCCAAGGCGTTGCTCGATAACACCGAACTGAACGCCGAAGACGTTGTCTCCAGAGCGCTGGCGATCGCCGCCGAAATCTGCGTCTACACCAATCACTCAACCACCATTGAAACTCTCGACGCTAAACCATGATGACTCCCCGAGAAATCGTCCACGAGCTTGACCACCATATCGTTGGTCAGGAAGACGCCAAACGGGCCGTTGCAATCGCCCTGCGTAATCGTTGGCGCCGTATGCAGCTGAACGAGGACTTACGGGAAGAGGTGACGCCGAAAAACATTTTGATGATCGGTCCCACAGGGGTCGGCAAAACGGAAATCGCGCGACGACTAGCCCGTCTTGCGAACGCTCCATTCATGAAAGTTGAAGCGACGAAATTTACTGAAGTTGGTTACGTCGGTAGAGACGTCGAGTCGATCGTCCGCGACCTTGCAGATGTGGCCGTAAAAATGTTGCGTGAAACAGAACTGGAAAAGGTCCAACACAGGGCCGACGACGCTGCTGAGGAGCGTATTCTCAATGCACTTCTACCCGAACCCACAACAACGTTGCGTGATGACAATGAAGAGAAAACAGGTTCCGACACCCGGCAGAAATTTCGGAAAAAACTTCGCGAAGGGGAACTCGATGATCGGGAGATAGAAATTGACGTCGAGACCGCGCAAATAGGTGTTGAGATCATGGCACCTCCTGGAATGGAGGAAATGACCAGCCAGCTACAGAATATGTTTTCGAGTCTGCCCACCGGCAAAAAAACGAGCACGCGATTAAAAATACGCGACGCGCTTCGTCGTCTCCGTGAAGAAGAAGCCATCAAATTGGTGAACGAAGACGAGATCAAGGCCCACGCCGTTGATGCCGTCGAACAAACAGGCATAGTCTTCCTAGACGAAATAGATAAAGTCACCCGGCGTTCCGACCATGTCGGCGCTGACGTTTCCCGCGAGGGTGTTCAGCGGGACCTGCTGCCGCTCATTGAAGGCTGCACGGTTTCGACTAAATACGGGATGATCCGCACTGACCACATCCTCTTCATCGCCTCGGGGGCATTCCATTTAGCCAAACCCTCCGACCTTATACCGGAGCTTCAGGGGCGTTTGCCCATTCGCGTGGAGCTACAGCCCCTAACGCCCTCAGATTTCAATCGAATCCTCACCGAACCCGATGCATCGCTCGTCGAACAATACATTGCATTGCTTGGCACTGAAGGAATCGAGGTCACCTTCACTGACGAAGCGCTAACCCGCGTTGCCGAGTTCGCCTGGCAGGTAAACGAAAATACCGAGAACATCGGTGCACGCAGGTTGCACACCGTCATGGAGCGTTTGATGGACGAGGTGTCGTTTGGCGCGGGCGATACAACCAATGCACTCCATGTCGACGCAACCTACGTTAACGACCATTTGGAAAACTTGGTGGTTGATCAAGATCTGTCGCGGTACATCTTGTAGGTGCGTCCATGAACCCCCAATCGATTACATATCACGCCGCCTCAAGAACGCTCGAACTTTGTTATGCCGACGGTTCGGATTCGCTTTTACCTGCCGAGCTTCTGAGAGTTTACTCGCCTTCGGCCGAAGTTCGTGGCCATTCCGAGGCAGAACGGACGCTACAAACGGGCAAGAAACACGTCGCCATCGATTCCATGGAATCCGTTGGAAATTACGCGCTACGAATTGTTTTCAGCGATGGACACGACACTGGCATCTACTCATGGGACTACCTCGCGGAATTGTCTCATCACAAAGACGAGTACTGGCAGAAATACATTGCCGAACTGCGATCAGCGAACGCGTCAAGATTACCCACAATTCCCGTCGGTCAGTGGAAGCCGGGGGTGGGGTCGTGAATCAGCGTCGCGTGAATTTCGGTCACGATTTCGTCGATCCTGATGAAAAAACTCGTCGCGTAGGAAGTGTTTTTCGAACGGTCGCCAAACGTTACGACGTCATGAACGATGTGATGTCGTTTGGACTCCACAGAATTTTCAAGCGAATAGCAATCGAGACCACCTCATTACGACCGAGATCAAAGGTTCTCGATGTCGCTGGTGGTACTGGTGATCTTTGCGCATTACTGGCAGATGTCGTGGGTCGCGAAGGCCAAGTAATTCTCTTGGACATCAACGAATCGATGACCGATGTTGGTCGCGACAAGCTCATCAATTCGGGATACGCGTGGATTCAGGCGACGGTCGCCGATGCCGAAAAACTACCATTTCCAGACGGCTATTTTGACGCGATCACGATCGCATTCGGGTTGCGTAATATGACGAACAAGGACCGCGCACTGAGCGAGTGTCATCGAGTCCTGAAGCCTGGCGGGACGCTCGTGATTCTGGAGTTCTCCACGGCTAAAAACCCGTTACTGAAAACCGCCTACAGATTTTATCAACAGTCTTGGCCGATCGCGGGTCAACTGATCGCAGGAAACTCGGCACCGTATCGCTATCTAATCGAATCGATAGACGTACATCCCAACCAGTCAGAACTAAACGCCATGATCAAGAGCGCCGGTTTCGGCGAAGTTCGTTACGAGAATTTACTGGGTGGCGTAGTGGCCATCCATCGAGCCGTAAAATGACCCTCATTACATCCGCTACTGCCGCCGCCATCGAAACCGCTTTGCGCGCAAAGAACACCCTCGACGACGGTGCCCGAGAAGCCATTGAGAGGCTCAACGAGAAATGCATAGTGATCGAGGCGACCGGATTGAGTTTGTCGTTTCGTTTTGCCGAGGGTAGAGCGAGAGTTCTCGCGAGCACAGATCCGGACTCGGATCTGAAGGTATGCGGCTCGCTCCAAAGAATCTTTGAAATCATGTTGGGGAAACAGGCTGATGGCGTCTCTCTTGAAGGTGATTTGACGCTGCTGGAAGACTTCCGTCGCGTCTTCAAGCCAGCGTTAGAGGCACAACAATTGACGGATCAGATGCGCTCTGCCGCTGAATTAGGCGTTGGCGCGATGCGATCAGCAGTCGACGGTGTCGCGAACGAAGTCGCCCGCCGCACAAACAGTGCTGGCAGCCAAACCGAAATCGACCAACTCAAGACTTCGATCGAAGAATTAACGTCGACCGTAGCGGCGTTACAAAAACGTCTCGAAGAGGCAGAAAAAGATTGATCCCTTTTCGCAGAGGCATACAGATTCTGGCAACTCTGCTGCGGTTTCGCCTGGATACGATCCCACGCACGTTACAAATAAACCATTGGACACGGCATCTGATTCCTACGTCATTGCTGCCGCGCCCGCAGAAATCAGAGGCGGCCCGATGCAGGCTCGCCATCGAGCATCTTGGGCCCGTGTTTATCAAATTTGGACAGCTCCTGTCGACGCGAAGGGATTTGTTGCCCCTGGAATATGCTGATGAGCTCGCGAGACTCCAAGATCGCGTTCCGCCATTTCCAAGTGCTACGGCTATTTCCACCATCGAAAGTGAGATCGGGAAACCTCTTGCAGACGTATTTGCAAATTTTACGAGCCAAAGCCTAGCGTCGGCGTCACTTGCACAGGTCCACGAAGCCACTCTAGTCAGTGGTGAAGAAGTTGTAGTGAAAGTCATACGGCCGGGTATCGCTCGAATCATTAGAAAAGATCTGTCACTCCTCCTCGCGTTGGCAACGCTACTCGAACGTGTTTCTTCGGATGCTCGGCGATTGCAGTTAATACGCATCGTTAAGGACTACGAAAAAACAATCCTGGCCGAACTGGACTTACTGCGTGAATCCGCAAATACAATCAGACTACGTCGCAACTTTGAAACGTCCCCGTTGCTGTACGTGCCGGAGGTCTATGACGCTTTATCTTCTTCCAACGTACTTGTCATGGAACGGGTTAACGGCGTCCCAATATCTGACATCGAAACGTTGCGTCAACGCGGAACAGACCTAAAGAAATTAGCCGAACGTGGCGTCGAAACGTTTTTCTCCCAGGTGTTCAACGACAACTTTTTTCATGCTGATATGCATCCAGGGAACATTTTCGTCGATGTCTCTGATCCAGCTGACCCGAGCTATATCGCAGTCGACTGCGCCATCATCGGACAGCTGACCAGAGAGGATCGGAATTATCTCGCACGCAATATCGTCGCTTTTTTTAACGAGGACTACGCTGAGATCGCGAAACTCCACACCGAGTCAGGTTGGATCTCCAAGTCGACCGATACACGTGAATTCGAAGCGACGATTCGCCAACTGTGTCAGCCTTTTTTTCAGCGCCCACTGGCAGAGATCTCGTTTGGATCCTTTTTAATCGCCCTCTTTTCTGCTGCTCGGCGATTTGACATGGAGGTCCAACCTCAATTGGTGTTGCTTCAGAAAACTCTATTGAATATCGAGGGTCTGGGAAGACAGCTATACCCGGGTCTTGATTTGTGGGCGACGGCAAAACCGTTCATGGAAAAATGGACACGGGAACAGTACGGCCCCGGAGCAATATTCAAAACCATAGTTGAGCAGGGTCCTGGACTTGTGGAGCTTCTTCCAAACATCCCTGAGCTGCTTCTCAAGGGCTCACGTCAATTGCCCGAGCTTGGGCATCTCGCTATTGAACAAAAACAGGCCATGGAAAACCTTACTGCAGCGCTACTCGCTGAGCGTCAACGTCGTAAACGCGCCCGCATCGCTGGCGCGGTGCTTGTGGTTACGGGCGTAGGTTTGCTTTGGGATTCGTTGATGGAGGTGATCGCAATCGGCGGGGGCAACATGACGGCCACCGCGGGTATTGCCGCGACATTGGTGGGTTCCGTTCTGGTGGGTCGCAGTTAATCTACCGATTCCGTCGTTCTTGCCACCCTCCCATAACGATTGCGCGAGGGGTCTATAATGGTCGACCACTCCTAGAACAAGAGGGAGATTGACATGTCTTTCGGCATTACAGAACTACTGATCGTACTTGCAATCGTCATTATTATTTTCGGTGCCAAACGAATAAAAAACTTAGGTCCCGACCTTGGTAGCGCAATCAAGGGTTTTCGTTCGGCCTTGTCTGACAACAACGACGAGGCGAACAGAGGCGCCGATTCTTCGGGTGCGGTTGATGAAGAAAGCGTCTCAAGTGAACCAGAGTCCGACGACACGGCCAAACAGGACGCGAATGTTTGATATTGCGTTCCCTGAACTCGTGCTTGTTTGCGCCGTCGCCTTGGTGATACTTGGGCCAGAGCGTTTGCCGACCGCTATTCGAACGCTAGGACTTTGGTTCGGTCGATTGAGACGAAGCTACTACAGCGTCAAAAGCGAAATAGAACACGAAGTCGGTATGGACGACATTCGCCGTCAATTGCACGAAGAGCAGATCAAAGACGAAATCAACCGCTTAGAACAGGATGTTTCTGACGTGAAGTCAGACATTGATGGGGTCGCAGAGTCAATCGATCCCATCACCCGCCAGTTGCCGCCTGACACTACCACGGACGACAAAGAAGGGGTCACTGTCGGTGGCTGACGAGGCCACCAATCCTGAGGCCGAAAAGTCTGCGGTTGATCACGATCGAGGTGTCGACAACGATGAACAACCTTTTCTCTCCCACCTGCTCGAATTACGCAGCCGTGTTCTCAAGTCTCTGTTGATCATCGGCCTGCTTTTTATACCGACTTTCTACTTCAATACCCTCATTTTCGAATTCATAGCCTCGCCCCTGCTGGCACATCTTCCCAACGGAGGCACCATGATCGCGACCGATGTCGCTTCGCCTTTTTTGACGCCATTTAAACTGGCGATATTGGCGGCTATTTTTTTCGCGATGCCCGTGATTCTGCATCAGGCGTGGAGTTTTATCGCTCCAGGTCTCTATTTACGTGAGAAACATTTTGCCATTCCGTTGCTTATATCCAGTATTGCGCTTTTTTATCTGGGCACGGCGTTCGCCTACTACCTTGTCTTCCCACTTGTTTTTGGTTTTTTTGCCAGCGTCAATATGGAATTTGTAACGTGGATGACAGACATCAGTCCCTACCTGGATTTCATCGTGAAGATGTTCCTCGCGTTCGGCCTCGCTTTTGAAATTCCTATCGCAACGGTTCTGTTGGTGATGGCCGGCTTTGCTTCGCCCGAATCAATGGCCAATAAGAGAGCCTACGTGTTGGTAGGGTGCTTCTTTCTCGGCATGCTCTTAACACCCCCCGACGTAATCTCCCAAATTCTGTTGGCCGTACCGATGTGGGTGCTATTTGAACTTGGAATCGTGCTATCCCGTTTCGCTACCCGTGGTCGAGAAGAATCGTAACCGGCCCATCATTCTCAAGCGCAACCTGCATATCTCGACCAAACGATCCCGTTTCAACTTGATTAGTTGCTTGGCGCAACGCCGTGACGTAGTGCTCGTATAACTCTTCGGCTTGGTCAGAATCCGCGGCAGCGCTAAAACTGGGCCGACTACCGCGAGCCGTTTCGGCAGCAAGCGTAAATTGAGACACCACCAACAAACTTCCTTCGACGTCGAGTACCGATCGGTTCATGAGTTTATTCTCGTCATCAAAAATGCGGATTGAGAGTGTCTTACGCGCCATCCATTCGGCCGTTTCCTTCGTGTCACCGCGCACAACGCCTAGAAAAATCAACAATCCTGAATCAATTTTGGCGACAAGGTCGCCCGCTGTAATTACCCGAGCCCTGGTCACCCGTTGCAGTAGCGCTTTCAATCGTCCAGCCACATCAGAATTTCGCTTAAAATACCATCCATGGGCTCAATCCCTCGACAACATCGCCGCGCAGTCGCTCTCATTTCGGGCGGACTCGACTCGTTACTCGCCGCTCGAGTCATACAAGATCACGGCGTTCATGTCGAAGGAGTTAACTTTTTTACGGGGTTTTGCGTCGAAGGACATACCCATGCCATTCGCGATCGCACACACAAAAAGCCCAAACGTAACAACGCCTTGTGGGTGGCCGAACAGCTCGGTATCAAACTGCACATCATCGATATCTCCGAAGAGTACAAAGACATCGTTTTGAATCCCCGGCACGGGTACGGTCAAAATCTCAACCCATGTCTGGACTGCAAAATCTTCATGGTGGGTAAAGCCCTAGAACTTGGTTTGATAGACGACCTGGATTTCGATTTCGTTGTAACAGGAGAAGTAATCGGCCAACGACCCAAATCCCAACGCCGTGAAACAATGCCGATCATTGCGAAAGAATCGGGCGCCAACGATAGGCTTCTTCGACCTCTGTCCGCACTCCACTTACCCCCGACCCTTCCGGAACGAGAAGGTTGGGTAAATCGCGAACAATTGTTCGGATTTCACGGACGCAATCGGAAGCCACAAATGGCACTCGCAGAAAAATATGGGTTTAGCGACTACGCCCAACCCGCAGGCGGGTGCTGTTTTCTCACCGATGAAACCTATTCGAACAAACTCCGCGATCTTTGGGAGGCTAGAGATTCCAGGGACTATCAATTGGACGACATCATGCTGCTTAAAATCGGTCGGCATATACGTCCCAAGCCACACTTCAAATTAATCATCGGTCGTGAGGAAGGCGAAAATAGATTCTTAGCTGGTTATCGCAATCGCTTCACGCACCTCTCCGTCACCAACCATCCAGGGCCGCTCGCGCTCATCGACGGTCGTCTGAACACAACGGACACCGAACTCGCGGCTCGGATTGTGGCCAGATACAGTCAAGGACGGGATGCCGACAAGGTGTTAGTCACTGTATCCTCAGCGAGTGGCGTAAGCCAAGATATTGAGGTAGTCCCGATGGCACCGCACCAACTAGAACCCAGTTGGCATGTCGGATCATAACCAACCGATGAAGACCGTCGATGCCCGCGGACTTCTTTGCCCCCTACCCGTAATTCGTACACAAGAGAGCATCAAGAATTTGACTCCCGGAACAATTCTCACCGTGTTGACAACCGACCCCGGTTCGCTCGAAGACATTCCAGCTTGGTGTCGAGTGCACGGCCATACCGTCATCAAAACCAGGCACGTCCACGATAATATCCATCTCATGATCCGGGTATCCTAATACACGTAACGTCGAGTCCATCGTAGGTTTGGTTGCAGTCTCCTACTAACCCAACAATCCGGGATGCACCAATTTAGGGCACCGATTAAACCGCATTGACTTGCACACCCCCAATGCTCTATTTTGGTGCAAAGCTAGCGAATGCTCCCGGGGAACTTACAAATAAAGCTCCACATAAAGTACATGAATAACGCTACCCGTTTCTCACACGATTTCGTTTAACCCCTCGCCAATTCGCACAATCAAAGGGCATTGCTCCCACGCAATCATGATAACTGACTCCAACAACATTCTTGACCACCTCAAAGCGGCCGTGGTCGTTCTGGACCAAGAGTTATCTGTGCTATACCTCAACCAAACCGCACAATCGCTTTGCGGTCAAAGTCTATCCCGGTCTCTAGGGACGCCTTTCCACGATTTATTCAAAGATCCGCACCTAGAACCTAAGGCACTGAGAACGAATCTGGCCTCCGATCAGCCGTTCACGAAACGTGAAACGTCATTACGGATAGTGTCGAATGGAGAAAGAATCACGGCGAACTACTCTATCTCGCCGCTACAAGATGGACGCGTGCTCATTGAAATTGAGCCACTTGACCGTTTCAAACAAATTAACCGTGAAGATCAAAACCGAACCACTCAACGCGCGACTCGCGAGCTCGTGCGTGGCCTTGCCCACGAAGTAAAAAATCCCCTCGGAGGTATCCGTGGAGCGGCTCAACTGTTACAAGCAGAACTTACCAGTGAACAACACGAATACACCACGGTCATCCTGGGCGAGGTTGACCGTTTGCGAAATTTGGTGGATCGGCTGCTGGGCCCGGACCGGCCACCAACGTTCACCGAGGTCAATATCCACCAGATTCTGGAACGCGTGATCGCACTAGAAACCGCTGACATGAAATCGAGTCGTCCGAGCGATGAAGCTATCGAATTTGTCCGCGACTACGACCCTAGTGTTCCTGATTTACAAGCCGATGCCGAACAACTGGTCCAGGCAAACCTAAACATCGTGCGAAACGCGCGCGCCGCCCTCGAGGCAATCGATAACCCGATCATCACCTTAACGACGAGCGTCCTGCACAGATTCACCATTGGAAAGCGCATCCATCCGCTGGTTGTCAGGATCGCGATTAGTGACAACGGGCCAGGGATCCCCCCTGACATCGTGGATCAAATTTTCTTTCCCCTGGTTACCAGGAAAGGCAACGGCCATGGTCTGGGTTTACCCCTGACACAAGCGATCGTCGATCAACACCGTGGCATTATCGACTGCGCAAGCTCTCCCGGTTCAACGACCTTCCACATATACCTACCGCTCGAGCAAACTGGTCATGGCTAAGCTAATCGTTTGGGTAGTTGACGATGACGACAGCATTCGGTGGGTGCTCAATCGCGCGTTTGAAAGGGCTGGATTTGACACCAGGGATTTCGCGAATGCCGAGCTGCTGCTCGAAGCGCTGGAAGACGCCCAGCCCAGTGTAATCGTGTCCGACATCCGCATGCCCGGTACCGATGGTTTTGACGTTTTATCTGAAGTGAGAGCTCGGCACGACAATTTGCCCATCGTTATGATGACGGCACATTCGGATCTCGAAACAACCGTCTCATCGTTTGAGCAAGGCGCTTTCGAGTACATCGCTAAGCCTTTTGATATCGATGACATCGTGGAAACCGTGCAGCGTGCGGCCAAGCAACCGCGACCAAGACACGATCCCGTTGCTTGGGACTCAGACCCACCCCCGGACGGTATCGTGGGTCAAGCACCGTCGATGCAAGAAGTATTCCGAGCCATCGGTCGCCTCGCACAATCCACCGCAACGGTAATGATTACGGGCGAAAGTGGCAGTGGCAAAGAGCTCGTGGCCCAAGCTCTCCACGACCACAGTCCTCGATCCACAGGTCCGTTGGTCGCCCTTAATATGGCCGCCATACCAAGCGAGCTAATCGAGTCTGAATTGTTCGGCCACGAACGCGGAGCTTTCACAGGCGCCACCGATCAGCGGTCCGGTCGCTTTGAGCAAGCCAATGGGGGAACCCTCTTTCTCGACGAAATTGGCGACATGCCTTTGTCAGCCCAGACGCGCTTATTGCGTGTCCTTTCAGAAGGAAGTTTTTTTCGTGTTGGTGGACGCCACAATATCCATGCCGATGTGCGAATCATCAGCGCAACCCACCGAAATCTCGAATCCCTGGTCCGAGACGGCCGATTTCGCGACGATCTCTACCACCGAATTAACGTAATTCGCATACACGTTCCACCTTTACGCGATCGCAAACCCGATATCGCTGCACTAGCCAGCCATTTTCTATTTGGTACTGCAAAGGAACTCGGGGTTCAACCGAAAACGCTTAGCACAGAAGTCGTCGAGATCTTGGAGACGTTGGAATGGCCCGGTAACGTCCGGCAGCTCGAAAACACATGTCGCTGGCTCACCGTGATGGCTCCCGCTCAAGAAATATTGGCTACTGATTTACCACCAGAATTGAACGGCCTCGATAAAGAATTACCGAGAACCGATTGGGAAATTGCCCTCGGCGCATGGGCAAAGGAAAAGCTAGAAGCCGGGGCCGAAGGCATATTGGGCTCCGCGAATCCTTCTTTCGAACGCGTTCTGATCGAAACAGCCCTCACGCATACGAGCGGACGTAAAAGAGAGGCTGCAAAACTTCTTGGATGGGGACGCAATACATTGACTCGTAAACTCTCGGAGTTGGATGGAGAAATTTAGTTAAGGAGGTCTTCCCGGTACGCGGAAGTGATTCCATGCTCAACATCGTCTTGTATCAGCCAGAAATACCCCCAAACACCGGTAATATCATACGACTCGCCGCCAACTCGGGCGCCACGCTGACACTTATCGAACCACTGGGATTTGAATTCAGCGACAGTCGTCTCAGACGCGCCGGCCTCGACTATCATCAGTGGGCCGAGGTCAGACTCTGCCGGAATTTCGAAGAGTTCCTTAACACAACTGACGAAGCACGTTTGTTCGGCTTTTCGACGCGCGGCAACCGTTTGTACGACCAGGCGCGTTACAGGAAAGGGGACAGTCTGTTGTTCGGACCGGAAACCCGAGGCCTCCCCAACACGATAATCCAGCGCCTCGGCAACCGCGCCCTCCGTATCCCAATGCAAGAGAATTCACGGAGCCTAAACCTCGCCAACGCAGTCGCAATTGGTCTCTTCGAAGCATGGCGGCAGTTGGGGTTTGAAGGCGGAAAGTGAAAAGCATCCACTAAATGTGGGGACGTTAACCGCCCGAGGGTTGCTCAATTAATTTAGGGTTTCCTCGGAATCAGCGGTTTGCTGTTGCTGCAGCGCTTGCGCAAAGAGGGCTTCAAAATTTACCGGCGCCAGCATGAATGGTGGCATCGTGCCACGCGTCATCATTCCGTCAATCGTCTCGCGAACGTAGGGGAAAAGCATCTTGGGACACGCGACCGCCAAAACCGGCTCAATTGCCTCGCCTTTACCATTCTCCACCCTAAAAATACCGGCCTGTTCAAGTTCAACGATGGCAGCCGAATTTCCTTCCAGCTTTGCGTCCAAAGTTACTTTTAACACCACTTCGTAGCGATTCTCGTCCAGTTGGTTGGTCCTCGTATTAATATCCACTTGCACTTCAGGCCGCCAGGCCTCACGAAATACGCCGGGCGCTCGCGGTGACTCAAAAGAAAGATCACGCAAATATATTCGCTCAATCGCGATTTGTAGGTTAATGGTTTCGTCAGACACGTCGAATTCAGCCTTTCACAAGCGGGAGATTCTGGCCCCGCCACTCTGAGACGCCTCCACGCAGTTTAGTCACGTTAGTAAACCCGGCTTTGCGTAACTGAATGCCTGCAGAACCGGCGTGTTGGCCCATTTTACACATGACCACGACAGGCTTATCCCGATAACGAGTTAGCTCAGCAAGGCGCTCTACAATAGACGCATGAGGAATGTTCACTGCCCCAACAACATGACCCGACCTAAACTCAGTTGAATCCCGCACGTCGACCACGACGGCTCCCTCGCGATTAACCATATTGACCAATTCCTGAGCGTTGACAGTCCGCCCGCCTCGGGATAGCTCGTTGCGAAAGAAGAAAATGAGCAACAACAAAAAAGCCCCGACGAGCCACGGGTGAGCGCCAATAAATGTAATGAACTGATCCATGCTTAATCTTCCTAGAGCTTATGTCCCAATCTCGGGAACATTCACCAGTTCGTTTCGTCACCTATAAGGACACCTGGATTATAGGTCAGCGTTAACGATTCTTGTTAAACTCATAGCACCCCGCGACCATGGTTTTTCAACGACATGGCGACCTCGGTTCTCATTGTGCTTGACGGCTGGGGACACAGCGAAATCCCGGATCATAATGCGATCCATCATGCTCTTACCCCGCATTGGGACAATCTCTGGGCAACTGCTCCTCATACGCTGGTTTCCGGGTCCGGTATTGACGTCGGACTACCTGCGGATCAAATGGGTAATTCTGAAGTAGGGCACATGACCATCGGTGCCGGCAGAACCATTTTTCAAGATCTGACCCGAATTGATCAGGCAATTGAAAACAATTCATTTAGTCAAAATCCGGTGCTTGAGAGCTGCTTCGAGATCGCGTCCGGTCATCGATTGCACGTAATGGGGTTGCTCTCCCCAGGCGGCGTTCACAGTCACGAAAATCACTTTGCCGAGATTGTTCAAATGGCACGTCAAAAAAGCGTCGAAGTCGTTCTTCACGCGTTCTTAGACGGTCGCGACACCCCCCCTCAAAGCGCCGAGTCCTCACTGAGGCGCTTCAACAATATGCTCGCAAAAGAAAGCGCTGGAGCGATCGGTTCAATTTGCGGACGGTATTTCGCCATGGATCGCGATCAGCGTTGGGACCGCACGGAGGCCGCGTATCGGATGATTGCTGAAGGAGTCTCCGCGTTCCAAGCACAAAACGCTATCGATGCCCTCGATGCCGCTTATGCCCGTGGAGAAAGCGACGAGTTCGTTCAGCCGACACTGATCGGAGATCAGGGCATCATCAACAACGACGACACAATTCTTTTCATGAACTTCCGTGCAGACCGTGCACGACAACTCTCTAGCGCATTCGTGGACGCAAGTTTTCACCACTTCCCACGAAATAAACAAACTAAGCTGGGGCAGTTTGTGACAATGACGCGGTACTCGGAAGATTTGGGTTCAGGTGCTAAGGATCAATCTGTTCGTTATGCATTTGGTCCACAGTCCATCGTCAATTCGATCGGCGAACACCTCTCCAAGTTAGGCAAGACGCAATTACGTATTGCAGAAACAGAGAAGTACGCACACGTCACCTTTTTTTTCTCGGGCGGTCGGGAGAGGCCGTACCCAGGCGAAGACCGACTCCTCGTGCCGTCTCCGAACGTCGCGACTTACGACTTACAACCGGAAATGGCCGCTCAGGAAATTACCGATAATTTGGTTCGCGTGTTAGCGGAAGACTCGTTCGACTTTATCGTTTGCAATTTCGCCAACGGCGACATGGTCGGTCATACAGGGGATTTCGAAGCAGCAAAACGCGCCGTCGAAACCATTGACAACTGCCTCGGCCGTATAAAAAAAGCCGTAGAACAATCCGGCTCACAATGTCTCATCACGGCAGATCACGGCAACGTCGAGCAAATGCTCGATCTAACGACCCAACAACGACATACGGCTCATACCTCAGGACGGGTGCCGCTCGTTTATATGGGAAGAAACGCGGAGCAACTGGCCCCCAACGGAACATTGGCGGACGTCGCCCCAACGTTGTTAACGCTTATGCGTGCCGAAGTACCCGAAGAAATGACCGGACGGTCTTTGCTCATCGGTTCGAACGAACCATCCAGTAACGACGGTTGAGACATTCATCCGAGCAACGCCAACGAAATCCATGAGACCTCGGTTAGGCCTGTCCATGACCTTCATTGCACTCGCTCTCGGTGCAGTACCCGAATCCGCCGTTTTAAACCCCTCCCAAGTTGACCTCGATCGCACCGTCGCTGAACTTAACCAATTGCACCAATGGCTCGGTGACGCGGCGGTTCAACTCGAAGCCTTGCAGACAAAATTACGCAAAGCGGACGCGTCGATCTCATCGTTGGTCGCTGCGACAACGCAAACGTCCACAAATTTGATCAACACTACCGCCGCGATCGAGATCCTCGAACGTCAGCGGACTCGCCTAGAGGGCCGGAGAGAATTACAAGCGAAAAAAATTGCCGTTCATCTGCGCCAGGCCTATAAATTGTCAGGCCAGGATTTCCTCAAACTGCTGTTGCTCCAAGAAAATCCTGACACTTTCGACCGCTTGATTCGTTACCACGGCTATTTTTCTCGAGCCCGCAAAGAAGCCCTCCAAGAGTACCGATCGACCCTCACTTTGATGGAAAACACCGCTACCGAACTGGAAACCCGAGGGGCCGAATATGAACGGCAAGAGGAAGTTCTGCGAACACGCTTAAGTAAACTGCGAGAAGAGCGTTTGGCGCGTAAGGAAATCATCTCAAATCTAACTCATGAAATTAAAGACAAGGGATCAGTACGCGACAAACTTGCGCTCGACCGGGTTCGAATCGAGACGCTATTGGCGAAATTGGCACAGCAAAATTCAACATTAGACGGTTCGCTATTCGCCAACGCCAAGGGTCAACTCGACTGGCCCGTGCAAGGGAAACTCACGTATCGCTTCGGAGAACCCCGGGCAGGCGGTCGACTCTCCTGGGAGGGTATTTATGTCACTGCTCCGAGCGGGTCGGCGGTCACCGCAGTCGGACGCGGCCAAGTCGTATTTTCGGATTGGTTACGAGGATTTGGACTTCTCACGATCATTGACCACGGAAATAATCAAATGTCGCTGTATGGCTTCTGCGATTCCCTGATCAGACGAAACGGTGACTGGGTCGAAAGCGGTGAGATAGTAGCTTCTGCAGGTCAGAGTGGAGGACAAGACCTAACCGGCCTTTACTTTGAAATCCGTATCAAAGGTCAACCAACGAATCCGCTGGCTTGGTTAGCAACGCGATGACATGATGCCTAGAAGCGCGTTCGACGATCGCTTGCATCCACGCACGATAGTGAAACGACGGCAGACAAAGAGAGTTTATTCGCTGAGTTGAATCAAACATCCTCAATTCGTGAAACACCGTGTTGAAACGGTTAGCTTGGTTACGGCATCCATTCCCTTTGGCGCTAGCGCCGCTCGCTTTGCTGTCTTCCCTGTCAGCAGACGCTGGTCGCCTTGCCATCGTGGTCGACGACATCGGTTACAGTCGCGACGCCGGAGAACGTGTCCTTGCTCTACCAAACGCTATCAGCATCGCAGTCCTTCCGTTCACGCCTCACGCGATGGCCCTTGCCCGACGCGCCCAGGCGATCGGCAAAGACGTCCTTCTGCACCAGCCCCTGGAGAGCGAAGACGAATCCGTCCAAGCAGTTCGAACGCTAACCCTCAACATGTCTCCCGACGATATTAAGAAGGAGGTGGAAGCAGGGCTCAACGCCATCCCTGGCGTGAAGGGTGTGAGTAACCACACGGGCAGTCGTTTCACCCAGGATGTTCCTTCCATGAACGCGCTCATGTCCGTGGTCAGCGCTCGAGGTTTGTTTTTTCTAGACAGCCGAACGACCGCTCGTACTGTCGCGATGCGCGTTGCGTCGAAGTGGGGTGTTCCCGCCCTGCGTCGAGACGTTTTTCTCGATCACGATCGTGAAACGGACGCCATCGAAGCCGCTTTCGAGCAGGCGTTAGCGATCGCAAACAGTCGCGGCTATGCCGTTCTGATCGCCCATCCACATGACATCACACTTAAATTTCTTGAAAAGCGACTGGCGGGCCTGGAAGAAACGACCCTGGTTCCATTGAGCAGCCTTACATCCAACCAATCCGAAAATCTCACGACCAAAGCCGTCGGCTTCAACCGACCTACCCAACTATCAGTCTACTCTCAATCGCCGCCCATTTATCGGACACTGCGTCAAAGCGATCCCTTCGTCGACGGAGTGCCTTCGACTCGTGGGTCGATCGTTAACGCCATTCTCAGCGCACGCCCGAACGCCTTAAATATCGTCTCAGCTTGGTGATGAGCATTTTCTCCTCGGACACTATCCACATGAACAGTCGCTTGCGCGTGATTTACAAACCCCTGAAAGAATTCGTGCAGAAGGTCGACATCGAAATCGCCAACCTTCGGGCGAACAAATTTGACGTTAAAGGTCAGGCCCGGCCTCCCCGAAAAATCAATCACAACGCGAGATAGCGCTTCGTCCAAGGGTACGTAGGCATGGCCGTATCGGTTAATCCCTTGTTTATCGCCAACCGCTTGGGCTAACGCCTGGCCTAAGGTGATGCCAACATCTTCTACGGTGTGATGCGCATCAACTTCAATATCCCCCAATGCCTCGATTTCCAGGTCGATCAGGCCGTGACGTGCTATTTGATCGAGCATGTGCTCGAAGAAAGGTAACCCCGCCGAGAGTTTTGATCGTCCCGAACCATCGATATCCAGAACGACGCTTATCTTGGTCTCCAACGTGTCGCGGGAGACTGAGCCATTACGCGCCACAATTATTTCGCCTACGTCTTCTCAGATGACAATTATCCGGGGTTCTAACGCTACAGTCGATCCGACAAACTACCGTACGGCAGAAACCTATTGTCGGTATTTGCCTTTACCCATGCGGTTAGGTCGTCCGGGTAGTCCCCTCGTCGCTTCAACAGCCGAGCGAGGGCGATGACGGGGGAGCGATCGCCCAGTTCAAGACCCTCTAACACCATCTCTGCCCGCGTTAACGCTCGAATCCAACTTGCGATCGCGTCAGAAGATTGTTCTTGGGCAAAATTCGTCCACGATTCGGCGGACGCACGAGCGGCTTGACGAATCGTTTCCTGTTGCACTGCAGAAAGACCAAGCTGCGGTTGATCTATTGCCTGGATCGCTACACCAAGTATCTTCCGGTGCACCTCTGAAAGCTCTGGTGGGTCTGGCTCCCAACTACCAACTTCGCTCATGTAGACACCATTACTTACCAGCCGCTAAAAAGATAGACGCCGATGGCTTAATCTCGGTCCGTAAAGCGGCTTCTTGGTTCCTTCATTTTGGCGCATCATGCCAACCTCAGGTCCGACACGCGAGTTTTCCAGAAAGCGAATAACATTGACCGAGTTCGCGAAAAAACTAATCCACTGGTCGCAGCAAAATGGCCGCACGGACCTACCGTGGCAGCAAAACCCAACCGCTTACCGCGTTTGGGTATCCGAAGTGATGCTCCAACAAACCCAAGCATCCACTGTCGTGCCGTATTTCAATCGTTTCTTAAATCGCTTCCCAACACTACCCCAACTCGCTAAGGCGAGCGAAGACGAAGTTCTCGAATGCTGGAGCGGGCTCGGCTACTACCGGCGTGCCCGGCACCTTCGTACGGCTGCCATCGAGATCGTTGAAAAGCACAACGGTCAAGTGCCTGCTAGTGTGGACGCACTCGCTCGGCTGCCCGGAATCGGGCGATCGACCGCCGGGGCAATCGTAGCGCTCGCGTTCAAAAGAACCGCGACGATATTGGACGGCAACGTCCGTCGCGTCTTATCCAGGTTTTACGCAGTTGACGGGAAAAGAGGGGCCGCTAAAACCGAAAAGCAACTTTGGTCTCATGCCGAAGCCAACACGCCGGCCAAACAAGTCGACCTTTATACTCAGGCCATCATGGACCTAGGAGCGACCGTCTGCATCCGTTCCAATCCCAAGTGCTCCGTTTGCCCCTTAGCTAGCGAATGCACTGCACATGGCCAAGGTAAAGAAGCCGATTACCCTATTCGCCCCCCGCGCCGACCACCGCGTATCCAACGCGCTCGATTTTTTATGCTCATCAACAATCAGGGGGCATGCCTCTTGCAAAAAAGGCCAGCTAGCGGCGTTTGGGCGTCTTTGTGGTCACCACCGCAGCATCCTCAAACAACACCGGTATCGGTTTTCATTGAGGCAATCGGTCTTTCAACCACAGCCATAGCGAAAACGTTCACCGGGCAGAAATTCAGGCACGCGTTCAGTCACTATCAACTGGAAATCGAGCCCATCTACGTCTTCTTGGGTGCGACTTGCAGAGGCATCGCACTAGACGAGCATTACCGCTGGCATCATCCAGGTGAACGAGCCGAGTTTGGGCTTTCGGCAGTTGCGGCTAAACTGCTGTCCGAAATAGATAGTAACGGAGCATCATGACTCGTCTGGTCAACTGCCGAAAGCTCGGCAAGCAATTGCCTGGCCTTCCATCGCCACCCTTGCCCGGTCCAATGGGAGAAGAACTCTACGAGCACGTGTCGGCGGAAGCCTGGAGTCAATGGCAAGCGCTACAAACAATGCTTATCAACGAGCACCACCTCTCAATGATCGAACCTGAATCACGTGCGTTTCTCTTGCAACAAATGGAAAAGTTTCTTGCCAATGAAGACCACGAGAAACCCGAAGGATACGTGACCCCCACGAATCCCACTGACTCGATATAGACAAGTCATATAGACAACGGAGCCAACATGCCGATATTTCGTCGCGACCAAGTCAACATCCACTACGAGATTAAAGGTGACGGCTTTCCGATCCTACTTTTCGCCCCGGGGGGCATGCTTTCCGCCGCTTCGTTTTGGGAAAACGCTGAGTGGGATCCGATAAAAACCCTAAGTCCACACTTTACCGTGATTGCCATGGACCAGCGGAATGCCGGTTCCTCCCGAGCCCCGGTATCAGGAAGCGATGGATGGCACAGTTACGCTGAAGATCATCTGGCGCTCCTCGACCACCTAAACATCGACCAAACCCATCTATTGGGCGGGTGCATTGGCGGGCCGTATTGTTTGGGTGTGATCAAAGCCCATCGAGAACGCGTTGCTTCAGCTGTGCTTCAACAGTCCATCGGCTCCGATAACAACCGCGAGCTCTTTTACGCAATGTTCGATAACTGGGCCGACGAGATTAAAGACGAGCACCCGGAGGTCAAAGCTGAGGATTGGCTCGCTTTCAGAAGCAACATGTACGACGGAGAGTTTTTGTACAACGTTGATCGAGATTTCGTCGCCGCCTGCAGCGTTCCGATGCTCGTGCTCATGGGCTCAGATCCCTACCATCCAGAAACTATTTCCCGCGAACTTGCGGATTTAGCCCCGAACGCGACCTTGATCGAAGAATGGAAGAATCCGGAGAAAGATGGCACCGTCGCGGCAGTTATCAGCTTCTTGAAAGCCGCAACGCCAACTTAGTTTCAGGCTTCCTCGAACGCACTAAACAGCAGTTCTAGAGCGGACGTCGAATCGATGCGGTAACCCACTTCCACATTGCCTTCCGGAACGCCGGGCGTCGTTCGTTGGTCGACGACCGTCATCCCGCGTGTATAGGCTCCCTTAGTCTCGACAGTCACATGCCTCGGCTCAAACTGAAATAGCGCGGGATGCGTCACCGCCAGCACAGCACAGGGGTCGTGCAAGGCGGATTGACGACCACGACCCAGCGCCTCCATACGATCATGGATGTCGTCCAAAATAGCGGCGCCGACACGGGCTTTGACGAGTTCGCCTTGCTCCAAGCGTGCGGCGACCGTATCGTCAGACAGCCATTGACGAGTCACGTTTAGCCCACACATTCGTATCGGAGCACCCGAATCCATAACGATCTTGGCGGCTTCGGGGTCGGCCCAGATATTGAACTCAGCAACTGCGGTGACGTTCCCGATGTCAGTGCTACCACCCATCAAGGAAATCCCCTCGATTCTTTCCACCAGCTCCGGGTCCCTTTGCATTGCTCGAGCGATATTGGTCAGCGGACCTAGAGGGACCAGCCAGACATTCGAGTGTTTTCGCGTCGCCTCAATTAAGTAGTCCACTGCATGGAGCATAGAAATCGCGCGATCGTGTTTCGGGAGGGCAACCCGACCAAGGCCGCCCGTGCCATGCACACCCCCCGCGTGGCGAGGCTCTCCCACCAAAGGACGGGCTTCGCCAGCGTAGACATCGGCAGAACTACCCAAAAGTGCCGCGATGCCAAGAGCATTGCGCGTCGTATCGTCGAGCGGAGCGTTTCCCGAGACAGAGGTGATGCCCAGAACATTGGCATAAGCGTCCGCCAGCACCAGCGCGAGCGCGTCATCGTGACCCGGATCACAGTCAATAATTAGCGACGGACGGCCTCGCATGTATCCTGACTCCCTTTCTATCCGTGCGATAATAGACCCTTACTGTCTCGTCGGCGCATTAGGAGCCGGCACCGGTGACGGCGCAGGACTGAGGAAAAACGCATGCCCGACAATATGGTTCGAACAACAAGTAGCTTGGGTTGGCTTCTGTTGGTCGTCGGAATCGTAATCGGTGTCGGTATCGCAATATTCCAGTGGGCGATCGCGCCTGACGTGTCTCTATCGGTAAAACTCATCGTCGGCGCCATTTATCTTGGCATGGCGTTCTTATTGGTATCCGTGTTGCGACAACGATTGATCGATCGAAAGACGGATAAATACAAAGACGTGGAGATATAGATGCTGATCGTGACTACCGAAACAATTGGAGGTAAGCGGATCGTCAAATCCCTCGGTTTAGTGCGTGGTAACACGGTACGAGCCCGCAATGTCGGTAAAGATATTACGGCCGGCTTTCGCGCACTTGTTGGTGGCGAAATCGCGGAGTACGTAAAATTAATGGCGGAGGCCCGCGAGCAGAGTGTTGATCGAATGATCGACGCCGCCGAAGAACTCGGCGCTAATGCCATTGTTGGCACCCGTTTCACGACCTCGATGGTGATGTCTGGAGCCGCCGAATTGCTCGCGACCGGCACCGCCGTCATCGTCGAAGACGAGTAAGGTTATTTCCAAACGAGGCAATGGCACGTTCGAGCGTCCTGGCCTCGTGCCTCGCGTGTACGTGGACACGCATGCTAGCGTTGAATTTCTTTCGCCCGAAGAATTGAGCTATAAGAGCTCTCAAGGAATTTGGTCGGCGCTAGCAACGCCATTCGACCAGGTCGGTCAAGCACTGGGTTCGCAAAACGCCCATCAAGGGTCCAGTCGACGTCACACCTTTTCGTGAGGGCACACGTGCGCGGAGTCCCCTAATCCCACCCTACTTGGAGGTTTCACCCACATTGTTCCAACACCATTGGGCGACGCAGTGAGTGACGAAGATCGTCAACGCTGGAACGAACGTTACCGCGAAGGCGCATACCAATTCCGCGAGCACCCCAGCGCTGTATTACTTGACTGGCAAGACTCGCTGACGGGCAGAACAGCACTTGACCTCGCGTGCGGTCGAGGTCGTAACACTCTCCACCTCGCAACCTTAGGATTTGATGTCGACGCAATCGACGTATCGGATATCGCCATACACCAAGCCACTCACCGCGCAAACCGCATGGATTTGCATGTTCGTTGGGTTGTCCACGATCTCGAGCAGGGTATACCACTACGTGGGCCTTACGATCTCATTCTGATGATTCGGTACGTTGACAACACGCTATTGTCAAAGGCCATCAAACTGCTCGCGCCGCGGGGCAAAATTCTTGTCGAAGAGCATCTTGTGTCGGACGAGGAAGTCACCGGGCCAGCCGACCCACGTTTTCGAGTTCTTCCGGGATCCGTTCAGCAAATCTTGTGTGACCTCGATATCGAGCGCGAATTCGAGGGCGTGATTCAAGAGCCAGATGGCACTCAGGCAGCGCTAGTTCGAGTTTTAGCCCAACGAGCCTAGTACGACAGCCTATGCGATCCCGCCATCGGCGCCCTCAACGAGAGCGCTTCCGGTCGTAGTGAGTTTAGGCGTTGTAACCTAGGATCGATTTGACTTCGAGAAATTCCTCAAAGCCGTAGCGACCCCATTCCCGGCCATTGCCCGATTGTTTATAACCCCCGAACGGCGACTTATTATCCACGGGCGCCCCATTCAAGTGGATGTTTCCCGTCCGAATCCGGCGCGCGACCTGACGAGCCCTTTCCGGATCCCCAGCCGAAATATAGCCCGACAGTCCATACACCGTATCGTTTGCTATACGCACCGCGTCATCGTCGTCTGCATACCCAATCAGCGATAACACAGGACCAAAAATTTCTTCCTGGGCAATCGACATGTCATTGGTAACGTGAGAAAAAACCGTCGGCTTGACGAAATAACCTGCGTTCAAGCCATCCGGACGACCGGTCCCGCCACACTCAAGCGTTGCCCCTTCATCGATCCCCTTCTGGATAAGGTCCTGAATTTTTTCGTACTGGACATCCGAGACCACCGGTCCAATGGTTGTGTCTGCAGCGTTCGGGTCACCCACTTTGACCTGTTCAGCGGCTCCTTTCGCAATTGCCGCCGCTTCATCCATCCGTGAATCAGGAACGAGCATCCGTGTCGGCGCATTACACGACTGTCCCGAGTTCGTGCACATACCAAACACATCCCGGGATATTGACTGCGCGAAATCAGCATCGTCAAGAATGATATTGGCCGATTTGCCACCTAGTTCTTGAGCCACACGTTTGACGGTCGGCGCAGCATTCCGAGCGACTTCGATACCGGCCCGCGTCGAGCCCGTAAATGAAACCATGTCGACCTTAGGATGCGAGGAAATCGCAGCACCCACCGTCGGACCATCACCATTGATCAGGTTGAACACACCTGCCGGAACACCGGCACCATCCATAATTTCGGCAAACAAAATCGCATTGAACGGCGCGACTTCCGACGGCTTGAGGACCATTGTGCAACCAGCCGCAAGTGCGGGCGCAACTTTGCACGCAATTTGATTGAGCGGCCAATTCCAGGGCGTGATAAATCCACACACTCCCGCCGGTTCTCGAATAACTCGAGACGTGCCGATGTCTTCCTCAAACTCAAAATCCTTTAATACCGAAAGAGTTGTCATGAAGTGCCCGAGTCCCGCGGGAGCTTGGGCTGCTTTTGCAAGGCCCAAGGGAGCACCCATTTCCTCGCTAATCGCCGCAGCAACTTCATCCATACGGCCCATATAGGTAGCAATAATGCTCTCAAGAAGCGCTATTCGATCTTCTTTAGATGACTGAGAAAACGACTCAAAGGCCGCAGCAGCAGCTTCCACCGCCTTGTCCACGTCCTCAACGCCGCCCATCGCGATCGGACCGATCGTCTGTTCTGTCGCAGGATTGATCACGTCCAATGTGTTGGAATTTGAGGGCTCTACCCACTCACCGTCGATATAAAACTTGGTTCGATTACTCATACGTATGCGTCCTCTTGTCAGACCCTATCTTTAGCTGGGGGGACGCACACTAAGGCAGCCATCTCCACGCTGCAAGCCCTGTTTAGAGCTCTCGTAAGGATGCCTGCGCAGCCGCCAATCTCGCCACAGGTACTCGAAAAGGAGAGCAACTGACATAGTCCAGCCCGACACGGTGACAAAATGCGATAGACGCGGGGTCACCGCCATGCTCGCCACATATCCCAAGCTTTAAATCGGCTCGCGTGGCTCGGCCTCGTTGCACAGCTTCTTCAATAAGCCGACCAACACCGATTTCATCGATGGTCGCAAATGGGTTGCCACTGTAAATTTCCTTACTGGTGTAGCAATCGAAGAACGAACCCATGTCGTCCCGACTCAATCCAAGCGCCATCTGGGTCAAGTCATTGGTCCCAAAACTAAAGAACTCGGCCTCCGAGGCGATTTCATCCGCGGTGATCGCGGCCCTTGGGACTTCAATCATCGTGCCAACTTCATACTCGATCTCTACGCCACTCGATCGCATCACCTCGTCTGCTACGCGCCTGACAATGCTGACTTGGTCGGCGAGCTCCGACTGAAATCCGACCAACGGCACCATGATTTCCGGCCGTACGATTAATGCATCTTCATCTTTCCTGTGTGCTGCAACGGCTTCGAAGATTGCCGTCGTCTGCATTTCAGTGATTTCGGGGTAAAGAATGCCTAGCCGACAACCACGGCAGCCGAGCATGGGATTCTGTTCATGGAGCGCCTCGATACGATCGACGACGAACCCGACGCCCAACTCTAACCGCTCCGCCAACGCCGCCTGTACATCCTCATCTTGCGGCAGAAATTCGTTTAGAGGCGGGTCGAGTAATCGAACCGTGACCGGCCCCCCGGCCATTGCTCCAAATAAGCCATAAAAATCTCTACGCTGGAAAGGAAGCAACTCGGCGAGTGCCTCTCGACGTTGTTCCTCATTTGCGGCAAGAATCATCTTGCGCATGTGATCGATACGATCTTCGGCAAAAAACATATGCTCCGTCCGGCATAGCCCGATTCCCTCGGCCCCGAGCGTTATCGCTTGTTCCGCCATCTCGGGAGTGTCCGCATTGGTTCTGATCTTTAGAGAGCGGTGCTGATCAGCCCACAACATCAACGTTTCAAATAAATGAAAATTTTGGCTCGCATCGCTCTCAAGACGTCCAGTCAGCACTTGGTGGACGTCAGAATCTATGTTTTTTATCGGGCCCACGTAAATTGCGCCCGAGGAACCGTCTAACGAAATGTCGTCACCTTCTCGCATAACGATTGGATGTCCGCGACTCGATTCGACCACGAGAGTGCGATCATCGTAATTCATCGTTACGTCCGAAGCGCCGCATACACATACCTTGCCCAACTGACGTGCAACAAGTGCCGCGTGAGACGACACTCCACCTCGTGCGGTGAGAATGCCCTGGGATACAAGCATGCCCTTGAGATCGTCTGGCGACGTCTCCGTGCGACATAGCACGACGTTATCTCCTTGCTCAGCGGCACGGCACGCGGCATCGGAAGAGAACACGATTTTTCCCGATGCCGCACCAGGGCCAGCCGGGAGTCCGTGGGCAACAGGTTCAGTAGCCATTAACGCTTGGGGATCGAAAACCGGCACAAGCAAAGAATCTATCGATTCTGCTGGTACCTTTAATAATGCGGTGCGGTCATCTATTAAACCGTCCTGTTGCATTTCGACCGCGATGCGAACGGCCGCTTGGCCAGTTCGTTTTCCGTTTCTTGTTTGCAACAGATACAACTTGCCTTGTTCAATCGTGAACTCAAAATCCTGCATGTCGCGAAAATGTTGTTCGAGCTTTTCGCGAGTCCGTAACAATTCGTCGAAGCTCTCCGGCATCTCGTCAACCATCTCGGCGATATTCTTGGGGGTACGCACCCCTGCAACCACATCTTCTCCCTGTGCGTCGATTAGATACTCACCATATAGAACGTTTTCCCCGGTCGCGGGATCGCGGGTAAACGCCACTCCGGTTGCGCTGTTTTCTCCTAAGTTTCCAAACACCATGGCCTGAACGTTGACAGCCGTGCCCCAGGACGCAGGTATGCCGTAGCGTTGGCGATATAGGATGGCGCGATCATTTCGCCAAGAGCCGAAAACAGAGTCGATAGCTCCCCAGAGTTGCTCAATCGGATTCTGCGGAAACGGTGAGCCAGTCCGTTCAAGGATGAGTTTCTTGTAGCGTTCAGAGACTTGAACAAAGTCAACGTCGTCGCCTCGAGCGGCTTCGGATCGAAAAATTAAGTCGAAGGGTTCTTCTTCAGTTTCTCCCCCGGCACGGACGCCTAAAACCACATCACCGTACATCTGGATGAATCGGCGATAACAATCGAACGCGAAGGACCGATTTCCAGACGCTTTGGCCAGCCCCTCGACCGTTTCGTCGTTGAGCCCGAGGTTCAAGATAGTATCCATCATCCCTGGCATGGACTCTCGCGCCCCGGATCGAACTGAAATCAGGAGCGGGTTGTTGGGGTCACCGAAACGCTTGCCAATTTGCTCTTCCAGCTCTTCTAACGCGATAGATACCTGATCGCGCAGCCGTTCTGGGTATTTCCCGGCATGATCGTAAAAGAAATTGCAGACTTCGGTAGCGAGGGTAAATCCAGGGGGAACCGGCAGCCCGATCTTAGCCATTTCCGCAAGGTTCGCGCCCTTACCACCCAGAAGCTCGCGCATCTCGGCGCTACCGTCTGTGCGGACACCAAACGCGAACACGAATGGATGGTTCTCCATGACAACCGGTCTCGGCATTACCTCCTATCCACTTCCCGCTGCTTCCCAACCAGAGATTATCACGGTGTCGCGAGACACCAAACGAGGAGTGTTTTTGTCAATTTGTCTGACACAACTACGCCATGAGCGATCGGCAACAACGAACCGACACTTGCCCTAACAAAGTTTGAACCGGTGGACGACCCGCTGAGCCAGCACCCAAGGAACGTGCACAGACATAGAGGCTTCTTTCTCAACCTCCGAAGGCGGGCGCATGGCTGCCGAGCGATACGGGTGGCTGCTGCCAGAGCACGTCCGTATTCGAAAGCTCGACTGCGGGTCGCAGGTGGTGCATGGATCCCCATTCAGTCTCCGCTATGGCTCGGAGTTCCGTAATTTCCTTGCCATCGAAAGGTCGGTGAGTCACGGCTTCGTGCAAACCCAAACTACGCATCCATACGCCAGTGCGCGCCAGAGAAACACGTACCCAATAGCTCCCGCCCTGCTCGCGTTGCCGCAGCAACGCTACCAAAGCACCGTATGCGGCAAGATAACCGGTGGTGTAGTCGGTCACAGCGGCAGGCTGCAGCTGAGGTCTGCCATCATTGTGGGAATTGCCGTGCAAATAAGCCATACCCGTCACGGTCTGCGCCAATTGCTCCCAACCTGGCACGCTCCGCCAAGGCCCTTCGTGTCCGTAACAGTTGATCGACACATAAACGATCCCGGGCTTTGCCCGCACGACCTCGGCAACCCCAAATCCCTGCCGCTCCAACGCACCGGTGCGATACCCCTGCGAGAAAACATCGGCCTCGCCGATCAGCTCGCGTAATTTCACACGACCGGTGTCCGTTTTAAGATCAACGTGGGCTGACCTTTTTCCAAGTCCTGTCTCAGCGACAAATAACGGCACATGGGGTAAGTCACGCGCGCCGATGCGAATAACTTGCGCGCCATATGAAGCCAGAGTGCGGGCACAGGTGGGTCCCGCGAGAACGCGCGTCAGATCCAACACTTTGTAGTCGGTCAACGGTCGGGCACCGGCCACAGCAGGGCGCGGGTCAGCATCACCCACTTGGATGATTTCCACCACCGGGCGCGAATTGAGGATCCGGCCCATCGGCGAGGTGTCCCATTCGTCGGGTTCGCGAAGCATCGCACTGCAAAGACCTCGACGCATGATCTCTTGCTCCAAACGAAGCGCTTCCCAACCGGCAATGGCCCGCCTCGCCTCATCCTCGTCACGGGGATCCCCAAGCACCTCAAGCAACGACTCGGTGTTATGGGGAAACCCCGGGTGGATGTACATCCACCGTCCATCACCTGCTCGTTGAAATCCCGCTATCGCCGCTCGCTGCGCGGCGGCCATACGCGGTCCTGGCGCACGGCTGGGATCTTCAAACTTCACGTGTGCGTAACTTTGTAGCGAGGCCTCGACATGGCGCGTGGAAACACGCACCGTGCTATCGCCGACGAAGCGCGATGCAATATAGCCTCCCGCACCAATTGCAGCGACCGCAGCCTCCGTAGCACGGATACGCGTATCGAGCGCTAGATCCTGCACCTCGATCTCGATGTCACTCGTATCGAGGCCCGCAATCGTCAACAGGTCGTCAAACGCTGCACGAGCAATAGAAGCATCAGCTGTGGACATGAGCGTTCCTCCCTCTTTCAAAGCGTACCACCCGTTGGACGACCAACCGAGCTCATTGCTCCGATACCTGGAACGCTAGCGCTGGCTTGTCATCCCACCCGAATAAGTTAAGTGTTCGCGAAGATCACTTACAACCGAAGCGAATTGATCTCGATTTGTGTCACTCAGACTCGCCAGCGCTTCGTGCGCTTGGAGAAGCCTCATCTGTTGACGACGGAGATCGCGAGGTGAACCCTCAACGGCTGACTGGGTCTCTGGAACTGTAATCGAGCGCGTTTGTAGGCATCGAATCACGCTATCCATCCCCAACTCTACGAACGTTCGTATGAGAGATTGTGACGCGTCCTGAACCCTCATGTTCGGCCCGGTGGCGCTTTTTGCTGCTCTTTCTACGAGTTCATGAAGTGTGCCAAGAACTGCACTATCCATGTAAATGCACTTGGACAGGTCAACGATAACTCCGAGACCACGTTCGATTGAATCAATAACAACATCGAAGAAACCTTGGCTATATTCCCAGGTTATGCGTCCCTCAAGAACGAAAAAGGTACACCCGTCGCCTTCCGCTTCGCTGATGCGCGAGCTTTTCGGATCATCGGTATTCAACAGCGTGTCTTCATCTGCAAGGTTCGTTCTGTGATCGAACCGACTGACCCCGGGGCTGGCCTCAAGTAACAAGAGAGTCATGTCGTCCTGGACAGCCGACGATTGATCTGATCTGGCTGTATTAAGAATACGTTCCAGTACGAAAGACCGATCCCCGGCAGACTGAAGCTCTTGAACAAGTTGACTTTGGTTGAGCGGTCGACGATCTGTCTTATTAAACACGCCGTCGGTGTATAGAAGAACTCGGTCGGACTCCCGAACAAGAATTTCTCGTTCCGCAAACACCACATCTCCGTACAAACCCAGTGCCGGACCGGTATGCTCGAACATCTTCACACGACCATTTGCTTCATGAACCAGAAGCGGCGGGTGTCCTGCACTTGAAAAAGTCAATTTGCCAGATTCAACGTCCAGCAGACAGAAAATTGCGGTGACAAAGACTCCAGGTGCAGAAATTTCGTTCACCAAAACTTCATTCATTTGGCCAAGAATGTCCGCAGGACAGAGCTTTGTTCCAGTTCGATCAAACAATTTCAAGCGGTGTTTAAAGAGTAACGCTAAGATTGCCGCGCTAACGCCGTGGCCCGCCGCATCCGCAACGTAAAGCAGCACATGCCGCCCATCCAATTGAACAACGTCGTAAAGATCACCGCCCACTTTCTCGCCCGGGACACAAAGGCTCCGAGTGCAGTACCGTTCAAGCTGAGGTGGTTTCAACGGCAACAAGGTATCTTGAATGGCTTGCGCCATGTGGCGATCGCGATTCATTAGAGCGTGGCTAGACCAAAGCCAAACAAAAAGGCCGACAAATTGCCGCAACGCGATCCGTAACGATCAACCATGCGAATCAGCTTTACCTCTGGCAGGGCGTGGTTCGTAGAAGAACAACTGCTACTTAAAACGCGCGAACTTTACGCTCACTTGCGCGGGAACAAAAGCACTCGTTTCCACGACCCAAAAGGTTTCATTCGGGCAGCGACCATGTCGATATTGTGCCATTGTCAACGTCACCACCCCGAATACAAACGAACCCCTCT
>ENA-UPTF01000246-UPTF01000246.1-marine-metagenome-genome-assembly--contig:-NODE-246-length-39401-cov-4.365349_pt1 | contig 39401 bp, 35 predicted proteins | sample MGYA00238166_ERZ767019 | MGnify/ENA primary metagenome ERZ767019 (study PRJEB28930, sample SAMN06266391) | marine metagenome | isolation source: Sea water from 250 m depth | place: Atlantic Ocean | study... | reverse complement strand
GGTTCATTCGTAGCGGGTTTCATAATATGTAGCATAGCATCATCCACATTATTAATATCTGGAATCTTTATCCCTAAAGAGCCAGATGTTAAGCTCGAAGTGTTATCTGATTGACTTGTTCTACGGTAAGATCCAATCTATATGAGAACTTCTTAAAACTACTAGGAGAAATCATGTTTACTAAAGTACACCACGTCACCTACGTCGTCGAAGACACAGATGAAATGGCAAACTATCTAGAAAATAACTTCGGCCTCAAACCTTCAAGCAGAGGCGAACATCCAGACCGGAAATACATTATTTACCACATAGGACCAACTATAATGGATTTCTTTGAACCTACCACACCTGATTCATCTATAGCCCGTCAATTAAAAGACAGCGGGCCGGGAGTAGCACATGTAGCCTGGGGAGTTGACGAAATAGATCAAGTTTTCAAAAAACTAAAAACCAACGGGAATCATATGAGAGGTGAAAGTCCTAGCACTAGTCCCTTCGGGTATAAGACCCTAAACATAGATACAAGCAGTTCCCATGGTATTCTTTTTCAGCTAGCAGAAGGCGAAGAATCTTAAAGATCGTATAACTCCAAATAGTGGACACGGTTACCACTCGAGATGTAGACACAACAGGCTATATACGGGTTGCCGACAAATTAGCTCTAGTTTAGTTGTTCCATTTAGGATCCCGTTTTTCCAAGAAGGCTGATATCCCTTCCCTTGCGTCTTCGTCTTGAAGATTTCTGACCATCGTCTCTTCAGCCAACTGATAGGCATCTGAAGTGCCGAGTTCCACCTGCTTATAGAAAACCTGCTTACCCAAGACAACCGTCGATGAACTGGCTCCACCTATTTGTCTTGCCAGATTTAAGACACTTTGTTCTAAATCATCCGGCGATACTACTCGGTTGATTAACCCGATTTCCGCAGCATAGTCTGCTGAAATCGGCTGACCAGTCAACAACATTTCCATAGATCTCTTAGCCCCTATAGCCCTGGAAACCGCTACTCCCGGGGTTGTACAAAAAAGGCCTATCTGAACCCCGGGAGTAGCGAAACTAGCATCTGCAGAGGCTATAGCCAAATCACAAGTAGCAACTAGTTGACACCCTGCAGCAGTTGCCAGACCTTGAACCTGAGCTATGACAGGTTGGGGCAAATTCCGTATGCTAGTCATAACTCTAGTACATACGGAGAAGAGCAATTCTTGGCTCTCTATAGATGCGTTAATTAATTGCCTCAGGTCATGACCAGAGCTAAATACAGGGCCGAGAGATTTTATGATTACGACTCTAATGTCCCGATCCTGAGAAATAGAATTTAGAGCGGTTTGTAATGCCTCAAGTACTTCAAGAGACAGAACATTTCTACGATCAGGATTGTTGAGAGTCAGGACGGCTATACCTTCGTTGTGGGTTTGAAGAATTGTATTATCGGTCATTCAAAAACTCCCTTTATCGGTCCACCGGACATTACTAGGTTTGTATGATAGCGTATGGGCCTCATACAGGAATTCTGTAAATATGATGTAACAACAACACGGAAAACCCGTTTGCCTGTAATCCTCACTTATCATGGTCAGAATCATAGTGAGATGTTAACATTTTTCCAACCTAGAATTAGGGTTTTGGCGGGATCGATTTTAGCGCGAAAACTCCTTCACCTTTGTTCAAGACTCGCCACAACTATTGATCCTACCAGTTAACCCTATTTACAAAGATACAGGGGCACATAATGACAGATTGGAACCCTACACAATATTTAAGATATGGGAACGAAAGGATAAGACCTGCACTTGACCTCATGGGCCGCATCAACTTAGATTCAGCGGAAATAATTTATGATCTTGGATGTGGGACCGGAACCATAACCGGCATTTTGAAAGAACGCTGGCCCCAAGCAGCGGTAACAGGTGTTGACAGTTCACCCAATATGTTAGAACGGACTCAGGATGTTCAGTCCGGAGTTATGTGGGAGCATGCAGATCTCAACAAATGGGTACCTTCCGAACCCGCTGATCTAATCTATTCCAATGCGGCTTTCCACTGGTTGGATGGTCATGATGCATTATTCCCTAGACTAATGTCATTTCTCAAGGATGGTGGGGTACTAGCGGTGCAAATGCCGGAAAACTGGAATGCACCCAGCCACGCAAACATTGCAGCGACTGCTCGGGAAAGTAAATGGGCCGAAAGACTCGTTCCCCACCTCATGGAGAATCCGGTAGCTGACCCGAATTTTTATTACGATATGTTGAGCCCCCTGTCTACAAGTCTAGACATGTGGGAAAGTATATATATGCATATTCTGAACGGAGACGATCCCGTAGTAGAATGGACCAAAGGAACCGTACTACCGCCTCTCCTCTCACATTTACCAGAAGAAGAGCATGAAGAATTTATATCTTCATATGGAATGAAAGTATCCAAAGCTTATCCCAAACGATCAGACGGTAAGACCATACTCCCTTTCAGGCGCTTGTTCATGGTAGCAGTCAAATAGATCCATATATGGGTTGATTACATTATTGGTTTGTCTACAAGATTCCATTCGTAATTTGACAACCCCCATTCACGTAAGTCTTTTCACGGAGGCCATTTCTATTTTGGAACGTAGTCAGAAAAATATTTTAACTACCCACACCGGTAGCCTCCCTCGTTCAACTGCATTACAGGAATTGCTCAAATCTCAACTCGATCCGTCAGCGGATGACCAAGAACATTTTGAGAAAACCGTAGAAACCGAAATATGTAATGTAGTAGAACGGCAGATAGCCACAGGAATCGACGTTATAAATGATGGGGAACAAGGGCGCATCCAGTACGTCTCCTATGTGAAAGACCGGCTAACGGGATTTGAAGGAGAACACATAGTACGTAACTCTCCGAGGCTAGATGATTTAGATTTCCCGGAGTTCTTTGCTCAGAGAGGAACGTCGTCTACTAGTATTCCAATGCCCGCCTGTACATCTCCCATCGGATGGAAAGACAGAGAGGCGATCAAGCGAGACATACAACGTCTCCTGAACGCAACCGCAACAAAAACTATGACAGAAGTTTTCATGACTGCAGCATCGCCGGGAGCGATCGCTACTTTCCTACCAAATCAATATTATTCGACCGAAGAAGAGTACCTTTATGCCCTCGCAGAAATTATGCGAGAGGAATACAAAGAGATAATCGAAGCAGGGTTATTGCTTCAAATCGATTGTCCGGACTTGGCTATGACAAGAGTTTCCCAATTCTCACATCTCAGCGAAACTGAGTTTGTTAAGATCGTGGAAATGCATGTAGAAGTTCTACAGTATGCTTTAGGTAACATACCTCCTGATAAAATGCGAATGCACATGTGTTGGGGAAACACTGAAGGTCCCCATAACCATGATATCCCTTTGGAGAAAATCATAACTACTGTTCTCAAGGCACCGCCTACAGGGATCTCTATTGAATCTGCTAATCCGAGGCACGCCCATGAATGGAAAATTTGGGAGAATGTCCCTCTACCAGACGGCAAGATCATAATTCCAGGAGTTTTAGATACTACAACGAATTTTATTGAACATCCGATGTTAGTGGCCGAACGTATTATCAGATTCGCCGAATTAGTTGGGAAGGAAAATATCATAGCCAGCACCGATTGTGGGTTCGGTACATCAGCATGGGGGAGACGAGTTGAAACAAATATAGCATGGGCTAAACTCGCCTCCTTGGTCGAAGGCGCAGAAATAGCTACTCGCGAACTATGGCATTAACTGTTTATAAATAGATATATGAAAGAAACTCGAGGTCAGGTTATCCTGCTAACTGGCATGTTAACCCAAGAACTCATTTCATGAGGGCTAGTAGTAGGATCCGCAGAACAAACAAAAGATTTATTTAGTTGCTCCATACTCGTTACGCCGAGCAATCCCATCCCGACCTTAATTTCATCTTCAAGAATTTCTAACACCCTATAAACCCCTGAGGATCCGTTGGCCGCTAATCCCCATCCCTGTAATTTACCTACTGCCACGGCCTTTGCTCCCATAGCAACGGCTTTAATAACATCACTACCTCTTTGGATACCCCCATCCAACACTATCTCCGCTTTGTCCCCTACCGCATCTACTATTTCCTCAAGGAAATCCATTGTTCCGAGACCATGATCAAGCTGCCTTCCACCGTGATTTGACACCCACACTACCGATACTCCATGATCAACTGCCAATTTGGCATCCGCTCGGTTAGAAACACCCTTTAATACAAGAGGAAGACCTGAATATTCCTTTATTTTGACTATCGTCTCCCAAGTTACTGATGCCTGCCAAATAGGATCTGGGGGAGTACGCTGCGACATTGGAACCCAGCGACTTAACCAAGTACGCTCCCTACGGCTGTATACTGCTGTATCTACAGTTATACAAATAGCTTTATAACCTGCTACCTTGGCCCGATCCAGCATGTCTTTAGTCCAATCCCAATCTCCATGGATATAAAGCTGATATACCTTTGGCGACGATGCAGCACTGGATATTTCCTCTAAAGATGGTTGCGTAACTGAACTCACTACATGCAAAACTCCAAATTCGCTCGCTGCTTTTGTAACCCCCACTCCTCCTTCTTGATCGAAGACCTGCAAAGAACCAACTGGAGCCATAATTACCGGTATCCGCAGAGTATGACCTAATAACGTAGTGGATGTATTTACATCAGAAACATTGACCAAGATCCGAGGTCTAAAAGCAACCTTATCGAAGGCCAAACGGTTCCTACGCATGGTAGTTTCAGACTCTGATCCTCCTACTAGATAATCCCAAGGTCCTTGAGATAACCGTCGTTTGGCTGCTTGGATAATTTGTTCGTTGGTGAAAAATTCAGGACTCGTCACGATTCTACCCTCGTTTTAATCTATCATTAGCCGAAATATGCCGTAACGTCGTTAATCTGACCGATATCAGCGCTTAAAGATGCTGTTTTGATTACCCCAGCATGACATTTGGAAGGTTCAAGAAAACTCTACCCTCTTGATGTATGGGTCCTACGGGGATTACCTGAGTAGGACTTATTCTTGGACGTAGTAGTGGTCCGGTTTCTACCAGTGGTTTCAGTATTCGGCTTACCCTGACGATTCTCCGCTTTGATCGGAGATTGAGTATTATTAGAAGCTGCCCTGTGATTACCAGATTTCCATCTCGATCTAGATCTTTTTTGAGATTTGGGCCTTGCAGGTTGCAATGGAAAAGCATTTTCGGGAAGAAAATCGCCGTAATCGAAATCGGCCAACCGGCACCGTTCTATCCCAGATTTCACGATTTTTTCAACTGAGCGGACCATAGCCAAGTCTTCGTGACAAGCAAGAGTAAAGGCTTCACCATCTCTCAAAGCCCTCCCTGTTCTTCCAATACGATGTGTATACGCATCAACAGTATCCGGCATGTCAAAATTAATAACATGCGTTACCCCGCTTACATCAAGGCCATGAGCAGCGATATCGGTTGCTACTAGAATATCATGTTTCCCTTTACGGAATCCTTCCATAGATCTCTGCCGTTGGCTTTGAGACATGTTCCCTTGGAGGGCTACCGCGTTATGTCCTTCACGTTGAAGATCACCAGCGAGATTCCGCACTCGGTATTTAGTCCGGGCGAAAATCAGAATCTGCCCAGTTGCGGTTTGTCGAATTAAATGAAATAACAATTGCTTCTTTAACTTGGATGGTACTGGGTATAAGGCATGAGAAACAGTTGGAGCCGGAGCCGCATCGCCAATTTGTACTGTAACCGGATCATTCAATATATCAAGAACGAGTTCTTTGATTTCTTTAGGCATAGTAGCTGAGAAGAAAAGAGTTTGGCGACTAACGGGAAGCCGTCTGATTATACGTCTCACATCCGGCAGGAATCCCATGTCGCACATGGTATCGGCTTCGTCTAAGACAAACAATTCGACGTTAGATAGATCCAAATAACCATCAGATAGATGGTCTAGAAGACGACCGGGGCAAGCGATAATTAAGTCAACTCCCCGCTTCAAAATCCTAGTTTGCGTCCCTTTGCTAACTCCTCCATAAACTACGGCACTACGTACCCCAGTATACTTACCGAGCATCAAAGCATCTTGATAAACCTGTTCCGCCAATTCCCGTGTAGGTAGCAACACTAAGCTTCTGACATGCTTGCCTCGACGGCGATATAATTTCTGGAATATAGGCAACAAAAACGCCGCGGTTTTCCCCGTACCGGTTTGCGCTAAACCTAGGATATCCCTGCCCATTAACGACTCCGGTAAAGACTGCTCCTGAATAGGAGTAGGATGTTTAAAACCCTTGTTATTAACTCCCTTTAGAATATCGGCTTCCAAATGAAATTGTTCGAAATCCAACTAAAGAACCCCTTTTCGACTTGAGAGAGTCTCTGTTATCCCTTAGCTCTCTGTACGTCAATTATAGATTTTGTATATTAAGTGTTAAGTGATGTATTAAACCAAACGAACTAATAAGAAGTATTGTCATTTAGTTCAAATAGATGTCATACCTAAGGCCTGCTACCCAAACGATTTAAATGCAGATTTAGAATAAAGAACTCCTGAATAAACTCCAATCAATGTCCCGATAGCCAGTATGGATATAGCAAATTCTCGAAAGTAATCCAGAGACACCAATGGGACAGATATAACTAGACTAATTCCTGCCATCTGCATCACGGCCTTGATCTTCCCATGAATGGCTACTTGAACGATACCCTGTATCCCGCGTGACGACGCCCATTCTCTTAGAGACATCACGAACATCTCTCTGGCAATGATTATGAGCCCTAAAACTAGAAGAGCCAACGAATCGGATACATAAACCAAGGCGATTAAAACCATAAATACCAAAAATTTATCCGCTATAGGGTCCAAAAAGGCACCGAATGGTGTTTGTTGAGATCTCCTTCTAGCAACCGCCCCATCAGCAGCATCACTCAATGCTCCGATAACAAATAATCCTGCGGCTATCGCCACAGATGGATTATTACCAATTATTATGAATACAGGCACTAAGATTCCTATCACAAATCTAGATAGGGTTAATGCAAGAGGCAGTTTGTAAATGTTCACACCGTCTAAGAACCTAAAATACTTGCTGATACCTCAATGTAGATCAGCCCGCCCGAAGTATCCTTTTTGTTACTCCGACCGAGATATCGACCCGTTCGTAACCAAAAACAACCCCGGGCAATGATCCGGGGTTGTTTCAATGACCGTCTTGGTAGCGCATAGGGGATTCGAACCCCTGATCTCCGCCTTGAGAGGGCGGTGTCCTGGGCCGCTAGACGAATGCGCCGGCATATGGCCTGCCAACATCCCCTAACTTCCACAGACCACAAGGATTGTATCAAAGTGCCATATAGTTGTAAATCAGTTTGGACTCTATTAGATTAGAGTATCAATAAACATAGTTTCAACGAAGGCTCACAAACAAATCAGACTTCAGATCATTTTTTAGACACCAAGAATTTAACTAAAGCCTCAACTTGTCCATCAGTAAGATGTGCCGTGATCCCTGAGGTCATCAAACCTGGCATGGCTCTTTCAACGCCTTCCGGCACGAATGCTTCTGGCGAACGGATCGACTCTTCAATATATTCACTAGCGGATAAACCTGCCTTTCTGCTTGTAGCATCCGTACCTATATAGGTGAGTTCAGGCCCAACTCCACCAGTAGTCAAACCTTCGATGGTATGGCATGCCCCGCATCCACCCAATCCAGAAAATATCTCTTCTCCTTCTAATGAATCATTCTGGGCATCCTGTGAGGAGACGCTATCAACTTGATTTGTGACTATCGGCGCCGGTTTGGATATGGGAGTGCTAGGGATTGGTGGCTGTACGCTTGACTCCGAAGTACCACAGCCCACTACAAAAATCAGCATAAAAAGACTTACCACCGAGACCAAATACCAATTCATCCGTAAGCTCCTCTATAACAAATTGTCGGCATCCCACAGATCGGATACACTAAACTTGATTATATCAAATGTCCATAGTAGATTGCCTTTGACCTCTTCAATAAAAGACGGCAGAATAATCTGTAGATTAAACGTTAGACAGTTATCCTAGCCAATTAAATATAGTAAAAGGATAGACCAAACCATTTTGGAAGTAGGGAAACTACCTCATAGCCTGCTGGAAAAATTACTTGCTAAAATACCAACCAGTGACCCAAGTGTCGTACTAGGTCCTAAAATTGGCGAAGACGCAGCTGTAGTTTCGGTAGGAGGAAATTTGGTAGTGGCGAAAAGTGATCCAATCACCTTTGCTACTGCCAATGCCGGTTGGTACGCAGTCCAAATTAACGCGAATGACATAGCCTGCGCGGGCGGTGTACCCAAATGGTTCCTAGCGACACTTCTATTGCCAGAGTCCATAGAACAACCAGAATGTGAAGCCTTATTTTCAGAAATCATCGATTCATGCACACAGCTGAACGTAAGCCTCATCGGAGGACACACTGAAGTTACTTTGGGGATTGATAGGCCCATCATATTAGGTACTATGCTTGGTGAAGTGGAAGCGAAGAACCTTACCTATACAGGGAAAGCTCAAGAAGGTGACAGCATAGTCTTGACCAAAGGAATCTCCATAGAAGGCACTTCCATACTCGCTAGAGAAAGACCTCAGGAGCTTTTAGACTCTGGGGTATCTCAAAACATTATTGATAGGAGCACTCAATATTTGACCAATCCGGGTATTAGCGTAGTCTTAGACGCTAAAATAGCGTTAGAGTCGGTCAGAGTACATTCGATGCACGACCCCACAGAAGGCGGGTTATTCACTGGACTAGCAGAAATCGCTAAAGCATCCAGTTTAGGGCTGGCTGTAGAAGAAGGAAGCATACCGGTATTACCCGAAACAGAACAGATTTGTATGGCACTAGGACTAAACCCGTTTGGACTTCTAGCATCAGGAGCTCTGCTCGTAACCCTTCCGTCAGAAGATGTCCCGACTTTGCTAAACGAACTCGAAACACACGGCATATTGGCCTGGGAAATAGGCCAAATTATTGCTCCAGAAGAAGGTTTAGTGCTATTCGGAAGAACCGGCGAAGAAGTCTTGCCCGAATTCTCAAGAGATGAACTAGCTAGTTATCTAGCCAGTCACCCATAGAATCCGCCTTAATCATATATCTTCACTGCAATCAAATTCTAGTTTTTAAAGACTCCTCTAACTGTTCAAGCGTTATATTACCGCCGCTGACTACCACAACCACCTTTTTTCCTTTTAATTGTGACTGAAATTTACATGCCCCAGCCAAAGCCGCTGCGCCAGCTCCTTCCGCCAAGGTATGAGCTTTTTCGATCAGCAAACATATACTTTGACGTATTTCATCGTCACTAACCAATATGAAATCATCCAAAAGAGCTGTCAATAACGACAACGGCAGATCATACCCTGTCCCGGTCGCCAATCCTTCAGCAAACGTCTCGTTAGTAGAAGTCCTAACTTCTCCCTGTTTCCAAGATACGAATCCGGCGGGTGATCGTTCTGATTGAACTGCATATACTTTAATCTCTGGACTAATCGATTTAGCTACTATGCAAGTACCACAAGCACCACTCCCTCCGCCAAGCGGAACGAAAATCGCATCAACATCAGGGATATCTTCAATAATCTCCAACGTCTGAGTTGCAACACCGGATATCAACAGCGGCTCATTTGCTGGATGGACATATCTGTAGCCCTTATCAATTGCCAAGCTCTCAGCATATCCTCGTGCATCATCAAAATTCCGACCGTAAAACAACAACTCCGCTCCCATTGATCTTATTGCAGCGACTTTCAAGGAATTGGCGCCCTCTGGAACGACGATAAAAGCTTTCGCACCAAAAATCCGACAAGCATTAGCAATGGATTGCCCGTGATTACCCGTCGAAGCAGTAATCAGACCCTGATTACGTTCCCCACTCGGCAAGTTAGCCAGCATGTTAAGGCCGCCTCTCATTTTAAAAGCTCCAAGCGGTAATTGGTCCTCTCTTTTCAAATACATTTCGCACCCCATAAGCTCGCTCAACCCACCAGAATATTGGACATCAATCCGGGGCACGTATTGTTGAATGACCTTCCTGGCTCTATATACGTCCAACAATGTAGGAATTTCCACATTATCCTCCTAGCGGCGTGGGGTACTCCCCCTGCCTTAAAACTTGTCAGCCCGTAGTTGTCTAACCCGCTTGAGCACCAGCCATATTACCAAAATCAGCAATCCAATCCCGATAGGAATTTCAAAAGGCCTCATCAGGCTCCTAATGCTTTCCCAATTCTCGCCCATCACAAAACCCACCAACGCTAAAGCAAAGCACCACCCTAACCCACCCACGAACGTATATACCGTGAACTTGAGCAAATTCATCCTCGCAACTCCCGCAGGTATACTAATAAAAGTTCGAAACAACGGAAGCATCCTCCCAAAACAAACCGCGAACTCACCATACCTTGAAAACCATTCTTCACACCTATCGATGTCAGTGGATCTCACTAAAACATATTTACCATACCTCACTAACCAATCTCGCCCCCACATCCTCGAAACCCAATAGGTAAGCAAAGAACCCCCCAAGTTCCCTATTCCTCCCATCAACCCCAACAAAAAAACCCATCCCAAGCCCTTTCCTTGAGCAGATATCAACACCCACCCGGCCACCGGCATAATCAGTTCACTCGGAAATGGTACGCCCGTGCTCTCCACAAACATCAACAAACCAACCCCAACCCAACCAATGGTTTCATAAATTGCGAAAACCCACCCTAAAAACAAACTCTCTATTGAATGTGGCATACTTCCCAACCTGTGTTCTAAACTTTTTTTAAAAAAGTTTAAAAATTTTCTTAGATGTTAATTGACTTAAATAAGAACACTCTATACAATTTAGGGCGTAAGCCTAACACAATGACTAAAAGCTATCTAGGAGACATTAATGGCTAGAAAAACAAAACTGATGCAGCGCGTAGAAAAAGAACACCAGCGCCCCTTGGAGCGTTTGTTGCCAGAAATGGTGAATGAATACGGATTATCAACCACGGCAGAAGAACTAGGAGTGAGTAAGGCTACTCTTGGCTACTGGCTTTTAAAATTAGGTATAAATGTACGGCGTGTCGCATTAGCCCCAGGTGAAACCTTAGAAGTGAAAAGAGTTAGCTAGCACCAATCCACTATTGGAAAGTATTGTTTCGTATAACGGTTAACAAATTCATCGCTATCTAGTTTTGGAATATATTCTCCGGTAAGAACGCTGAAACTGTTACGTTAGGTAAATCAACCGCGTTACTGATGCGCAGATCTACAGCCACGCTACATATTACGTACGCCTGCTCGCGGCTCCACCCTCGTTCCTGAAGTAACTCGATCATGTTTATCAGAGCGTTGCGGGCAGCAAGAGTTAAATCTTCACCCTCCTGGGTTCCATCCTCACGTATAGGCATTCCCATTGTTGCGATAAAGTTCTTCGGTGCCGCCCATTCAGGATCGGCAAAAAACCCAGGATGAGCAAATCTGGGCCACTTAATATTATTTCTAGCTGCTTCCCCAGCTAATATCTTGAACCGCACTACAGCTGTTGCTCCCATTTCCACAGCAGTAATGCAACATTCAGAGTCTCCCTGAGCAAAATGACCATCACCCGCCGAATACAAAGCTCCTGGAACGTTTACAGGTATAAGCAACTTGGATCCCTTCGTAAGCTGTTTTGCATCTACGTTCCCACAATTTTCTCTTGGGGGAATCGTCCTCAGACCCTCTCGTGCTATGGGATCACTGGTTGGAACCGCATCTTCTGGATCTGGTGGAGCAGCAGTCCCACCCCTTCTTACCAAATCAGCTTCTCGGCGAGTCCATGCTTCAAGCTGTTCTTGTGATGGAGCTATCCCTGCGGTCCCCATAAAAGATCCGTCAGGTATTTTGACACCTGGAATTTGATCAGACACTGCATATCCATCTTGAATTTTCCAATGGACCAAATATGGATCTAAAAATATATCTCTTAAAAACCCTGCTCCTGGGCGATTACGAGTCCAACCATAATTTTGAGGCATTATGTTCATATATTCTATTTCGAGTAAATCGCCAGGCATCGCTCCTTTGACATATACAGGTCCTGTTAAAGGATGAGCTACTTTGTTATCCAACCCAGATAGATCATCTACGGTCATAGTTGGTTGAATCTGGCAATCCGAAGCGTCCCTTGTCTCCAGAACAACTTCTTCTCCCTGATCGACTTCTATCACAGGATCTATATTAGGATGCCACCGATTGTGTCCTTTCTGGGGTTCATCCTTTAACCGTTTTGAACGATCAATTTCAATACTTTTCACGAAGTGTCACCTACCCAATCTAATCTTTTTGGTACCGCTCTTATAATGACCAGTCATCTGGCAAATCAGGAGTCCGCATTGGCTTAATCATGACCTCTACCAGCGCCGCTCTACCTTCTTCAGTACTACGAATCGCCCGTACAAAAGCTGGACCTATCTCATCCGGTTGCTCTACTCGCTCTGAATATGCACCAAGCCCTCGGGCTACCTGGCTAAAATCTCCTCCCAGCAAGGCAACCTCAGGAGGATTTCCATCAGGGCGTTCTATCCCCATTATCCCTCCTCCAATGCCACCATTATTAATTACCACAGTGAGAGTTGGAGCATTCATTCTCACCGCCGTCTCAATTTCCATACCCGTCATACCAAAAGAAGCGTCCCCCAGTAAGTGGACTACTAGGTGATCTGGCCGACCTAACTTAGCTCCAATCGCAGCTCCCATCGACCATCCCATAGGTGCCATACCACCCATCGCAACGAAATTCCGAGGTCTTGTGGATACCCAGAACTGCGTTATGTAACCTCGGCTGCCGCCGGCATCATGTATGGCTATAGTTTTGTCTCTATCAGTAACCTGCATCAGGTCATGAACCACCCTGTACCCATTGGTCGGGGTTGAAGGATCCGTAAAGGTCGGCATCCATTCATTAAGCCATTTTGCCCTAGCTTGACTTATTTCTTGGGTAACCTCATTTTTGATTCCCCTCTTATCTATCGGGACTCGGTCTTTAACAGCTTCGATGATATCTCTCAATGCCAATTTAGCATCCGCTAAAATAGCTATATCTGCCTGGTAAGTTTTGTTCAAGTCCCCAGCATCAGAGTTAACATGAATTAATTTGACGCCATCTGGTATGGGTCGACCATCGGTTCCATTCGGTAACCTGTAGGAATTACCAACTGCCAAGACGACATCAGCTTTCCTATTAATCTGAAGAGCCGGACCAGTCGCATATCGGCTTCTCGGGAAGACTCCCAACCCTAACGATAATGGATGATCTTCCGGAAATACACTTTTACCCAATAACGTGGTGGCTACGGGCATTGACAACATCTCAGCCAATTCCCTTACCTCATCCCAGGCTTCAGCACTGATTGTTCCCCCGCCTACATTCAAAATAGGATATTTAGCATTGACCAACAAGTCGGCCGCTTTTTCCGTGTCCTGCCGATCTGGAGAAGCCTTAGGAAATTCCCCAACTGGATTATAATTAAGAACCTGATCGTCAGCTTCTGCTGTAAGGACATCCTGAGGCATTTCTAAAACCACAGGGCCAGGTGAGGTAGATTTGAGAGCCGTAAAGGCCCGCCTCATCACCTGAGGAATCTCATCGATCCTGGTAAAAGTTCCCTTCCATTTGACTAAAGTATCAAAAATACTGGATGAAACCTCTTGTTGATATTCCTTTCCTAGGTTTCTTAAAGGGTGCTGACCCATGAGGAGTAATACTGGAACGTTATCCGCAAAACAACTGGCTATCCCAGTTAACGTATTAGTAGCTCCCGGGCCGGTGCCGGTCATCGCAACTCCTATTTTCCCGGTCGCTCTAGAGTAGCCATCAGCTATCTCCACTCCTAATCTCTCATGCCGAGTCGCAAACGCCGTGATAGTTGAAGACTCCCGTATAGGGCGCCAAAGAGGAGCTAATCCTCCTCCTGAAAAACCTGATATATACGAAACCCCTTCCTTTTCTAAGGCTTTAATTACTGCGTCGCTTCCTTGCATTTACCCACCTTTACCTAATAAATATCTTCGGGAATTATGTTAGCTTGTCACTTTGTTATTTCGGGATTCTAATCTAGCATGAGAGTCGGGTCAATTATCACGATTATTTCGAGTATCCGCCTATTTGATTTGGCTAGATTAATCTTGCTTGACCCACGCGTACCTTCGGTTTATTATCGCCTTCATGTCACATTGCCAAGCCTTAGAATAACCTAGACCAAACTGAGCGCCACATAATTAAGGAGGATACATGCCACAAGCTAACGAATTAATTGTGCAAGCCCTTGAGGAGGCCGGAATAGAATATGTCTTCGGTATCCCGGGTGGCGGTACAGGCCAGATATTTGGTCTTTTACACGGCAAAGAAGAAACAATTAAAACAATCCTATGTAGGCATGAACAAACCGCCGCAATTATGGCCGATGTATATGGTAGAGCGACCGGTAAGCCCGCAGCAATTATGGGACAGGGGTTATTCATGGGCTCTAATGCCAGCTTCGGCATAATGGAAGCAATGCTCAGCAGTTCACCAATGGTAATCCTTACCGATACTTCCGATGGTGGTTCGGCTCAACATCCAGCCAATCAATCCGGTGCCGGAGAATACGGCAGCATAGATTTGCCATCTATTTTTAAAGCCATGACCAAATATACAACTCTGGCAACTACTCCTAAAGAAGCTGTTATTGGTACTCAACTTGCTATTAAGCACAGTTCAAGCGGGCGACCGGGGCCTGCTTGTGTTGTTATGAGAAGCTCCTCCATTGGTGGAGAAGTAGATGTGGAATCACCTCCTTTTATACATTCAACCACAGGGTACTTAAATACAGCGAAACCCCAAAGTGCCCCTCAGGATATTGAAAAAGCTATAGAAATCCTCAGGGAAGCAAAAAAACCTATTCTGGTTGCAGGAAACGGCGTCCATTTATCTAAGTCCCATACACAACTACAACAATTGGCTGAACTTTGGGATATGCCTGTAGCTACGAGCTACAAAGGGAAAAGCGCTATCGCCGAAACCCATCCATTGTCAGTAGGCATGGTTGGAGTATACGGACAGGCCGCAGCCAACAGCGCTGTCGGAGATTCAGATGTTGTAGTGATAGTTGGTGCCAAGCTGAGTCCCCAAGATACTGTAAGAGAGCGACCTGACGTTTTTGACCCCCATAGACAGAAAATAATACAAATAGACATCGACGACAGGAACGCAGGTTGGACTTTTCCGGTCGACCTAGGGTTAATAGGCGATGCTGGAAGTATACTTGGCCAACTAATAGAGGCGTCACCAGAAAAAGCATCCGAAAGTGCTCAGGGCAGGCAAGAATGGGCACAAGGGCTTGCACGCCGGAAGGAAACTCAGCAATTTTATCTAGACCCGGCTATGAGCGTAGACTCTTCACCCATTACACCTCAAAGAGCAGTATCTATACTCCACGATAATTTACCAGAGGATACTGTTTTCGCCCTTGATGCCGGTAACAACCGTACTTGGATGGCCCATCTGTACCAAGCTAGACAGGCAAACACCTTTTTCTCACCTGGTGGAACTGCCGGAATGGGTTGGGGATTACCTGCTTCAGTAGCACTGAAATTGGTTTATCCTGACAGGCCAGTCGTTTGCGTAACCGGTGATGGCGGATACATGATGACCGTCAGCGCCATATCTACTGCGGTTCAATACCAGATTCCCATGATATGCGTGGTGTTTAATGACAACTCATTGGGGATGGTTAGACAACATCAACCCGAAGATAAGAGAATAGCCTCTGAATTTGTTGAGACAGATAATTCTGCTATTGCTAAGGGAATGGGGGCTTTTGGCGTCCAAGTTAAGGATTCCCGCGACTTGCCAAATGCACTAAGAGAAGCTCAAAACTCCGGCTTACCTGCAGTAATAGATGTACTCATCGATCGAACTCCGAGCCCAGATGACTGGAGAGCAGATTTGAGGACTGCAGGTGAGACTTAAACACGCGGCCACCAATTTAGAAACTATCCTAGAATCAATCAGATGGATCAAATATAGTGAGGTTCACGCATGACTACCTGGACGGATGCCCAACTAGATTCAATAGATAAAATGCTCAACCCAAAATCCATTGCCGTAGTAGGTGCGACACCTCGCATGCAATATGGAGGGCGTTTTCTCAACGCAGCACTAAAAGCCCAAGATCGCGTAAACGTGTATGCGGTAAACCCGCGATACGATGAAATTCAAGGCATCAAATCTTATCCTAGCGTAAGCGCTTTACCGGAGGCTCCTGACGTAGTAGGAGTGGTAGTACCTTACAATCAAGTTCTTGACGTTTTACAAGAAAGCCATGCAAAAGGTACCAGAGCGGCAGTCGTCATATCGGCGGGGTTCTCGGAGAGAGGTGTTGATGATAGACGCGACCTGCAAGGAGAACTTGGTACATTTGCCAGGGAATCAGGATTACGCATCTGTGGGCCCAACTGTCTCGGTCTTGCTAACATCAAAGACGATATATGGGCCAGTTCATCCTCGAGGGGATCAGATGGAATCACCGGCCCGATTGGGTTGATTTGCCAGAGCGGGGCATCTGCCTTCGGACCATTTTTGACACGCGCTGTAGAAGCTGGAATAGGTTTCAGTCATATTATTTCTACAGGGAACGAAGCAGACCTTGATTTCTGTGATTTTGCAAGATATCTGATAGATGATGATTCAGTAAAGGTTATAGCTGGATTCGTAGAAGGTTTTAAGGACGCTAAAAAATTAACCGATGTCGCTAAATTAGCTGCGGCTAAAGCGAAACCTATAGTATTAATTAAAATAGGCAGATCTGATCTTGGAACTCGAGCAGCTCGATCACATACCGCCGCTCTGACAGGTATAGACGATAGATACGACGCTATGTTTGATCAATACGGCATAATACGAGTGCAAGGGTATGACGAACTTTTAGAAATATCCCAGTTGCTAGCCCATTCTCCCAAACCCACCCAGCCAGGTATCGCAGTAGTATCTCACTCTGGAGGTATTAGTTCCCTCACTGCAGACATGTGTGGGCAAGCGGGTCTAGACCTGCCCACTCTAACGGATGAGGCCAGAGACGGGATAAATGGTATTCTAAAAGGGTTTGGATGGGCCTCTAACCCGTCAGATGTGACGGGCTTTGCAAACAGTGACTCTTTCCCCGAAATCATGGCGCATATGTCTAATCAGCCAAATATTGGTAGTTTAGTAGTAGCAAGTGCAGGATCAGATGACCAAGCGACACAAGTTATAGCACATAGAGACGACATACAGAAACAAGGGAAGGGAGTCGCATTTTTATGGACAGGAACTAGGGGAGCCACAGCCGGGTTACAGAAACTAAAAGAGGCTAATGTACCGGTATTTTACGTTCCCGATAAACTCGCCCTAGGTCTAAGTACGTTACAAAAATACTACGCATGGCAGGAGACACATTCGAACCTTCCATTTCCAACCAACATACCGATAAATACTAAACAATCCCAAACTCTAGCTGAACTAAAACCACCGACATCTGACATATCCGCATTATCCGAACACCAAAGCAAGCAATTAATAAAAGCTTGGGACATACCAATTACAAATGAGACTCTTGTATCCACGTCAGCCGAAGCTGTTATGGTCGCCAATCAGATAGGATACCCTGTTGTTCTAAAAGTAGATTCCGCAAACATTCTGCATAAGACGGAGGCCGGAGTTCTGAAAGTTGGACTCGATAACGACACCCAAGTCACCGAGGCTTATGATGAAATCATGGCCAATGCTTTACGTCATACAACTCCGGAAGGAATTAATGGGGTTTTAGTTCAAGAAATGGTTTCTGGGGGGACTGAAGTAATAGTAGGGATATCCTACGATGACCAACTAGGGCCTGTATTACTCTTCGGCAGTGGCGGCATCATGGTAGAAGTATACAACGACGTTTCATTAAGTATATGCCCAATAGATATACATCAGGCCCGAGAGATGATCAACAAAGTAAAAGGTGCCAGAATGCTTGAGGGCTTTAGAGGAAGCCCTAAGGGGGACATAGAAGCATTGGCCAATACTCTAGTAAATGTCTCCCAACTAGCTGTCAACTTGGAGGGGCAACTGAGCGAACTCGATATCAATCCATTGATAGTCTTACCAGAAGGACAGGGGGTTAAAGCCGTAGATGCTTTAGCTTTGTTTTAATCGGCTATTCTCATTAAGGCTTACTTCAACATTACTGACCAGGTAGGTCTAGATATTTTGGATATATACTGGGATTTAGCCTGATTTATATTAATGAGGTCGACCTCATTGGGGTAATATCAGAGTACAACTAAGAGACTACACTAACTGCGTATAGTATAATCTGCAGAATTCAACAGTTTGATTGTGCGTATCATCAAAATCTACCTGATTAGTAGGAGGACACGTTGGTAGAGTCCTTGGAAATCGTCCATTTACATGAAACGGACCAAGTTAAAATCCAATTGCATTCTTCCAGCGGTCTAGATTCTGCCCCACCTGTGGATTTTAAAAACCCCCTTGAAAAATCTGACTACGAGGAGATCAGTTGGTATTTTCAAGAATACTTTTCTGATCCTACAGGGGAAGGCTCAGCTCGATCAGAAGCTGTAGAAACTGGGTTAAGGAATCTTGGCAGGGTTTTATTTGAAAATACATTCAAAGGCAATGAAGAATCGTTTCAAATATACTCATCAGCCACCTCTAAAGGACTAGCCGACTGTACTCTAGCGATTGTTTCTGACCAACCGGACTTCCTCGGGCTGCCATGGGAGTTGATGAACGACCCGGACAACGGTTACTCATTTGCACAAATGGCATCAATTACGAGACGTGTTGAAGAAACCCAAACTGAAGTTGCAGAAGTTGCATATTCTACCGATCAATTCAATGTGTTGATAATTGCACCAATGCCAGATTCAGTTGCTGTCGGTTCTGGCGATGAAGAACGACCAAAGTACGGGCAACAGTCTACCGAAGCCTTGAACGTACTAGAATCCCTCAACATACAGGTAGAGCTGGACTATTTAAGACCACCGACCTGGGCCGCTCTCCAAGAGCTTTTGGGAACTAAGCAAGATTATTATCATTTAGTACATTTTGACAGTATTTCACTAACAGCAAATGAAGATAGTTCGTTTCCGCTTATAACACTAGAAGACTCTTCCGGTGCAGCGGATCATATTCCGGTTACAGACGTAGCCAAATCATTTAAGAATGCCAACATACCAATAGTCCTCTTTTCTGGCGGCATTGGATCTATGACAGAGCCGATCCTATGGTCGAGGACAGGTCAAATATTGTCACACGATGGAATCATGCAAACAGGGATACTCCCATATTCTATTCATGGGTCCACCCATATCGGGCTTTTCTTGAGGGAGATTTATCAGAGTATAGCCAATGGGGATTTACTTTCAACGGCTATAACAAAAGCAAGAATTGGGCTAATGAACGATCCTCATAGACTTACCATATCTGGTAAGAAACTCTCGTGGGATTGGATTTCCCCTCAGGCATTTCAATCAATTCATCACGCTCTACAGGCAATTGAAGAAGATCAACCCGATCCAACAGCACCTCCTGTTATTCAACCAGAGGAGGAACCAGATACCGGAACACCATTACCCGTAGCCGGACAATACGGGTTGATAGGAAGATCTGTAGAAATTCGACAGTTAGAGAGATTATTCGAGAATAACCCAGTGGTTCTTCTAACAGGACCCACCGGTAACGGTAAAACTGAACTTGCACTGGGGTTCGCGAGATGGGCTGAACGGACGTCTAACCAAACTCTTCCGGGTGGCGTCTTCTACTCTACATTTGAAGCATCCCATCCCACAGGATTAGAAAGGATAATCCACGAAATTGGGACTTCAGCCGCCGGATTACCGTTTGCGGATATGAACGCCCGTCAACAGCGGAACTGGGTAGCCGATTATCTTAAAGCCAAACCTTCTCTTCTTATCTGGGATAATTTCCAGAACGTAGCAGGAAATCCCCTGCAAGATGGTAGTGGATTATTAACCCCCAACGAACAACGCGACTTAGATGAGTTTATCGCGGACGTAACCCAGAATACTTCAACCAGCCGCATATTGCTCGTCAGTAACGATTCCAATCTCTCATGGATGAAAAGCCAATACACAAGTCATTCGTTAGATGGATTAGACAAGAACGATAGGCTTCTCTTGGCCGCCCAGATTATAGAAAAGACTGGAGTTGAAGCAGGACGCATAACGACCGAACTAACCGAATTGCTTAAACTACTTCAAGGTCATCCGCTTGCCATTCAAATAGCATTGCCACTATTGAAACAAGTACCGATATCCACCTTAATATCAGAGATCCAAGGAAATATCGACGGCACAACTTTAAAAGACCAATTACCGGAATACCCATCGTACTTGAGTGCGGTTATGGAATATTCTTGGAGCAAAATGAGTCGCCGCAATCGGACCCACTTACCCATGCTCGCAATTTTTCAGAGGCGGGTAATGATGGATATTCTTAACCATATAACTCAGGAACCCGCCTACAAGAACGTAATGGGAGAAGAATTGGGGTGGGGAGCTTGTCGGACTATGTTACGCACAGCTTTAACAGACGGCTTTCTTGAACCAATTTCTCCCAGTGTTTACCAAATCCATCAGTCGATACCTCAATTCTTAGGACAAAAACTTACCCAACAATTACAGGGTCCTTCTGTACGTCAATTAGAATTAGAGTTTTTACGGGTATATGCCGATACAGCAGATTATTTCATGGAGTCCCTTTACGAGAATCAAGCATCTGGGGTTACAGCAATACTGGCTGAGGAAGGCAACCTTACCCAGGCCATGGGGTTAGCTTTAGAGGCAGAGCAATGGGATAACGCACAACTCTTAGTCCAACCACTCGCGCAAGTCTACCGAATGCAAAAAAGGCACCCAGAACTTCAACGGTTACGTGCTCAACTACTGGAAGTAACCGGTGAAACAGCCTCGGATGCAATGGAAAAAGGAGCCGTAGAACTCTGGATTTATCTCAAGGGCACCGCGGCTAGTGAAGCGACCGAATTACTGGACATACCTAGAGCAGAAGAGCTAAACCAAGAGTTATTAGAATACCTGACTGCACAACCCGACGGTGGTGAGAACCCACAGACTGCAGCGGTATACCACCAATCAGCAGTAATAGCTTTGCGCCGGGGCAATTGGGACGAATCGGCCGGCTGGCTAGAAAAATCGCTAGCTATTATTGAAGATGGAGAAGACCTTTCTTCTATTGCTGATGATTACTACCTATTTGGGCAACTACGCCAAAATCAACGGCTTTATACGGAAGCAAAGGATTGGTATAAAAAAGCACTAGACGCACACCAGAGAGTTCCAGATGAAGAAGAAATGGTTAAAGACTACCGAGCCCTAGGGACAATCTGCCAGCTAAAATTTGAATACCAAGAGGCTCAGAGCTGGTATTTTCGAGCCCGTGACATGGTAGAAGAGAGTAGAGATGAAGAAACTGCCATTCAGATATATCACCAACTTGGCACACTGCATCACGCTCAATACGAATTTGACGAAGCCAAGGAACTATATGAACAAGCCCTCCATTTAAGTGATCGAATGGGGAATAGAGAACAGATGATCACCGAATTCCATCACTTAGGGCTTTTAGCGCAAACTAGAGGCATTCTCTTTGATGAAGCGGAAGAATGGTATTTAATAGCTTTAGAATATCTAGAAACTCTTGGCGACCAGCGGGGTATGGGCGACGAAAGTCGCCAGCTTGGGGTACTTTTCCATGAACAAAAGAAATATGACGAAGCATTGGAATGGTATACACAAGCCCGTGATATTTTTGAACAGATGGGTGATGTTCAACGTTTGGCCAGGACCTACGGTCAGATCGGGATGGTTTACGAAGAAAAAGATGATGTAGAATCAGCCTTAGAATGGGTGTCTAGGACGTACAAATTAACGGTAGAGCATGAACTACCAGTAGTGATCCAAGTTAAGGCACACCTTGGAAGGTTACGCGACAAAGTAGGTCCTGATGAATTCAGCAAATGGTGGGAGACCCATAATGAAGGGGAGGTCCCTACGGATCTAGATGTTGATACAAGCACCATATTCTGATCTATAAAGGAGATCCAATCATGAGCGTTGGCACATCAGTTCCTCTCCCAGCCTACACGATCGATCCGGCGTTTATGGCAAAAAAAGCCGAAGAACTCGGCTTTGATTCCATCTGGTATGCAGAACACCCAGTACTTCCAGTACACAGTCAAAGTCAATTCCCGAGTGGGGGACCAATCCCTGAGACATACGCCCATTTTGCAGATCCATATATAGCACTGGCCAGGGCCTCAGGAGTAACTACTCGAATTAAACTAGGTACCGGCATTACTCTGGTACCGGAACGTAATCCTCTCTTGTTAGCAGGTGAAATTGCCTCCTTAGATCGATTTAGTAACGGGCGGTTCCTATTCGGTATAGGTGCCGGATGGAACCGTGAAGAGACTGAACTAATGGGAGGTGATTTTGAACACCGTTGGTCCCAAGTAAGGGAGTCGATTCTCGCCATGAAGGAACTCTGGACACAAGAAGAGGCTGAATTTCACGGCCGCTTTTATGATTTTCCGGCTGTAAAATGTAATCCAAAGCCAATTTCCCAGCCCCATCCGCCAGTCATACTGGGAGGCATGGCCAAGAATGTATTACAAAGAGTAGTATCCTGGGGCGATGGGTGGATGCCTAATCGAATAACCCCAGAAAAACTAGAAGAAGGCCGTAAAATATTAGACACACTAGCGGCCGAGAGAGGAAGGGACCCTGCATCCCTAACTATAACCGTCTACGGGCAACCAGCCAATCGAACTGAAATACAAAGTCTCCTGGATGCAGGCGCGAACCGAGTTGTTGTCAGACCTGAACATTGCCTGACCGAGACGGAAATGGGAGAACAATTAGAGAGAATGGCCGAAGCTGTCATTCGTTAACTATCATCTCTATCATACTAACCACAGCCAATTAATAAATACTCGTCGGGGACAATATGGACAAAACAACGGAAATATTGAGTAAATACGCGTGTGAGTTAACTTACGATCAATTGCCTCCTGAAGTAGTACAACAAGTTAAACGTACTCTGGTAGATACCTTCGGTTGTGCTATGGGTGGATACTTGTCTGAACCCGCAAAAATCGCACGGCGAATGGCTTCAGAAATATCAAGCACCTCACCGTCTAGAATAATTGGCACCGAAGATTACAGTTCTATGGATTTAGCAGGATTCGCAAACGGGGTTATGGTACGGTACTTAGACTGCAACGATTCTTACTTTTCACCGGGGGGAGGGCATCCAAGTGATATGATTCCAGCTGCCCTGGCTGTTGCGGACACACTACATTCGACCGGTAAGGAGTTAATCACGGCCATTGTATTAGCGTACGAGGTATTTTGCAGGCTTTCGGATAAAGTAGAAGTGTCACATCTCGGGTGGGATCAAGGTTGTTTCAGCGTAATCGGAGCGGCTTGCGCGGCTGGTAAGATGATGGGTTTAAATAAAATCCAAATGGCGAACGCCATTTCCTTATCACTTGCACCAAATTTACCTCTCCGAGTGACCAGAACCGGAGAACTATCCATGTGGAAAGGTTGTGCTACAGCTAGCGCCACCAGAGCAGCGATTTTTGCTGCTCAACTCGCATCGGATGGTATGACCGGGCCTGGAGAGCCGTTTGATGGACCGTCTGGGTTATGTCAACTGGCACTTGCAGGACAATCAATCACTCCGGATGTAATGGGCGGAGTTAATGAACCATTCCGTATCATCAATACAACTGTCAAAAATTATCCCTCCCAAATACATACTCAAGCACCAATAGGATTAGCTCTGGAACTCCAACCCAAACTAAACATTGCAGATATAAAAAGCATCACAATCCATACTTACAGTAACGCCGTTAGTACTCCCTCAGATGCGCCTGAGAAATGGGCCCCGAAAACTCGAGAAAGTGCGGATCATAGTATACCGTTTACCGTAGCAGCCGCCTTTAGAGACGGACAAGTCACCCCAAACACATTCATCGACGCTAGTATATCTGATACTACTATTGCCAAGATAATAGAAAAAATCACCCTCAAAGAAGATCCTAGTTTTACCGCGAGATATAGCGATGAATACAATTGTCATATGGAAATAACCACTCATTCAGGTGAAAGCCTCATAGCAAAAACCTCGTTCCCCAAGGGACATAAAAATAACCCGCTCGATGATGGAGAACTAGATGAAAAGTTCTGCAAACTAGCCATGCCAACATTAACCGAGGAACAATGTAAACAAGCCTTAGCTCTCCTGTGGGACTCAGAAAATCTTCCCAATTTAGACGAACTATTCGACTCACTAGTTGTCTGATGTATTACGCTTTAAGGAATAGGTCGAGTGGAAGAAAATAAATCAAACGAATACCGGGATTTACTATCTAACCACCTGATGTTGCCAGAACACGAACAGGATATCGGGTTACTTGCCTTATGTATTGCCGGAGAGCACGATGAATCTCTGAATGTGAAACAACAAACCACCTATTTAGATTCGTTATCAGAACAAGTGAAGAAGAAAGTTACCTCAGAATCAGATCAGTATCATTTGTTCAGGAGCGTTTCCAGTTTTCTTTTTGAGGAAATAGGGTTTGGTGGAAATACACAGGATTATTACAACCCTAATAACAGCTTCTTGCACCAAGTTTTCCAGACGAGACTAGGAATACCCATCACATTATCGATCTTATATATCTCGGTCAGCACCAGAGTTGGGCTACATTGTTACGGGGTAGGTATGCCGGGACATTTCCTTGTTGGCCTTTCTGAACCCAATCTATATCTTGACCCATTCAACAAGGGATCTCTACTGTCCGCTACCGAGTGTAGAGCTCAAGTTATAGAAAACTTTGATGGCCAAGTGAAATGGCAAGAGGAATTTTTGGCACCCTGCTCCAACAGGGAAATATTATTTAGAATGTTAACAAATCTAAAGCAAATATACCTCGGAGTTCGTGATTATTCATCCTTGATCCTAGTATTAGAGCGCCTATTAATACTGAATCCATCTATTTTCACAGTTCACAAAGAGTTAGCATGGTGCTATCTAAAAAGACAAGATCCAACCACTGCATCAACATATCTCGATAGATACATAATTGGCGCAACTGCCCTCGGCAAAGGCAACGATGCGGAACAAGAAGCAAAAGACCTTTTAGAATCTTTTGGAGCTACTTAATACCCGAAAGGTTTATCAGGACTGATGAGAGGTTACATGATTCCCGATAATAGTAACGACGCTCACGATAATAACTCGTTAAGAGAACCCATTGAGGCCGTGCCATCACTGCATTATCTAACATGCGAAATTTGTGGGAACACCATGGATGAACAGCATTGTAAGATCATATGCAAAAATTGCGGATACACTAGAGATTGTTCTGATCCGTAGCAAACTACTTCACGAATACTTCCATTATGTTTCAAATGGACGTTTCAGTGTCCGATGACACGAAAGATTTTCAGTATAATTTTACTAAGGTAATAACATGCAAACGTCGGTACTTATACTTTATGATCCTAAAGACTCCACAATAATCAAGTTGGCGGATGGAATAGCCAAAGGAGTAGAGAATCACAATTCAACCCGAGCGATCTTAAAATCTATAGAGTCTGCCACTACCACGGATCTTATAGACTCCGATGGGATTATATTAGGTTCTCCAAATTGGAGTGGTATAACCGGAACCTTCAAAGGCTGGCTAGATAATCAGGGAGATCTATGGGAAGAAGGTTGTTTGGCAGGAAAACCAGGTGCTGCATTTACGTCTGGCAGGGGGAGGCACTCTGGATTAGAGATCACATTATTCCAGCTAATCCATTGGATGCTAGCCTGCGGGATGTTGATTGTAGGTTTGCCATGGTCAAATGCTATGAAAGAATCAGGCTCATACTACGGCGCAACCGCGACGGCCGGTGGAAACGAATCCGACTTAATTCAGGCCACGGATTTAGGATTTAGAGTTTCACAAATTGCAGCGAGATTAAAAATCCATAAACCAACTTGATTATATGCCCATTGCATCAAGGCCAACCCGAGACAAATCTTCATCCGCCTGACCACTAGGATATCCACCAACACCAATGCCCCCTATGACCACCCCATTTTTCATGATAACAAGACCACCTTGACCATGAGTCAATTGAGGATCACCCAGTTCACTAATACTTCTCCCTTGACTGTGTAGTCTTTGAGCATTGGCACCTGAATCCGTCGCCAAAACAGCAGAAGTATAGGCCTTTCGAACTGCGTGCTTTCGACTAAATAGCCTTAAATCATCCATACTAAAATATGCCCTCAAATTACCGGTATCATCTACGATAGCCATAGCAACTGGTTCATCAGGAGTTTGAGACGCCTTCTCAATCATGGCATCCATAGCCGCAACGATTTGGGGGACATGTAATTTATTAGATTGATCCATCACTAACCCTCCGTTGATTTATTTGTTGTCGCAGATATTTGATACATACGGTATTTGTGGCATATACCGTTACAAGATCATTCCTGTTTATAAGGCCACCAATCGGGGTAATCTCTCAGCTTCAAATGTCTAAAAAATCCTGGGTCCTTATCAACAACCAACTTCATTGCCGCCAAAATAGGTTCTCGAATTGAAAAATGGGCCAGATCCGATGTCCTCAACTTAAACAGATGATAACATTCTCGTAGATTACATCGAGCGACCAGGCGTCTATAATGTGCATGGGTTACTAAATACTGCGCTGCCCTGGGGGACACTTCGGAAATATCCGCATACGATGTGGCTACTTCCTTCATTAATTCGTCGAACCTTTCACCGAGTCCTGCATCTATAAAAAGTTGTGGAATCCGATAACCATGGTCCACTGTTAAAGACTGCGGAAGGTATGACATCATACGGTGACGCTTGAATTCTCTGTAAGCACCGTAATCCATTATAAATTCAAAGGTATAATCTATTAATTCAAACTCGCGGATCGGTGCGTCATGAGGGCCCAATGCCCGCGTGCAATTATCGATTATATTAAGGCGTTCCTCGGAGGTCATTAATCCCACACGAGTCTTTACGCGAGAGTAATCCTCACCAGATTGGCGATAAAGTAATCCTGCTACCAGCTTTTCTTCAGCCTCATCATCCGACTCTACCAAACTAACTATCGCACTATTCATTGGATAGTCAGGTGCAACGTGGGTATCCCATTGTCCTATTAGATGACCCTGATTATTAACTGTTTCTTTAAGATAAGGAATCTCATTCGCATATTTGATCAACGTCGGTGTAATAGACTGACTTTGATCCCGTATTTCATACCCTAACTCACGCTCTTCTTCCAAGTCCGAAGATAACAACTTAGATATAGCGTGTTCCAGTACTCTAGCATTCGCTGTGATTCCGACGTTAGTTAAGCTCGATGCAGGTAGCAGTAATCGGCAACTATCTGTTGCAAAACGTCGCAGCCTTAATTCATAGGCTGCGTCCCGTTCATTCTCTCGCTTAGGATAAATAGTTTTTAAATACGACATACACAAGTCTATGAATGATTGATACTCGTGGAACAACAAATCACAGATTTGCTCATAGAGTTTTTTAAGATTCACATTCTTATGTATTTCGGGAGGAACGTAATAATATCCATCGGGAAACACTTGGTATCGCGAAGATTTCTCTGTATATGATGCCAAACGGTTATCCTCGAGAGTATCACACGCTATACGGGATATATTCTCAATGGCCAGATGGAGGACTGCGTGCTCAGCAACCGATGAGTGACCGTATCCTAATACCCATCGTTCATGAAAATCAGCAGCTTTATCTTGACTAACCTGCTCGGCAATCTCATCAAAAGATTCCGGGCGCCGTGAGGTCATAGCAAATGCGACTGCAATTTGCTCTTCAGTTAATTTTTGAGCATCTAGAGGATATACCCGTCTGGAATATCCTGAAGGAACAGGAATACTCATGAGATGGAATCTGAAACCTCGCTTTTAGACTGATTGAGTAGATTTATATTCGTTTAGTGGTAGATTGAGATTTACACTAATGATCCAAATCCGTTAGGAGTTTCTACTTCGATCAATTGGATGGAATCACTGGGTATCGCATTCTCAAGTGCTTTGGTTAACTCTGAAACGGAGGATACCCGAGTACCCTCTATACCATAAGACTCAAACAATTTAATAAAATCAGGATTAACCAAATCAGTTGCCATATTCCGACCCCCAAACCGATCCTTTTGATACCCCTTTAAGACTCCCCACGCATTGTCATTAAACATCAATATAATGGGACTGATCCCATATTGAACCGCAGTTCCTAATTCCTGGGCATTATATTGAAACCCCCCATCGCCCGTAATACAAACTACCGGATCATTTGGCATCCCAACTTTGGCACCAAGCGCTGCAGGAAATGCAAAGCCCAAACCAGCCCAACCATGGGGGCCCATGAATTTCCGAGTTTGATTAACCTCCAGGCAACGTGCGGCTCTGCTCGCGGGTACAGTAGCATCTAGAGAAAATATTGTGTTATCCGGTGTAACAGAACGAATAGCCTCAAAAGTTTTAAGTTCGTTCCCCCAATTTGCTTGTAAAGCAGAATATGTCTGTTCTTTTAATGTGCTTAATTCATTTCTATATGTAGATCCCTTATCAACATCCTTGCTTCCTATCGCGTCCAATAACTGAGTGACAACCGCTTTAGAGCTAGCGGTAATCGGGATATCAGTTTTGTAATTTTTGCCTATTGACTCTCCATCCATCAGCACATGGATTATAGTCTGGGGTAATTTCATACCCACACCGACAGTGGATCTGTAATACAGAGTGGATCCTAAAACAAGAGCAACATCACACGTACCAAGCCACTCCTGAACCGGATTCTCCCCCCAAATTCGCTGACCTAAAGATGTCCCCAGAGATAATGGATGATTCTCTGGAAAAGCTCCCTTTGCCCCGTCCCCAGTTACTACCGGTGCCCCCAGTCTCTCCGCAAGCTGTATAATCTCTTCAGTCCCGCCCTGGGACTGTACTTCTTCACCGACGAAGATTACGGGCCGTTTAGCAGCTATTAAGGCTTGAAGCGCTTTCTCGACCATCACCGGATCACCTTGAGGTATGTTGGGCTGTCTAGGGGTAAGGATCTCTACTTCAGCCTGATACGCTAACAAGTCAGTGGGTAACTCAAGCTCTATAGGCCTAGGGCGACGTTCTTGAAACCGTTGAAACGCCTCAACAAAGTGATCAGGTATAGACTCTACCTGATCGATGAGGGCATTCCAATCCGTCACTGACCTAAACATTCCAAGCTGATCTTTGGTTTCATGTGTTGTTAATCTACCACTGCCGATAAATTCCTGTTCAACATTAGTAGTAATCTGTAAAACGGAAGAACTGGAGAAATACGCCTCGCCCATCGCACCCATAGAATCTGCCGCCCCAGGACCTGTGCTAGTGAGAAGTAATCCTGGTTTACCAGTGGCCCGAGAATAACCATCGGCCATGTAGCCACAACCCAATTCCAGTCTTCCTCCTATAAACCGAAGATCGCTTTGGTTATCAAACAACGCATCGAAAAGGTCTAAAGTATGGACCGATATGATACCGAAAACAGTATCCACGCCATGAACTTTTAAAGACTCAACGACTGCTTGCCCTCCTGTTAATTTTGCCAACTTATCCCCTCAACATCAATTAAATTTCGTCACCGATAATTAGTCTTCTTATATGGTATGACCCAAAATTACCGCTACTATAAAAGCAAGCTAACCGGTGTCTCTAGCAATTTCTTAATCTCTACTAAAAATTGCGCCGCTTCGGCCCCATCCGCAACTCGATGGTCAGTCGAAAGAGTTGCTTTCATTACTTGACCCACCGTAATCTGTCCATCTTTCACAACTGGTTGCTGTCTGACAGTGCCGACTGCCAAAACCGCAGCATGGGGAGGAAAAATAATAGCTGCGAAACTATCGACATCAAACATACCTAGATTACTTACACTAAATGTGGTCCCACTATATTCCTCATTCCTGAGTGTGCCGTTATTTGCCCTGTCTATGAGGTCTTTACTAGCCGCGGCTATCTGTCTCAAACTTTTATTTCCACAGTCGTTTATACCCGGCACTATGAGACCCGCTTCTAAAGCTATTGCCATACCAATGTTTATACTCGAGTTTAACTGTAGATAGTTTTCCTGAAATGATCCATTAAACTTAGGATACTGTCCCAAAACGATTGAGGATGCTTTCAAAACCATGTCGTTGACGCTAACTCTATTATCTGCCGGGAAAGAATCGTTAATATCCCTACGGAATTCCATGGCCTTACCCATGTCGATCTCTGCAGTAACGTAAAAATGGGGAGCCTCTCGCTTACTATCCGAAGTCACCTTGGCAATGACCTGTCTCATCCTGGACAGTTCTACCTTATCTCCGGATCCAACGCTTGATGGGATATTAGGTTGTTGGCCTGAAGTAGCAACCGGCGATACAAATTCTAGAACATCCTGTTCGGTTATACGGCCGCCTGGCCCAGTACCTGTTACAACAGCTAGATCTATGTTTTTCTCTTGCGCCAACCTACGTGCTATAGGAGACGCCCTTAATCGGGTATCCTGAGGTGGCACAGGAGCGGTGGTCTCTCCAATATCATTTGGTTTCTGTGAAGTAGTAGCAACAGGAGTTACCGCATCTCCTGGATCATCAGAAGATGAAGTCGGTATTTCATCAAGCACTTCATCTGCCCCAGCGATAACAGCTATTAATTCTCCTACTGGAATTGATACTCCTTCATCAGCAATTATTCTACGAAGAACTCCCGATGTATAAGCCTCGAATTCAACCGTAGCTTTGTCTGTTTCAATATCCGCGATAACCTCCCCTCTCGCTACTTCTTCCCCTTCGCCCTTATACCATTTGACAACTGTACCTTCTCTCATGTCATAACCCATTTGAGGCATAACTATGTTCGTTGCCAAGACTTCCTCCTATATGTACAGGATGATAATCCCGTTATTATCAGCCATTCTACAAGAATTGGATAATTACCTGATTCCAGCCACTGTTAAATTATATCAAGAACAACCATCTACGATGACTTCGTTAAGATCCTCCGCCCATCTGGAATTGGACAAGCATATGGTCTGGATCATACATATAAAGACTTTTAACCCTACCAGAACTATCGGTAAAGTCATCCCAAGCCCCAGCGAGTTCGTATCCACTTGATATAAGGCCCTCTGCTATAGACTTAGGATCAGAAACACTAAAAGCAATATGGCTAATCCCCACCTGATCAAGATGAATAGCTTGTCCGTTTGACTCCTCCCCCGGATGTGAAGTGAGTGTCAAAGTAGGATTTAGAGGGTTATCATTAAACCCTAAGCTAACCCAATGTCTAGTGCTACGTTCAAGTTCATAGTTCCCTAATCTTGCGGTCTGGGTTCCTCCTTCAGTTATATCGGTAATTTTCTCTCCAAGGACTTTCATGCCAAGGGCATCCCGATAAAACTTCAGAGATTCTTCCATGTTCCTAACGCAAATACCAATATGGGAAATTTTATCTGCATCCATTTTTTATCGCCTCAAGCTCATACTAGCTTATAGTAATAAATATCAACTAGATATAGGGACTGGTCCATGCTAGACCGTCTTGAAAATATTGTCAAAATACTATTTAAGAAGGTGAAGGGGACCAGATATCTATTATCGTTCTAAAATATTACGAGCAGCTTGAGCCACTCTTTCGGGATCCGGAATGGACATTTGTTCTAACGGATAAGAGTATGGAATCGGAACCTCTTCTCCGGCTATTCTTCCAACAGGTGCATCTAAGTAATCGAACGCTTCTTGTTGCACATTAGCTACTATTTCACCTGCGAAGCCGCCTAGCTGAGGGGCTTCTTCGACTACTAGAACGTTATGCGTTTTTTTAGCCGATTCCACCAGAGTAGGGATGTCCAGGGGGCGAAGACACCGGAGATCAATAACCTCAGCGTCAATCCCATCCTGGGATAATAACTCAGCGGCAGCTTCACTCACTTGTACCATACGAGAATAACTAATAATACTTATGTCGTTCCCTGAACGTTTAACATCAGCCAAACCTATTGGTATTTTTTCTGATGTATCCGGAACTTCCCCACGAGTTCCATAAAGCAAGATATGTTCTACGAACAAAACGGGGTCTTCCAAATCTCGACAACTTCTGAACAATCCCAATACATCACGAGGGGTTGAAGGTACTACCACCTGCAACCCGGGAACCGACGCATACCAACCTTCAAAACATTGGGAATGAGTGGAAGCAACCCCAGCTCCTCCACCTGTAACCGTTCGGACAATAAGCGGAGCAGTAAATTGACCATTCGACATATAACGTATCTTCGCCGCATGATTAACAATTTGATCTGCAGCCAACAGACTAAAATTTATTGTCATTAATTCGACTATAGGCCTGAGGCCAGCCATCGCTGCCCCAATGCCTGCACCGGTAAATGCTGATTCTGATAGAGGGGAATCTTTTATTCGACGCTTGCCGTATTCATCCCAAAATCCCTTCGTTACGGCAAATGCTCCTCCATAAGGCCCAATGTCTTCACCGATCAGAAAAGTCCTTTCGTCTTCGTCCAATGCTTCTTTTAAGGCCTGACTAACCGCTTCGCGGTATGTAATTACTGACATCCCCGACCCCTTTTACTCATTGTAAACACCCTTGTACAGGTCTTCGGGAACTGGGAAAGGGCTGTTACCGGCAAATTCGGCCGCTGCCACTATCTCATCGTCGACCGAAGAATTAATTTCATCAATCTCTTCTTCAGATATCAAACCCTCTCCAATAAGCCATTCTTGATATCGGGGTAGAGGATCGAGCCCTTCCCAATATTTAACTTCTTCGTCAGGCCTATAATCAGCGGGATCAGCAACAGAGTGCCCCCTAAGCCTATAGGTATGCGCTTCTATGAATAACGGACCTTTCCCTGACCTGACGTGGTCTGTGGCCTTCAACATCAATTCCCGTACAGCCAGCACATCATTACCGTCTACCTGATAACTTGCCATACCAAAGGCGTCAGCCATTTTATATATCTCTTTGTACATATGCAAAGTAGTTGAGGCAGGAGCTCCCATCCCGTACAGGTTATTCTCACAGAAAAATATAATGGGCAGGTCCCAAATAGACGCCAGATTCATAGATTCGTGAAATTCGCCCTCATTTATAGCTCCATCACCCATGAAACAAAGAGTAACTCTTTTTTCATCTCTATATTGACTTGCCAATGCTAACCCCGTCGCAATCGGTAATTGGCCACCCACTATAGCGTAACCGCCCATGAAATTTTTCGCAGCATCAAAAAGATGCATCGACCCACCCTTACCTCCGCTACAACCGGTAGATTTTCCGAACAGTTCAGCCATAGCCTCATTAGCACTAATGCCTCTTGCCAGTGCCTGACCGTGGTCCCTGTAATGGGTCACTATGTAATCTTCGGGGGTGAGCGTAGACATAGCCCCAACTGCTATTGCTTCTTCACCAGAATAGACATGCAGAAATCCACGGATGTTGCCGCGGGTATACTGGCGTTCACTCTCACGCTCAAACTCCCTTATCAAGCGCATCTGCCGGTATAAATCCACTAGCTGAACTTTTCCTAAATCTTTATCCGGGGATGTAGACAATTGCTTCCACCTTTTTAAATGCAACGTTGCAATCAGTTGCCTTACATGTGTAATGCTTTACCCTGGGCGTCTAACGCGGCCTCTTTGAGCATTTCAGATATGGTCGGATGCGGATGTACTGCCCATCCAACTTCATTGATAGTGCCCTCAAGGAGCTTAGTCAGAGCCAGCTCTCCCAGTAATTCGGTAACTTCAGGGCCTATCATGTGGCCACCCAATAACTCACCGTATTTGGCATCTACTACCAGTTTGATCATACCCTCAGTCTCACCCATTGCCAATGCCTTACCGTTTGCTTGGACGTTGAATTTCCCAACGTTAACCTCGAACCCCTGTTCTATTGCTTGCTGTTCTGTTAAACCAAAACTTGCGATTTGAGGCTGGCAATAAGTCGCACGCGGCATTAAGGCATAGTCTAGAGGTTGAGTCTCTAATCCTGCTATATGATCAGCCGCGGTCAGGCCTTGAGCTGATGCGACATGGGCCAGAGCCATCTTGCCAGTTACATCGCCTATAGCATATATACCAGGTATGTTAGTTTCCATATTATCGCCAACATTGATGAATCCTCGATTGGTCTCAACCCCTATATTATCCAATCCAAGGTTTTCACTATTAGGTTGTACTCCAATAGCCGCAAGGACCTTACCACAAGAAATGGATTCCTTGACTCCATCTTTTTCTAAGGTAACCGACAATTCTCCGCCTTCGTAATTTACACCGGTTACACCCGTGCCCGTCATTACAGTTATTCCTCGGCGCGCAAAGGAACGTTCAAGTTGTTGGCTAACCTCACTATCTTCGGTTGGCACTAAAGAAGGCAACAATTCAACAATTGTCACACTGACACCATAGGTATGATACAGATAAGCGAATTCAACACCTATGGCTCCGCCACCAACGATAACCATAGATGATGGCAATTCCTTTAATATGATTGATTCCCGACTACTGATAACTTTGTCTCCATCTATTGGCAATGACGGGATACTACGCGGAGTAGAACCTGTGGCAATAATTATGTTTTTGGCTTGTAACCGAGTCCCATCATCTCCAATACTAACGACACCGTTACCAGATAACCTACCCTCACCAGTGATGTGATCTACATTGTTTTTCCTAAGCAGATATGACACTCCCCTAACATTCCGGTCAACCACACTACGACTACGATCTACTGCCGAACCATAATCTGCATGGAAATTATCGAAACTTAATCCAAATTCCTCAGACCTCTGGAAATAGGATACAACTTCAGCGTTTTTTAGAAGAGCTTTACTGGGAATACAACCCCAGTTTAAGCAGACACCACCTAGTGCTTCTTTCTCAACAATCGCCGTTTTGAGGCCAAGCTGACCGCACCTGATAGCGGATACATATCCGCCCGGGCCGGCTCCGATGACCACTACATCATAGTCTGATTCCATTTGCATCCCAATTATTAATATGACCTAAGTAACCCAGTCTCAATTCGAACCGTGGGTATAATTGTTATTGAGTCCAGCCATTATACAAGTGGGCTCAGACGACCACAAGTTACAGAACGACTGATATCCTGCTATTGAACTTGGATTCATGTCAGGTTTCAATTATAGTAATTGCTCGCGGTATACCGGAGCAATTAATTGATTAAACCAGAAGTTAAAAAAGGTGACCACATAACCCTAACCTTAACCTCTTGGGGCCGGTTGGGAGAAGCAATGGCTCAGCACGAAGATCTAGATGTGTTCGTGTTAGGAGGGATTCCCGGTGAAACAGTAACAGCTGAAATCCTTCGTATATACAGAAGATATATGACAGCCCAGGTGGTACAAGTTATTGATCGCTCAGAGTACAGAACAGATCCTCCGTGCCCATACTATGGAGATTGTACCGGGTGTCAATGGCAGCACGTGAAATACAGCGAGCAATTAAATAGTAAGCACCGCAGAGTTTCCGATGCTCTTGGTAGAATAGCCGGTCTTTTTAACCAAAATATTCATCCGGTCATACCTTCTCCAAACGAATATGAATACCGCAACCACGCCAGATTCACCGTAGGTCCATCCGGTTCTCTAGGATTCGTGAATAGAGAAACTCGGCAATTCGTGAAAATCGATTCTTGTATGCTCATGCATAAGAAAATTAACGATATTTTAGGCCAACTCCAGGGACATTGCATTGAAACCACTCAGTTAGCAATAAGGGCCGGAAAGTATACTGGTGATTTTTTAATTCAACCAACATTGAAGAATCCCCAGATTTCAGTAGTGACAGGGCAGAAACATTATTTAGAATCCGTTGGCACTACCTCTTTTCAAGTAGCATCTCCTTCATTTTTTCAGGTCAATGTTGAACAAGCGGCCCAAATAATTAATATTTTACGCCAGACTCTTAATTTGAGAGGCGATGAAATACTTGTGGACGCCTACGCAGGAGTAGGGACCCTAGCTATTCTATTGGCACCGTTTGTGAAAACAGTGTTGGCCATTGAAGAATCAAGTGCAGCAATAAAAGACGCACACCTGAATGCTTCCACGGTGACTAATATTTCATTTCTTGAAGGTAAGACAGAAGAAGTCTTGTTTAAGTTAGAATACGTCCCTGACGTGGTAGTACTGGATCCGCCGCGAAAAGGCTGCGAGGCTAATGCGTTAGCTAGTCTAATTAATATTAGGCCGCCAAGAATTGCTTATGTTTCATGTGATCCTGACAGCCTCGCTCGTGACCTCAAAATATTGGTTGAGGGCGGATATTCACTGCAACAGATACAGCCATTAGATATGTTTCCACAAACTCATCACATAGAGTGTATTGCCTCTCTAACATACGACCAGATAACACCCAAAATTATATTGGCATCCGGTTCACCCCGACGGCTTGATCTCTTATCTCAAATGAACCTTAATTTTCAAGTTATTTCATCCGATATACCAGAATACCATCTGGAGAATGAATCAGCTGAAGAAATGACTCGTCGGCTGTCATTTGAAAAGGCTTCCGCAGTTTCTCAATACGTTACTGAGGGTTATGTCATTGGAGCCGATAGTACAGTGGTCTGGCAAGACTTGCCAATAGGTAAACCCACCGATATCGACGACGCCCGTCGGATGCTCCGTGAACTTCGGGGTACCAAGCATGAAGTTACAACAGGAGTCACGATTATTGAAGCTAAATCAGGCCGTCATATTACTGATTCTATGACTAGCAACATCACGCTAAGAGAATATTCAGACCAGGAGATTGAAGAATCAATAGCTCGGGGAACCCCCATGGATAAAGCCGGAGCTTACGCTATACAAGACGAAATCTTCAAGCCTGGAGATATGACTAATGGATGTTACACCAATGTCATAGGATTACCTTTATGCAGATTAAACGAGATGTTTACAGAATTTGGTGTGAAGCTACCGGCCAGGCCAAATATAGAATCAACTATCAATTGCCGTATCCAATGTCCTTTCCAAGGTAACAGTAAACTTTGAACCTATTTGGAATGGGCATAACTGAAATGGCTATCATTTTTTTGGTAACCTTTCTAGCACTTGGCCCGAATCGATCTATAGATATGGCTCGAACCGTGGGTAAAGTCCTAGGTGAGATTAAACGGACTGTTAACGAAGTAATTTCAGCCACTAACATTAACTCTGACGTCCCCACAAATCAAACAGTGAACAGTGATAAAAACAGCCAACGTGACGAAGAGACTCCTCAATGAACCAAGGAGAACTCACCTTTGGGCAACACCTGCAGGAGTTGAGAAAAAGATTACTTTACTCGCTGATCTCGGTCGTCGGGGGAACTGCAATAGCGTTCCCGTTTTGGGAAAAAATTGTAGTTTGGCTTAAAAGGCCTGCCCAAGCCTTAAATAACGGTGAAGGCGTACCGCTAATAGCTACGCAAGTAACAGAAGCGTTTACTACTAGTTTTAGAGTATCCATACTTGCAGGGCTTATCCTAGCATTCCCCGTAGTCCTCTACCAAGTAATTAGATTTGTAGCCCCGGGTTTAACAAGAAACGAACAGCGATATTTATTGGCCTTTCTTCCCGCGGTATTACTAATATTTCTAGCAGGAGTTTCCTTCGGGTATTTGGTTTTAACACCCCAAGCATTACCATTTTTGCTGAGCTTTGGCGGGGAGGTAGTACAACCTCAGATCAGAGTTAGCAGTTATGTGGATGTAATGGTAAGACTACTTTTTTGGATGGGTATAGTTTTTGAAACACCACTGATTATGTTGCTCTTATCTCGCCTGGGTATAGCTAATGCTAGATTGTTCTCTCGGTTCAGACGATACTGGATAGTATTGGCGTTCATACTGGGTGCAGTTATTACCCCAACCGTAGATCCAGTCAATCAAACTCTTGTAGCCATACCACTGTTAGTACTTTACGAAGTAGGTATAGGATTAGTCCGTCTATTAGGCAAAAAGCCTCCGAAAACCCAATAGGCTTAGTCGTAAAAAGAGCCTGGCAATAGTGCCAAGCTCATCAAAGCAATTTCTTCGAGAACGTTAAACTTATCCACCCATTTACAAGAGCAATATCCGATTGATTTTACTCAACTAATATTAACTCTTATCATTTTTTTCGTCTTCACCAGTAACTGAACTTTTGAACGTTCGTATGCCTTTTCCTAAGGAGGATCCTATTTCAGGTAACCTCTTCGCTCCAAATACGAATAGCAATATCACTAAGATTACTATTATCCATTCCGGCCCAGGACGAAACATATTATCTCCATAAAGAACTACCGATTATCCCAATCATAACAAAAAGCTATGTTACGAACAATTACTTTGTATATCAGTTAGAGTTACTGAGGTACCATAGAACGTGGTTATTGATTGGATAACCAGATTTGTTGGAAATTTATTCAAGAAGCGACCGGCTCTATACCTTAGACATTAGGAAGTCTATGAATGTGCCCATTATCAGTGGCGTCGACATGTTGACCCGTCATTGCTATCGTTATAAACTGAACGGAAATCGCATCATGACACCACAGTTCTGATGTCTTTAGCAAACTGATGGTCCGATTTGGAGGATAATATGGCCGAGCCTATCGAGGTAAGCGAAACTACTTGGGACGACGAAGTAATGAATTCCGAGTTGCCGGTTTTAGTGGATTTCTGGGCAGAATGGTGCGGCCCTTGCAAGATGATCGCCCCAGCCATCCATGATCTGGCCGTTGAATATGGTGGAAAACTCAACGTTGCCAAAGTTGACGTAGACAATGCTCCTAATATCGCAATGAAATACGGAGTACGCAGTATCCCCGCACTAATATTTTTCAAAGACGGCAAACCAGTAGATCAGATCATAGGCGCGGTACCTAAAGGCGCTTTAAAGAAAAAAATTGACTCTGTTTTAGACAGTTAATCAACCACTATCTGGGGGAGTGGATGGGGCCCGGTGGCTCTTGCGGACTTCAAATCCGTTGTGCCTCGTGACGAGCGGGGTAGGTGGGTTCGACTCCCTCGCACTCCCGCCAATTTCCTAATTTACGCACGAAATAGACCAACAAGAGCTTAATTTGCAGCCCCGGATCATTAAGATTTGGGGCTATTTTTATGGGTCTAAAATGGTCATTTACTTAAGCTATCACTGCAGTCAGTAATGGATAGCTGTGACAG
>ENA-UPTF01000245-UPTF01000245.1-marine-metagenome-genome-assembly--contig:-NODE-245-length-39432-cov-5.199339_pt1 | contig 39432 bp, 35 predicted proteins | sample MGYA00238166_ERZ767019 | MGnify/ENA primary metagenome ERZ767019 (study PRJEB28930, sample SAMN06266391) | marine metagenome | isolation source: Sea water from 250 m depth | place: Atlantic Ocean | study... | reverse complement strand
TTTAGTTTTATAACTATCTATTCCTAAACCGAAACCAATAGGAAACTTTATACCAAGGAAATAACCACTTGATCCATTAGTTTCTATTTTACTTCCATCTTCTTTATTTTCTGTAAATGTGTGTTCCTGAGGTATTCCAAGACTTATTGTAAGGGGACCTGCAAATATTGGGGAGCTGGAAAGTAGCAAGCTGGTTGCTGTAAATGCAGATAAAAATTTTTTCTTCATTCAGAATGTTAACTCGTTTAAAGGGTGCTGAACATTATGTTCCACGCCTTTTATGTGTAACATTCATTTTGTGCATATTAGGATACTAAGAAAGCATAGGACTCTAAGACGGAATTTCCTGGTTATTAGAAATTGAACGCGAAACCAGCTCCAATTAAACTACCACTATTATCAATTTTCTCCTCACTTACCTTCCACTTGATGTTTTTTGATGTAATCATGCGGTAACTGATGTGAAAGTCAAATAATGGTATAATTGGGATTCCTAGTGATGTATAAAACTGGGTTGCAGAACCTTTATCCAAAGCATCAGAACAACTCTTTCCATTTCCAACATCATTACATTTGAATTCTTGGCTCCCGGTACCTACTCCAAGGATCAGGTTTATAACCGGAATAGGAAGCTGATAGAATAGGTTATACATATTTGTTTCCAATACAATTTCTTGTGGTGGGTCTCCCTTTGATTTGTGACTATCCATTCCTAAACCCAAAGCAAATGGCAATTGAACACCAAGGAAATAGCCTTCAGTGTTTGAGTTACCACTGTAGTCCACAGGCACTCCCACGCTTACAGAAAGTAATGCAAATGCCTGAGTACTGTATAAAAGCAAACTAGTTGCTGCAAATACAGTTAAAATAATTTTCTTCATCTTCTCTCCTATTCAGAGGTTATCAATTCAGAAGAGTCAGATTCCATGGAGGAGCTCTTCCATTCGTCAAATTTACCAAGAGGTCTGGTGAATGTGAACTGAAAAGGTTCAGCAACCAGCGCATCCCAAGCGTCTCCGGTACTTCCGGAGCTCAGGGCGAATGGTAAAGCCACGATGAAAAAGGCAGTTCCAACTACCGCAAGCCCTAAACCAAGGATGCGAATTGGAACATCAATTACCATTGCAAATGCTCCAGGGCGCTCTTCTGGAAGTGCACCTGAAACATTTCCTGCACATAATGCAAAAAACAGGCAAGCAATGGTTATTGTTTTAAAAAGATTTGCACGGTTCATGGAATTTCATTATCTGAATAATTTTTCTAAGTCAAAATATAAATTCACCAATTACCGGCGCATGATCAGAAGGCCGGTCTTGTTCTCGTGCTCCTTTATCGATTATGCATGCTTGGCATGAGGATGTCAAAACAGAATTTCCCAGAATATAGTCAATTCGCATTCCTTCATCACGTTCAAAACCCATGGTTCTAAAATCCCACCATGAAAATTGTCCAGGACGTGTATCAAATTTGCGAAAAAGGTCACTCAAGCCAAGACCGGTAAGTTTTGCCAGAAGCTCGTGTTCCTTTGGATGAAAGCTTACTTTGTTTAGCATTGCCTCCGGATTGGTGACATCTTCAGCTTTTGGAGCAATATTGAAGTCACCCATGATCGCAAAGGATCTGTCCGAATTATTTTCTGCTTGAATTTCCTGAATTAATTCTGCAAAAAAATTAAGCTTGTATTTAAATTTGTCTGATTCTGTAGTTTGTCCCTGTGGTACGTAAACATTGACTACCCTCACTCCAGAAACGGTTCCAGCAATCAGGCGGGCATTATCCGGGTCATAACCGTTGCGAAAACCAGTCTTGACATCCTCAATTGGATGTTTAGATAAAATGGCTACACCGTTATACGATTTTTGTCCGTAAAAGGCACATTCGTATCCGGACTGCCGAAGTTCCAAAACCGGGAACAATTGATCTTCAACTTTTGTTTCCTGGAGGCAGACGACATCCGGATTGTGCTCCTCAAGCCATTCTAAAAGCAGTGGCAGACGTGTCCGGATAGAATTAACATTCCAGGTTGCAAGCTTCCACAAATTCCGGAAGGTTGAGGCATTAAGATAAATCCTGTCATCCGGCAGCAAACAGGCACTGTTGCTGTATTGAACTATTTCCGCTTCATCCAGTATTCCGTTCCAGTTTCGCTCAACACGGATGCTTCCGCCGCGCCAAAAACGGTATATTGCCTCAATTAAATTTTCAGGTGTTTTGCCGGCTTGCCTAAGTTCTGAAAACTGAACACCGCCATTGTGGAGTTTTTTCTTGATGTTTTCAGGAATCAGCGATCCGAAACCCTCCTGAGAATCCATTACTCCTGAGCTAGAGATTGAAGTAGAATTGCGTTCTCCTGAATTTGCAGAAGGCGTTTTCTCATGTTTCTCTTGTTTGGACGGCTGCTTGCGTGTCTTTTTGTTGCAGTTTTTTGTTTAGGTGACATTTTGTATTCCTGTTATTTGAGATTAAATCATCTTGTTCTGATTGAAAATAATCGGTATGGTTTAAGTCTTGTACGTTTAAAAATAGCAAAATAATTTTGATAATGCGAGCTAAATATAAATCGAGAAAATCTTCCATTTAAGGAAATGAGATGAGCAGCAAAAAACAAAAAAGAGAAAATCCCAAAAAAGAGACTGGACCGCAAATTCAGAAATTAATGGAAATGCCCGTTACTGCTCGACTCGTTCTAGGCGAATGCAAGCTGGAAATTGAAGAAATACTCAGACTTGGACAAGGTTCCATGCTGGTGCTGGACACAAACGTGAAGGAAAATTTGAAGCTTTATATCAATGATGAAGAAATTGCAAAAGCAAAATCTGTAACAATAGGTGATAATCTTGGTGCAAAAATAACAGAGATTTCTTCAACAGAAAAACGACTCAAAGATCTGACCGATCTGGAATAAAGGTGATGCTTCAGTGAAATTTCTTTTGATCCAATTACGAAGGATTGGTGATGTATTAATGACAACCCCTTCAATCAGGCTGCTTCGTGAGTCTTTTCCTGAGGCACAGTTTACATTTTTGACAGAGCCTCCCTCTGATCAGGTTTTGAGGGAGAATCCTTATTTGGATGAAATTCTGCTTTTCCGAAAGACAGAAACTCTCCGAGAAACACTAAGATTTTTCCGGACTATCCGTCATCATCAGTTTGATACAGTGATTGATTTTTTCGGAAATCCAAGGAGTGCCTTAATTACGCGTTTTTCAGGAGCACCGATCCGGATTGGTTTTGGTTTTCGCGGAAGGAGCTTGGCCTATACCCATCCAGTCAAGATTTCAACAGAGATAACTTATGCTGCTCAGGATAAGGCTCAACTGCTGAAACCGCTTGGAATTTCTGCAGAAGATTTTGGACTGGATTTTTTTACAGCAGAAAAAGATCAGAATTATGCAGATGATCTTTTTGAGAAGATGGGTATAAAAAACACAGATTTTGTGGTTTCTTTGTCTCCAGTTTCACGTCAACCATACAAAGTTTGGCCTGCAGAAAGATTTGCTCTGATTGCCGACTGGCTGATAAAAACCTACAATGCAAAAGTATTGTTTCTATTTGGTCCGGGAGAATTGCATTTTATTGATTCGGTTAGAAAAGCGATGACTCAGACGGCTCTTCCGGACTATGCTGTTCCAACGCTTACTGAGACTCTTGCCATTTTGAACAAAGTAGATTTGCATCTTGGCAATGACAATGGTCCAAGACACTTTGCTGTTGCAGGCGGAACGCCAACGTTGACAATTTTCGGCAGACCATGGGCCGCAAACTGGACTCCACCTCAACAAACACTGCACCGCACTCTGGAGTATGATCCAGGCTGCAAAAATAAATGCGTCTATCCAAAATGCAATTTGGAGTGTCTTGACGGTGTAACTGTTGAAGCAGTTCAGAATGAATTGGAGAATGTGATGAAAAATATCAGATAAAGGGGTTGAATGGTTTTCATGTTTGACACAGAGAAAATGCTGGAACAACAGCTGAAAGAGGTTGAGCAGTGGCACGAAGAACTGCCTCAAGAAAGTTCTTCTGAATCAGTTGATTTTCCGGCTTTGGTCTCAACACAGCACCAGGTCAATTTTGAGTTATGGCATCAGGAAGATCTAGCTCGTGATCCGGAGGTTTCGGATACTAAAATTGCTGCAGTCAAACGCGCGATTGATGTTTTGAATCAGCGCCGGAATGACCTGATCGAACAGCTGGACCAGTTTCTGGTGAATGTCATGGGTAGTAAAAAAGTGAAAAACAGCGCTGATTTGGAACTGAACAGTGAAACTCCAGGCAGCATAATTGACCGCCTTTCCATCAATGCACTTAAAATATTTCATATGGATGAAGAAATTCAGCGTGAGGATGCTGCAGAGAGTCATCGAATAAAATGTTCCGGTAAACTCTCTGTTCTGCAGGAACAGCGTCAAGATTTGGGGCAATGTCTCGTTAAACTGCTTGCTGATTTAAGTACAGGAAAAAAGCGGCTGAAAGTTTATCAGCAATTGAAAATGTATAACGATGAAAGTTTAAATCCCGTGCTTTATCAGAAAGTCGAATCAAAGTGAACAGGCACTAAAATGGGTCCAAAGGGAATTTTTCTTGCTTTCATAATTGTCTGTGCAATCTATTTATGGAGGAAGTACCGCAAAAAAGAGCCAACCAAATCATCCAGATGGGTGAATTGGGTGCTTGGAGGTATTGCGGTTTATTATGGAATATCTGCCGTAATTATGTTTTTAGACAAAGGCTAAGAAGGTAGATCAGGAACAGATTAGCCGGCAATGCTGGATTTTTACTCTATTCTGAAAGTGGCCGGATAAATGATTGATTAAGTTGTGGAATAAAAATGGGTCTTGTATTGATTGGAATGCTGGTTGTCTCTATGGTTTTATTGGGGCTGTGGCAGAGGCGCAGAGCAAAAAAGCGTTTCCTGGAAGCAAAGCGCAAACTCAGGGAACTTAACTCAATGCCTGAATCAGACACTAATTAGTGATAGTTTTTTAGGGGATGAGAATTAGACAGCTATTTGACCGCCCTGCTGCATGGCCTGTTCTACAAGAATTGCCACAGCTTTAGGCCGCGAGAGCTTCTTTTCAGAGGCAAAGCTGTCCAGCTGCTTTAAAACGGACTCAGGAAGTCCTAACAGAATTTTTTTGACAGGCTCGTTATATTCCTTTTTTCTTCCTGCCCCCTCCCGGAAGCCTCCTCTTGCCATAATAACCTACTTCAACTCGTTGGATTTAAAAAACTCAAGAAATTACTTATTCTGCCGATACTATTAGTACATCTTTCAAGATGTATGCAAGAGTTTCATGAAACAGTTTTCAAAACTGTTTTAATTACTGATTTTAACTAACTAAATCCGGGAGAACCAGATGAATACAAACAAAAAAGTTCTTTATCCTTTTCGTCAAATAGCCATTCGCACTCGCTGTTTGCACCGCTTAAATCCTCAGGAACTCATGATCCGCAGAGGACAATGAATTCCAGGATTAACGGGAGGAAATGTCCTCCCGTAGTCCCTGTCATTTTCTTCATTCAGTCCTTTTCCTATCTTCCTTTTTGTTATTTAATCTTCGTATTCTTTGCTAAAAAGCCAACTTTGTTCAGGATCAGTCCGTAAATTTTGCCTCCCCCGCAAAAATGTGGAATGATAGATTGTGACAGTTGTAAACAAATCGGACCTGAAAAAAATTCGGCATAATGTACAAAATTCTGATTACCGGTTCAATCCACCAAATTGGTTTGGAAATCCTGCGTAAAGAAAAAGATATTGAAATCCAGTATGCTCCGGATCTTGCTTTTGCTGAAATATTTAAAATAATAGCACCGTTTCACTGTATTCTCAGCCGCTCGGAAACACCTGTAACCAGGGAATTGATTGACGAGGCGCCAAACCTGAAAGTTATTGCCCGTGCTGCAGTCGGGATAGGAAATATTGATGTAAATTATGCCACAGAAAAAGGGATTCTTGTCATCAATACACCAGGCAAAAACACAAATTCTGCTGCAGAACTTACGATAGGACTGCTTCTCTCTGCAATTAGAAAAATTATTCCTGCTCACAGCCACATGAGTAAGCTCAAGTGGGACCGACATATTTTTACCGGTATGGAACTGCTCGGAAAAACGATTGGAATAATCGGTCTAGGAAATGTCGGACATCGTGTAGCACGTTACGCAAAAGCCTTTGAAATGGAAGTGCTGGCTTATGATCCTTATATTGCCGAAGAAGTGTTTGAGCGTTATCATGCTGAAAAATGTACCCTGGAGGAACTGATTTCCTCTGCTGATATAATAACGCTGCATGTACCAAAAACGGAGGAAACTACAGGAATGATTGGTGCTGAAGAGTTCAGTCGAATGAAATCCGGAGTGGTGATTTTGAACACAGCTCGGGGCGGAATTATCCAAGAAAAGCCATTGTTGGAAGAATTAAAATCAGGCAGGGTTGCCGCAGCCGGAATTGATACATGGGAAGTGGAGCCGCCAAAACATAATCCTTTTCGGGATCTGCCCCAGGTGGTGATGTCTCCTCATGTTGGCGCCTCTACCACAGAGGCTCAAAAAAGAATTGCGAAATCAATTACGACCCAGACTACACGGGCCCTCCGCGGAGAAGTAGTAGACTATCCTGTGAATATGCCGAGCGTTCAGGTTTTAAGCAGAGGTCCTGTATCTTCTTATACCTCGCTTGCAGAAAAACTGGGTATGTTTTCTTCGCAATATATTAAATTTACTCCAACTAATTTAGAAATTATTTACCGCGGCAAATTAGCAAGGCATGATGGAACTCTCCTGAGACTCTGTTTTCTGAAGGGTTTGCTGCAGAGTAAGCAGGATTATGTGAGTTATGTTAACGCGGATCAGCAGGCTGAAAATGTTGGTCTGCATATCGAAGAAAAAGATGATCCGGGCTTTACCGATTATGAAAGCGCCATAAAATGCACACTTTTCGCATCCGGCAGACAGTTTGCTATTGGTGGAGTTGTTTTAAGCGGACCCCATCCGCGCATTACTTTGATCAATAGTTTTGTCTGCGAATTTGAGGTGGAAGGAACAATATTGGCAACCACTAATCAGGATCGACCTGGAATGGTGGGGGTACTGGGAACCTGTTTAGGTAAAAATGGCGTCAATATAGACCAGTTTCAACTGTCAAGAAATACCCGTGGCGGCGAAGCCCTGTCACTGATTCGAGTTGATGATGACCTGCCGGATTCAGTAGTTGAAGAAATCCGAAAGCAGGAAGGAATCACATCCGTTTGTAAAATCGTTTTGTAATGAATTCATGGCAATTTTAATGCAGACGTCGTCCTGTGGTGTCTGTCTGGAACTAATTTGAATTGAAAGAAAGAAAATGCGTTATCTAAAACCTTTGATGGATCAAAATTTTCTGGAATATGCGTCCTATGTGATTAAGGATCGCGCAATTCCAGATATTGTAGATGGTCTAAAACCGGTGCAACGTAGAATTTTGCACACAATGAAGGAGATGGATGATGGAAAATTCTGCAAGGTTGCAAATATTGTAGGCGATACGATGAAGCTGCATCCACACGGAGACGCATCCATTGGTTCAGCACTGGTCGTGATGGCTAACAAAGAATATTTTATTGAAAAACAGGGTAATTTTGGAAATTTACTGACTGGTGATCCTGCCTCTGCTCCAAGATACATTGAGGCCCGCCTTACTCCACTGGCTAAGGAAGCTCTCTTTAATTCTGAGTTGACTGAATATATTGACAGTTACGATGGAAGAAATAAGGAGCCTGTTGTACTGCCCTCTAAACTACCGGTATCTATTCTGTTTGGTGCAGAAGGAATTGCTGTGGGCATGTCTACTCGAATTTTACCGCATAATTTAAATGAAGTTATCAAAGCACAAATTGCTTTTCTGAAGAACCGGCCCTTCAAGCTGTTACCGGATTTTTTTAACGGGGGCCTGCTGGATGCCGGACAATATGAAGACGGAAATGGTAAGGTTCGGGTTCGTGCCCGCATCGAACTTACTGATGAAAAAATCTTAACTGTACGGGAATTGCCGTTTGGAGTGACGACTGAATCTTTGATACAGTCCGTTCAGGATGCAGTGAACAAGGGAAAATTCAAATTATCCTCAATCAACGACTTTACTGCGGAAAAAGTTGAAATTGAATTGAAAGCAACAAGAGGAATGGCTGTAGAAAAACTGCTGAAAATGCTCTTTGCTTTCACTCAGTGCGAAGTCTCGATTTCAGTCAATATGCTGCTTATTCAAGAGAATCAGCCGGCTCAGCTGACTGTCAGTGAAGTACTGCGGTACAATACTCTAAGGCTGAAAGATTTGCTAAAGCAGGAATTGCTTCTGTCTCTTGAGCAGACCAGACGGAAATGGCACCTCCGTAGAATGGAAATGTATTTCATTGGTGAGAAAATATATCAGAAACTGGAGGCTTGTGATTCTTACGAAGAAGCTCTTGAAGTTGTTGGAAAAGCTCTACTTCAGATTGAATCAGTCCTGCACTTTCCGATTGTGCAGGATGATATCGAAAAATTACTGTCACTGCAGATCAAACGTATTTCCCGCTATGATCAGAAGGAAAGCCAGAAGGAGCTTGATAAACTTAAAGTTACAATCAGTTCATTGAATAAATCATTGAGGGATATTACAAGCTACACAATTACTTACCTGGAAAAAATCAAGGATAAATATGGATCGGATTATCCGCGACGTACCAAAATCAAAATATTTGACGAAATCCGTGTTCAGGATGTGGCAGAAAAACAAAAAGTTTGCTGGGACCGCAAAGAAGGTTTTCTGGGAATGAATGTAAAGTCCGGTACTACTTCGTTTTATTGTTCTGCCTACGACAAAATAGTGTTTATCCGCAAAGACGGTTCCTATCAGGTTATCCGTGTTCCGGAAAAACAATTTATAGGCAAGGATGTTATCTTCGTGGAGAAACTGAACGCCAAGACGGTTCACAATGTGATTTATTGGGAGGGTGCAAGTCGGGTATGTTATGCAAAACGATTCCGGGTTGAAAAGTTTATTCTTGACCGGGAATATAATTTGTTTACCAGAAAAAAGGGTGCAAAAATTTTACACTTGAGCCAGGGAGAAGGGATAATACTTGAAATTTTCTTCGTACCTGTACCCAGAATTAGAAAATCCAAAGACATTTATATTCTTGATGATTTGGCAATTAAAGGGATTCAGGCCAGGGGCAACAAGGTTTCCAGTAAATCGGTACAGAGCGTGAAAGTGACTACTGTCATGCCGGAACAAGCGCAATAGCCGTCTTTACCAGAAGATACAGAAAATTAATGGATTGCATTTAATTATAAAATACTTTAGTATCAAAGCTCTGAGATTTAGTTTAAACAATTTGTTTAGAAAAAACCGTCATGTCAACGAAATGCCAGATTTGCGGAAAAACTCCGGCAAATGGAAATCGGGTAAGTCACGCAAACAACAGGACAAAACGCCGCTGGATGCCTAATTTGCAAACCGTGCGAATCCGTCAGGCAAATGGAAATCGTAAAAAAACTCGAGTTTGTACTCAGTGTATCCGCACCGGAAAAACGATTGCTGCTTAAGCTGCCGACCTTACAATCTGCCGGCATACATTCAAAACGCCGGCTGTTTGCCTGCCTCTTAACTTCACTGTTTTCATGCTTTTAAAGGATTGTACCCAAATCTACACTTTGGGACCGCAGGGTACTTTTAGTGATGAAGCCGCCCAAAAAGTCCTCAAAACGGGAGTCCGTGTTACCTATACCGGTACCTTTGCTGAAGCACTTGCAAAGGTGACGGAGGATTTGGGTTCTGCGGCAGTGGTTCCGGTTGAAAATTCTGTTGCGGGTACAGTGGCACAGGTTCAGGACTCTCTGGTCAGCAATGACCTGATTATTCTTGGTGAAATCAACTTACTGATCGAATATTCTTTGCTGGCCAATGCAGAACTGGATCAGATTGAGGATTGTTTTGCTCATCCGCAGGCACTTGAACAAAGCAGTGGATTTATCACAAAAAACTTAGGTAAAGCACAAAACCACTTCACCAGAAGTAATGTTGATTCTGGAATTCGGTTTCTGGAAGCAGTTGATTCCGGAAATAAACCTGTAGCGGCGATCGTTCCGGCTACTTTTGCGCAAGAGAATTCCAAATGGAGAAAAGCTTCAGCAATCCAGGACTATCAAAATAATACTACCCGCTTTCTGGTAGTCCGTTCCCGTAAATCAGATGAGCAGCTTGATTATTCCCGCAAAAAAACGTCTCTCCTTGTTGAGTTTCTGGATGATCGTTCGGGCTTGCTTTATCAACTGCTGAGTGTTTTCAATCTATTTAAGATCAACCTGTGCCGTTTGGAATCCAGGCCGGCAAAGGACACACCATGGGCCTACGTCTTTTATGTTGATTTCTACAATTCTGCTGACACAGAGGCTTGTCTTGAGGTGTTCAGCGTATCAAATTTTCGTTACAAAGTACTTGGAAGTTATGATTTAATCAGCTGATTGGCATACCAGATGCGTTACTGGAACAGAATAATATTTTTTATGAATTTTCAACCGCACATATATTGTCAAAACAAGAGTAGGTCATGTTTTTTTTGAGAAATATCTTTCAGAAGACAGGAATATTTTTAGGTATCACTTCAGGCTGGTTGCTCCTTTGTGGTATTGACAGAAGTCCAAAACAGGCAAATTTTGGACTTAAGGATCTGCAGGCAAAAAATATGCTGCAGTCCATGCCTCCCCTCTCAGAAATTCCTTTAAGTTTTTATCTCCTTGCCTCAGCTTTTATTGCTTCAGTAGTTAGTGCTATTCTACTGGTACGATTTCTTCACAAAAAGAAAATCAGGGAAGGACTGGAAAAAATTGCGGAAGATCAGGCTCAATTGTCAGTGGATTCTGAATTTGAAGCTAGACAGGTGGATGATGAGGACCGTGAATTTATAAAAATAATGTGCAACTCAAAGGATCCAGTAACATTGTTGCCAGTCATAATGTCTACAAAAGTATTTGAAAAGACTGCAGAGGACTATAAAAAATCCCGTAAATTTTCAAAATCAGATTTGGAAAAAATATTTTTACTGCGAAAAAGTTTGCAGTTCACATTTAAAAACACGGGAGTTGAATTTACCTGCTCACAAATGCTTGAACCCGGAACACATTTGGAATGTGTGATTCACCACAAGGGAAAAAATGTAGTTTTCACGACTTCCATTCTTGACTCTACTGAGAAGCAGCTGCTGATAAAACCACCGAGAGTTAATAAGCGCCCTGCCAATATGAAACAATTTTCTGAATTATTCTGCAATATACGACGCGGAAAAGATGCAGATTATGAGTTCAAGTTTAAAATAATAGGGCAGTTGACGAAAGATCTCAACGCTGTTATTCTGAGCCACACCAGAAATATCAAGAAATTGCAGATTCGCATTTCCGAACGCCTGCCGATGGATTTGGAGATGGACTTTCTGCTGGTTACTGCAGTTAATTATGAAATGATGCAGGGTTTTGATGTAGGTAATCTGCAACAACATGCTCTTTCCGGAATTATAAAAGACATGAGTGCCGGAGGAATAAAGGTCCAGATAGGCGAGTTGCCGACCCAGGGGATCAACAAGGGAGACGTTTTTCTTTTTCATCTACCGAATGCAAGTTTACGCGGCAACCTGGCTGCAACCGTTCTTGATGTGTTATCAAGGCGCGGTCGTAATGAAATTCACTTTGCTTTCCGTGACACTGATATGCTGACACATATGAAACTCAATCAATATCTGCATCGGAAAAAAGTAAATATGGAGGCCGCCTGATTGGAAAAATTTTGCTGACAAAATGTTTCGAAAAATATTTTATGGAATCAGCCTTTTAGCTTTACTGGTAATTGCAGGCGGTTATGGTTTTTTAAGAACAAAATTACCTCAGCGTTCAGGTGAAATAAAACTTTCCGGCCTAAAAAGCAAAGTTGATGTTGTCTTTGACAAGTGGGGAATTCCGCATATTGAGGCAGCAAACGAGCAGGATGCCTATCATGCTTTAGGTTATCTGAATGCACAGGATCGGATTTTTCAGCTGGAATTGATGGTTCGTGTTGCTCATGGCAGGCTTTCAGAAATGCTGGGTGAAGCGACCCTCGACGTAGATCGCTATTTCCGTACTCTGGGCATCCAGCGCTTTGCCAAAAAATATGCTGCAGAACATTTCAGGAATAATCCTCCAAAAATTCAAAAAGCCCTTAAAGCCTACCTTTCCGGTCTGAACAGCTTTGTTGCTTCCGGACCAACTCCGATTGAGTTCACGCTGTTAGGTATTCCAAAACGCGAATACAGCCTTGTGGATCTGGTCAGCATTTCTGCATACATGTCCTACACATTCACCAATGCAGTCCGGCAGGATCCGCTGATTTCTTATATTCATAAAAAACTTGGCAGCAACTACCTCAAGGACCTGGCCATCTACTGGCCAGAAGGTGATACACAGATTAAAGTTTCAAAAAAAGATGCAGCAGAAGATCTGGAGTTGGCAGCACTTTTTGCAGAAATGGATAATCTGCTGGATCTGATACCTCCGTTTTTCGGCAGCAACTCCTGGGTTGTTTCCGGTTCACGTACCAAATCCGGTAAAGTTATTTTAGCCAATGATCCCCACATTGGTTATGCAGCACCGGCAACCTGGTATGAAGCTCACCTGAAAACTCCTGATTGGGAACTCTACGGACATCACTTGGCAGGAATCCCCTTTGCGATTCTGGGCCACAACCATCGCATGGCCTGGGGTGTTACCATGCTGCAGAATGATGATCTGGATTATTATCGTGAGCAGGCGAATCCTGAAAATCCGGACCAGGTCCGGTTCGGTAATCACTGGGAGGATCTGAAAATTATAGAAGAAACAATTTCCGTCAAGGGAAAAGTAGATGTTCCTCTGCGGATAAGGATTTCAAGACATGGTCCCATCATCAATGATGTGTTGGAATCTGTCGGAAAAACAGAGAGCCAACCGGTTGCACTGGCCTGGCAGATGCTGAGCAATTTTGAAAATTCAACGGAGCAGGTTTTTTATGAACTGAGTCACTCAGAAAGCCTTGCGGATACACAAGCTGCAGTCAGCAAACTCCATGCACCCGGTTTGAATATCAACTATGGAGATGCAGAAGGAAATATCGCCTGGTGGGCAGCAGCACGCTTACTGATTCGACCCTCACATGTAAATTCTTTTATTATCCTGGATGGAGCGGGTGGCAGGGATGAAGTCCTGGGATACCGGGATTTCTCCGCAAATCCCCAGGCAGTTAATCCATGGTCCGGTATAGTATTCAACGGCAATAATCAGCCGGGGGACGTGGGAAATGGTCTTGAACCAGGTTATTATGCACCTGAGGAGAGGGCACATCGAATGAATCAGCTGCTTGATCCAAATAAATTTGATTGGACAGCAGCAGACATGCGGCAGATTCAACTGGATACGAAACATCCACGGATCAGTAATTTTCGTCAGCACTTTATGAAAGTGATTTCAGAATCTTCCGTACACAGCGAAGTATTCCGTCAGGCTGCAGAAGTATTTAAAAACTGGGAGGGAGTGCATGAAAAAAACGCTCTAGGACCGACTATTTTTCACCGACTCTTTTATCATTTGAGTATCAGTATTTTTGCAGATGAAATTGAAGAAAAGGGAACTCTCGTTCTACTCAATTCTTCACTGATTGATAAAAGCATGCCGTTGCTGCTGAACAATCCGCAATCTCCCTGGTGGGACAATCTGCAAACACCGGACAAGCTTGAAAATCAACAGGAGATACTGCAGACGGCCTGGGTTAATGCAGTGCATAGCTTGGAAGAAGATTATGGTCCAGATGTGAACACCTGGAATTGGGGCAGGATTCACACACTGGAAATTCAGCATTTGCTGGGACGTAAAAAACCGCTGAATTTAATATTTAATATCGGTCCTTTTGCTGTTCCCGGAAGCAAAGGAGTGATTAACCAGATTCGACATAAATATGGACCAAAAGAACTGAAAGTCAGTTCCGGCCCCTCAACTCGCCGTGTGATAGATTTTGGAGATGCTGAAAATTCAACTGGAATAAGTCCAACCGGACAGTCCGGATATTTTTTTGATCAGCATTACCAGGATCAAACCCCTCTCTACCTTGCCGGAAAATCACGCAGACAAATTATCAATCTCGATAGGATTCCGGGAAATAAAAAATCACAATTGATTTTTCTTCCCTGACACGGTATTTTTGTAATTCGGGAACCTAACAGGTTCGCAGCTTCATTAGTAAAATTTCTTGAGAAAAAGTTTTGACTGACAGAGAGATGGATACATTTACCATAGACAATTTGCCGCCGGTTGAACAGTGGCCGGGGATCTGAAAAGGTGAAAGGTTGCTAGTACATCGTCAATCTTAATTAGATATTATTTAATCAGAGGATATAACCGTTTTAACTTAATACGAGCATCTTCATTTTTGAAGCGCCAAATAATTTTACTTTCCTTTGAGTTTCGTTCTTCAGTCCAAGTATTAACTTCATTTATTAACGCTGTTTTATCTGGAATTCTTCTATCAAGACATTCGCGACCAAGAATGCTGAACTCAATTTCAGCCATGTTCAACCAACTCCCATGTATCGGCGTATAATGGAAATCGAGTTTATCCAAAATTCGTCTTGCTTCTTTGGGATTGAAAGTCTTGTACAAAGATACCTCAATGTGTGTATTAAGATTATCCATAACGAGCGTAATTAGGCAGGTCTGAACTTTCGTGAATTACAGGGCTTCAACCACAATCATGTTTGACGAGGCAGTTTTGTGTCTCAGGGCCCGGGCTTCGCTGTATTCCGGGGAATTAATAAACTTTTTCGCCGTTTCCAGGCTTTCAAATTCCAAAATTATAATTCGGTCGGGTTCCCAGTTGCCTTCAAGTTTTTCAGATTTTCCTCCCCGTGCCAGGTACTTTCCTCCATAGGCGGCAATAGCCGGCGGTGCAAGTTTCTTGTATTCCTCATAACGTTCCGGATCATTGACCGTAATATCTGCAATCACGAATGCACTCATTTTATTCTCCTCTTGTTGTAGGTTTAACTGAAAAAGCATTTCATGTGTTATCCCGGGCTTGATCAGGGATCCAGCTGAGCGTTCTGTTTGATTTCGCACTTTGCTGCCTCACCCCTGGATTCTAGCTTGCGCGGGAATGACAGGTGGTTGGTGGTAACAGCTTTATACGAATTAGTTAATGTTGTCGAATTAAGGGGTCACTAGACTTAATTCTAAAACAGACAAATTCATGTCATTTTAATTCTTCCATTTTACCACAGAGTCACAGAGAATAAGGAAGATTTTATTTTCCCGGTAAAATACCTATTGACATCTCTATTTATTGGGAGTAGTTTTCTAATTTCGTTGAATATCCAATCCATAACCTGACAGAAAGGAGTCGCTATGCTAAATCTGAAATCAGTGATAATCGGTGTTTTATCTGGAGTTGCACTTGTTTTTATTTTAGGTGCAGCCGATCGAAAAGGAAAGAAGGGTCCTCCGCCGGCAGGAATGTTCCAACTCTATGCTATCCCCAACAATGACAGCAAGGCAGTAATTCTTAATACTGCAAATGGAGAATATAAAATTGCAAATCTTGATCTTTCGCCAAATTTTGAATCCGGCGACAGATTCATGGGTCCTCCGCCGGAATAGCACAATTGCAACTAACAAAAACGATCTACTGCGTGACTGAACCCGGTAATGAGAATCAGCCGGGTCTGTTGCCTTATTAAGCTAGTGAAATCGTTTCAGCATCTTATTACTTAAAGTATGAGTAAATGCTTAAACGGATTTTTAACAATAGTTTACCCGAAAAAAGGAGAAAATATGTGCTCGATATTAATATTAAATCCTTACAAAATTGTACGAAAAAATATTACAAATATAATTATTTTAGCGTGCTTTTTATTCACAGGGTGTTCTTTGGCTGTTCCTGAACCTGATGAAGCTAATCAAACTTTGCTGATTATTCCTGTTGAAAGTCGTCAAACACTGCAGAAATTTATATGGACTTTACATGTTTCAATTGAGGATTCATCCAGTAATGAAAAACATAATCATATCATTAACCCAAATCCAAAAAGTCTTTTTTCTTATAGTACACAACTAAAGCCTGGTAAATACAAAATTACAAAAATGATAAGAAAGGCAAATCCCGGGTTTAAACTAGGTGGTAAGAAAAAACGACGCCCTGAAAAGGTCAGTAATCTCGATGGTTTTGAACTTAAAAAGGGTGGGGTAACAATCCTCAATAAAAAGTTCCTGTTTCAGCAGCCTCAATCTAAACTTGGTAATCCACCTAAAAGAGGTCAAAATCAACGGAAAATGACCGATCATGAGAGGAATCTAGAGAAAATGAAGAGGAAGAAGGAAAGAAAAACCGATCAGGAGGAGATGAAGAAACAAAGAGTTAGGTTCGTTCAGATTGTTGATTTGGATGAAAGTTTTAAAACTAAATTATTGGAGGAATTAAAAGAGGTAGAGAATTACGACAAATGGAAGTGAGATTGAAAAAATATCCTCCACATCTACGCTAAAGCAGGGACAGTGTTAAACCCTGCAGTATGAGTTTTGCTTTCACTCTATTATTTAGTGGTACTAATTTTTGCTCCCCGGAATCGGGTCACCGGAGTCTCTTTCAGTAACGGCCTGTTTAAAGCCGACTTCTTCAGCACGCTGCTTAAACCTGATGCCTTCGGGACTGTGTCGGGCAATGCCGTCGAACAGAGTGGCAATTGACTGGGTGCTGGATAGCCCCATGTTTTCATAAGCCTGATTGACCATCATTTTCATCATCATCAGCTGGTTCTTTGGCACTCCCTTTATCCGGTCAGTCAGTTGCAGAACGGTATCATCCAGCTCCTTAAGTGGTACCGACTGAAAAACCAGCCCCATTTCTTCCGCCTTCTTTCCTGATATCAGGTTGCCTGTAAAAAGCATAAATTTGGCTTTTTCCAACCCCAGGCGGTAGACCCACATGGCTGTAGTCGGACAGCCCCAGACACGTGAGGGGGGATAACCAATCCGTGCTTTTTCATTCATTATGATGATGTCGCAGCACAGAGCAATATCACTGCCTCCGGCAACTGCATCGCCATTTATCCTGCCTATAACCGGTTTATTGCAGCGCCAGATTGACATAAAGTTCTGTGTGCAGCGGTCCATAAAATTATAATCAATCATGGGATCCCAGGGCATCTCCTGAATTCCAGGGTTCTCTCCCGGAGTTTCCGCGAATTCTTTTAAATCATAACCACCACAAAATCCTCGTCCGGCTCCGGTCAGCACAACAACATGGACAGAGTCATCTTTTGCTGCATGCTTAAAAGCTGAGGCAATATCGTCAGGCATAGTTTCACTTATTGCATTAAATCTTTCTGGACGGTTGAGAGTTATTGTGGCAACACGATCCATTGATTCATACAAAACTGAACCAAAATCCATAAGCAGTTTTATCCTTTGATGTGTTGATAGTTTATGAAGAGGTTTTATTTTATTTAAAGTGGGACTGATGATACCGGCAGATGTTGCGGCAGACGATCTTTCAGTATCTGGATATGTTCCGGGCCGGTTCCGCAACAACCACCGATAATTTGCACACCATAGTTATTGATCCAGTCCTCAATTTCTGCGGCATATTCATTTGGCGTACAGATTTCCTTAAAATTCCAGTCCGGCTTTTCGATCTCTCCGGTTTCGGCGTAGGCCAGTTTTGTTCCCGACCAGTGCCTGCTTAAAATTTCGAGTGCAGGCGGTGTATCTCTAACCTGGCTGTGCATGATACCAGCCGCATCGCCACCAAGCGGAGAAACTGCCTCAACCAATTCTTCAAAATCAACTGAGGGGAGTGAATTTTTCCAGTGCCAGGTCTGCACACTTTTTCCATCATCGGACATCATTGCACTGTAGCCGATCCAGACCGGCAACCCAGTTGAGAGGGCGGCTTCGATGACCAGTTTTGCATTTACTGCATCCCTCATCATCTCAGTGATAATTAAATCCACTCCGGCTTCCGCAATAATTTCGGCTAATTCCAGATAGTTTTGTGCCACTTTTTCGCCGGCAGCGACTTCCTGTTGACTGGTGAAAGGAGCCATACTTGACATCGAACCGGCAATCCAGGTTTCATGTTTGGCAGAATTATCGCGGGCCTCTTTGGCGAGTTGAACAGCCTCAGTGTTGATGGCCCTGACCTCGCCGCCCATATCGATACTTTCAAGAACGTGTCTTGCAGTGGAGTAAGTATTGGCGGTAATGACCTGTGCACCCGCCCGGATATAATCTTCATGCACCTGAAGCACAACTTCAGGATGTGACTTGTGAGCAAGTCCACTCCAGACATCCGAATCCATAGCCACCCCACGTTTTTGAATCTCTGTGGAAACTCCGCCGTCGAGCAGGATTATCTCATTATCATTTAATCTCTCAAACAAGGAAGTCATAATTCTTCCATCACTTTTATTCCATTTGCAAACGGACATCGACCATTGGTTTGAAGCTCCCACCACTGGGCAATTTAGATTTTCTGATACTGGAAGAAAAATATTCCGCTATTAGAGCTAGCCCCGCAAATGGCTCTCCAGCAGGGGCAGTCGGTCATGCCCGAAAAACATTTCGTCTTCAACAAAAAAAGTGGGGGCTCCAAACGCTCCACGTTTGACCGCCTCTTCGGTATTCTTGAAAAGAGCATCTTTGACTTCATGCATTCCGGCACGCTCTACCACCTCCTGTCCAATCAGTGACGCGACCACTTCCGGGTCAGCAATGTCCAGGTTATCCGCCCAGTATGCATTGAAAAGTGTGTGAGCTGCCTGTGGAATCTGCTCAGGTGGCAAACCTGACAGCGCGCGCATGACCAGCACGGTACGTACTGGAAAATCCGGAGGCATCTGCAGTGGAATCCCGTAATGTCTTGAAAGCCGCTGCAGATCCTTGAGCAGATAAGGTTTTTTTGCAGGTGTCAGTCCGGGAGTATTGGAGGTGCCGACCGCTTTGAAAATTCCGCCCAGTAAAATCGGGTTCCACAGCAAATCTGCATTGCAGCGTTGTGCGACGTTCTCAATGAGCGTGGAAGCAACATAGGAATAGGGGCTGACTACATCGAAATAAAAATCAATTTGTTTTTTCATTTTCCTACATTTAAAACTTTATTTGTGAGTTATGAATTTTTGTTTGATACTGAGCTGTTGACTGCTGCATGTCATCCTGACCAAATATAGATACCTGATAAAGTGCTGACAACTTATAAGATCCCTCACTTAGATTGGGGTTTATACGATAATACCCGTGACAGTCGAGTACACGAGTTCACTGTTAAAATTTAATAGTAAAAATAAGGTAACTGCACAGGTTCCGGAGGAAGGATTTTTCATCCGGAAGGCAGAGACGTTGTCAGTTATTGAGAAAATCTTTTAGATGGTTATAGTATTCCATTTTATTTGAAATGTCATTATGTCCTGCATCCGAAATTGTTTTGACTGTTATCTGCTCCGGAGGAAATTCACTTATCAGGCGCAGTGAATGCTTTTTTGGAATGACCTCATCATTTTCTGCAATCAGCACGATTGTTTTTGCGCTGATATCTTTTACTCTGCCTATTGAGTCATATTTATCTTTCAACATCAAAAACATGGGATAGATCGGGAATTTGTTTTGTGCAACACTTTTGATGCTGTCAAAAGGAGAGATCAGCAGCATTTTTTCAACCGGTCTTTTTGAAGCCAGATAAGTTGCGGCACCGCTTCCCAGGCTTCTGCCCATCACAGAAATCCTTTCCTGTTTTTTCTGCACTTTGTCAAAAAGAGCCAGTGCATCCGCAAAAATGCCTGCCTCAGTCGGTTGTCCGGAACTTCCGCCGTAACCGCGGTAATTAAGCAGATAGACTGTATGCAACGGAAATGCTGTTATAAAATCAGCCGCATTGTAAACAACTGTTTCCGCGTTTCCGCCGAAATAGAGCAGTGCTTGCTCTCTTCCGGAATTGAGTACAATTACTTTAAGTGTTTCATTTTCATTTTCCAGTGTCAGCGTTTCATAAGCGTGGGGTATTTTGCCGGTAGGAAAATAGAGCAGTTTTCTCTGGAAGAAAAACAGCACTGCTCCGGCAATGAGATAAATCAGTAAAATATAAATCATTTTCTCAAAGATTTTTAATCTCATGATTTGGTCTGCACTGGTTGTTATAACCTAGTCCAAGCCCCCTTTCCGGAACTGCGGATAACTGCTTCAAGGACCTTCATGTTGGCGAAAGCATCCTCCAGCGGCGTCGGAACCTCCGTGTCATTTAGCACGGACAGTGAAAAAAGGTCGCCCTGTATTGTATACTGGTCGCAAATTTCAAGCACGATTTCTTCAAGCTGATCTCCGTTCTGGTGCAGCATTCTGCACGGCACATCCGGCGGGGCATTGAAAGGTATCTCAATCTCAATTCTGCCCTCCGTTCCAAAAATGTTTACCCGCTGATAGGGCGTCAGCTGGGTGGAACAGGTGAAGGATGAGGTACCTTCACCAAAGTCAAGAATCCCGGAACAGAGTCTGTCGGTTCTGAATTCAGGATCATATTCTAGCTTTCCCAAAACTCTCTGCGGCTCCATACCGAAGATGAATCGTGCAAGCGAAATGCAGTAGCAACCAATGTCCATCAATCCTCCTCCTCCAATGTCAGTCATGTTGCGGATGTTTTCAGGGTCAGCATTGAAGTAGGAAAAAAATGAATGAATGGTCTGCAGTGTACCGATCTTCCCCTCTTTTACCAGCTGCAGTGCACGCTGCCATTGGGGATGATGACGGTACATGAAGGCTTCCATTACTTTCAATTCAGGATGTTTCCGCGCTTCATCGAGCAATTCTTCTGCCTCAACAGTTGTCAGGCCAATGGGTTTTTCGCATAAAACGTGTTTGCCTGCTTTTAATGCTTTGATCGCCCATGGTACATGCAGATGATTTGGCAGGGGAATATAAACTGCATCAATTTCAGCATCCGCCAGCAGTTCTTCATAGGAACCGTAAGCTTGCGGAATTCCCAGTTGCTCCGCCGCTGCCTTTCCACGCTCCAGACTCTGAGAAGCAATTGCTGCAATTTCAGAATACTTACCTATTTGCATAGCCGGGATCACCTTTTCGAGACCAATTTTTGCTGTGCTCAGAACTCCCCAACGAACCTTTTTCATTTAACCTCTTCTTAACAGATTTCAGGTATTCATCAACATTGAAAGCTAAAGTTATTTAGCCAAAATGTCAATCCAGCAGATTCCATATCATGTCTTACACCCCTTTGTTTTCATTATTGCGCAATCTGGAATCCATGGGTGCTTCTTCAAAGCCTGTTCTCGTTCAGATCTTGTGATACCTCGATTGTCATTCCCGCGTACGTGGAAATCCAGGAGTATTACTGCAAATCATGTTTCTACCTAACCGAAAAACGTAAAGAATGCTGTCACCCAGCTTAATAATCCCATCTAATGAAATTGCAGCTTGTGTTAAGATCATAGTCAGCTACAATCAGCGGAAACAGCAGATAATCCAAATGCATTTTACAGGATAGTACTAACAGAATAATTTTATACAAAACAGCAACATATGGTTCCAATTATAGATTTCAGAAGTTCAACAGTTGAAAAGCAGATGCATGCAGCATATACCACCTGCGGATTTGCAGTCTTTACAAATATTTTTGATTCCTGGCTTAGCGAGTTTTTGGATTGGCAGCAGTTAGTGGAAGAATTCTTCAACCTGTCTGATATCAAAAAAACAAAGTATTCATACAGTGGTGTTGCCGACAATCTTGGCTATAGCGGCATAACAGAAGAACGTTTGACTCCAAACAAACCGGGTGATTTGAAAGAAGCATTTAATTGGAAATCACCGGACAAAATGAAGGACCAATATTGGCCTAAAGAAATTCCTGAATTTAAACCTTTAGCTCAAAAAATTCTTAGAATTGCGGAGCTTCTTTCACTTGAATTCCTTTACAGGTTTGAAAATATTTTGAAATTGCCTAAAGGGAGGTTTGTTGAACAGCACTTGGATGGGGCTTCCACGATGAGGATAATAAAATATCCGCCTCATAAAGGTGAAATAAAGCAAGATCAGTTGAGAGGTAATGAGCATACTGATTATGGTTCAATCACTTTGCTCTGGAGATTTGATGATGTTTCAGGGCTTCAGGTTTTTGACAGAGAAAAGGATGGCTGGTTTGATGTTCCAATAGTTAAAAATTCCATTGTTCTGAATGTGGGTGATATGCTGCAGAGGTGGTCGAATGACACTTTTAAGTCTACCCCCCACAGGGTGGTTAATGCAGAAATGAATAAAGCAAGATATTCAATGCCATATTTTGTTGATCCCGGCCGGGATGTTTTAATAAGTAATCTGACAGATCAACCAGACAAATATCCTCCGATCAGTGCCGAAGAATACCTCAAATGGAGGCTTGCTCAGTCATCTGCCGATCAGAGTTATGTTCAAAATAAAGAGATCGAGGCCGAAGGAGTTCAATATCTTCCAAACTATTAAACTTAAATCCATTACCACCTTCAATTACGTTCTAGCAGAATTCTGTTTTCAACCACATCGGGTTTATACCTCAATTGAGTGAGAATGGTAATTCAGGTTAAAGATAGTGTTTTTAAATGCCTCATCTCGATTCCAACGTGCGAGGGAATGACTAGGTTTTAACGGATGTCTCAGACATGCTTAGCGGGAACTTAGCCGGAATGGCAGTTGGACATATAGCATAAAATGAAAAAAGAATCACAAAAGGTAAACCAATGCTGGTAAAAATGCTGGTAAATAATTTTATACTATTCTGGTAATTGAAATAAACTTACATATCTGACATTTCAACCTTATGAGACGGTTTTTGACTTTTAAAAAATTGGTTTCTGTTTGAAGCACTCTCTTTATTATTGAAATCCAAAATGCTATTCTTATTCATGACAGCAGATACTTTTTAAGTCGGTGCTTTTATATATGACGACATTAGTAAACCGGATTTACCTCTTTGTATACAACTCCTCAAAAACCGGAGTAGATAATAATTCCAACTAAAAACATGAACAAATCATTACCTGAACTGGAGCGCCCGGAGTTTTCAGTGAAAGACGCAAGTCTCCTCCTGGAAGAAAACTACGGACTTTGTTGTACACTTGAAGAACTACCCGGAGAAAGGGACCGAAATTATCTGGCTCAGGAGCATAATGGTGAATCTTATGTTTTAAAGATTTCGAATTCCTGCGAAACGCTCGAATTTCTGAAAGTACAGAATAATGCGCTTGAAAGTGCGGCAATGCTGCTTGAAAAGGGAAGGATTCCCAGCGTTTTTCCTAATAAAAATGGAGAACCACTTTCACGTGTCAGGTCCACAAACGGCAGTCTGCACTGGCTACGTCTGGTACCTTATGTTGATGGACTTTCCATGGCGGAGTACCGTCCTCATACCAGAGAGTTTTTGCTGGAACTTGGAGCAATGTGCGGAACCGTAACAAAGGCACTCCACAAAATCCCTTTGCGTACTCTTGACCGCAGGCTTCTTTGGGAAATGCATAATGTGCAGGATACTCTGAATGAATATCTAACTTGGATCAAAGACAAAAAGCTGCGGATCCGGGTCAGCCGGTCACTGGATTTGTACAAACGGACAATGGAACCTCTTGAATCCAAATTGAGGCGCGGCTGGATTCATAATGACTTCAACGATTACAACGTTCTAGTTTTGCCAAAACTCGCTGGAACTCCTGATTTAGGATTGATCGATTTTGGCGACATGACCCATTCCTACCTTGTGGCTGAACCTGCAGTTGCCTGCGCCTACGCGATGCTGGACAAGCCCGATCCTCTTGAGGCGGCGGTTCACCTGATTCGCGGTTTTCATCAGCGCTTTCCGCTTGAAGAAAACGAGCTTGAGATACTGTTTCCGATGATACTGATGCGTCTTTGTTTGAGTCTAACAATAGGTGCGTTCCAACAGCAGAACGACCCTAAAAACGAATATCTTGGAATCAGTCAGCAACACGCATGCGAATTACTGGAACGGCTACATGAGGTTAATCCCCGCTTTGCGCACTATCTCTTCAGGGACGCCTGTAATATGGAAGCTTTTCCGAGCTTGCCTGAATTCAGCAAATGGCAAAAAAAGGTTGCCGGATCATTTCACTTTCTTCTTGGAGAACCGCTTAATACTGAAAAAACAACGGTACTTGATCTGAGCGCAGGTAGTTCTTTTTCTGTAAAATCCGAAGGGATGTCTCTGGAGGTACAACAGGAATTTTTAGATACATATCTGAGAGAAAAGAATGCTGAAATTGGTGTAGGAAAGTATTTGGAAGCGCGCTCATTCTATGCTGCTGATGAATTTGTGAATGACTCTCTTGATGGTCATGAGAAAAGAACCATACATCTTGGTATTGACATCTGTGTACCTGCCGGAACGGTTATTTATGCGCCAATCAAAGGTGTCGTCCATCAAATCCAGGATAATAAGAGTGAGCTAGATTACGGACCTACAGTGATATTAAAGCATCAGCCGGAAGATGGTCCCGTGTTTTATACACTTTATGGTCACTTGAGCCGGGAGTGTTTGAAGCAATTAAAAACAGGGCAAATTGTCAGTGGTGGTACGGCTCTGGCCAAAATAGGAGACTCAAATGAAAATGGAGGCTGGCTTCCGCATGTTCACTTTCAGATTATCCTCGATCTGTTTGATTACGACGGCAACTACCCCGGAGTAGCACTGCCTTCCAGAAAAAAAGTCTGGTGCAGCATTTGTCCCGATCCCGGCATGATGCTGGGATTTGGCAGCGAAAGCACAGCTGAGGAAATTGATTCCGGACAACTGCTGAACAGGCGGAGAAATGTTTTTGGTCAGTCATTGAGTCTTTCTTATCAGGAACCACTCATAATTGTTCGAGGTCAGGGGCAGTCGCTGATTGACTCCAAAGGACAGTTTTATCTGGACTGCGTCAACAATGTTGCTCATGTGGGTCATTCTCATCCAGATATTGCAAAGGCACAAAGCAATCAGGCTTATGTTTTGAACACCAATACCCGATATCTGAACCCGGTCAATATTGAGTATGCGGAGCGTCTTTGCGGGTTGTTCCCTGAGCCGCTTAACACTTGTTTTCTTGTCTGTTCCGGAAGCGAAGCAAACGAACTTGCCCTGCGGATTGCCGGCACGGTCAACGGACAAAAGGACATGATTGTACTCGAGGAAGCATATCACGGCAATACAAAAGCGAATATAGAAATCAGTCCCTACAAACACAACGGGCCTGGTGGGAATGGACCGCCGGAATGGGTACATGAAATTCCAATGCCTTATCTGTATCGTGGGTTGCATCGAGATCCGGCCACTGCGGGAAAGCTTTATGCTGATGAGGTTCTTAAAGTCTGTGAAAAACTTTTCGGACAAGGGAAAAAACCTGCAGCGTTTATCTGTGAATCCATGCTTGGCTGCGGCGGCCACGTTCCTCTTCCGGATGGGTTCCTGAAGCATTCCTACCAACATGTGAGGCAATATGGAGGGCTCTGCATTGCCGATGAAGTTCAGGTAGGTTTTGGACGTGCAGGTAAGCATTTCTGGTCATTTGAATTGCAGGACGTGGTACCGGACATTGTTACTCTCGGTAAGCCAATCGGAAACGGACATCCACTTGGTGCGGTAATTACAACACAGAAGATTGCGAAAGAATTCGCCAACGGCATGGAATATTTCAATACTTTCGGAGGAAACCAAGTTTCCTGTTCTGTGGGAATGGCGGTTCTGGATATCATGGAAAATGAGGGGCTTCAGCAAAATGCGCTGGAAACAGGAAGCTGGCTGAAAGAGAAATTGGAAATGCTGAAAAACGTTTTTCCGCTGATCGGAGATGTTCGCGGTGAGGGTTTGTTTCTGGGAGTTGAACTGGTTCTAGATCCTGAAACGAGGGAGCCTGCGCCGCTTCAAGCGGATTACCTGGTCGAAAGGCTGAAATCACGCAAGATTCTGCTCAGTACTGAGGGGCCGGGACACAACGTCCTGAAATTCAAACCACCCATGGTTTTCAACCAAAGTGATGCACAGCATCTGCTTGTAGAGCTGCAACAGGTGTTGCGCGAAAGTCCGATGCAGAAAAATCTTAAAGCATAAATGGCCAAACGAAAACGCATTGCTATTGAGGGATTAGTACTGAATGCAGTAAAAATTCTCCCCTGTTTCCAACAGCTGCAGATTTTGAGAAAGTTCAGGGTTCACTGTTAGTCGATTTGGTGGATTTTCCGTTTGAATTAATCAGAGTGTGAATCGCAAAGAGAAAGTATATGGAGGTGATCGCAGACGTTATTTTTGAAATGGGTTCAATTATTCTTATGGGAATTGTTTTTTTCGTTCTGTATGTCTATGGAAAATTGTTTCTCATTAAAATTGGTTTAATTGAAGTTGAAGAAGTTGATGAATTCCAAAAGGGAGATGATCCGGATCGAAGAATGTGAAATGAATAATTTCAGGAATTAATGGGACACGACACTTAAATTCTAAAAAGCGACAAATTAGTTTCCTCATAATTTATGTTGGTAAAAATGATGGTAAATAATTTAGTGCTTAGAAACTCGTTTAATGCAAGCCTAAGAATTCACCTGTCCCGCAGAAAGACCTCCCGAATTATCATGAATTCAGATTACACTGTCCATTTCATGAGATAGGGGTTAAGTTAAGTATCATTATGAATAATCAACTCATCACCACAAAAAGGAGAAAACTATGCAACCAATGATCGTGATTATGAATTTCAGCTATGCCATTGGCGGAGGACTTATCACCCTTGTTTTCATGTATTTTGGCTACAAGTGGCTCGATCTTTTGACTCCATTCGATACTGGAGAGGAATTGAGCAAGGGCAATCGTGCTGTGGGCCAGGTGGTCGGCAGCATCTTCATCGGTATTGGAGTTGCAATCGGCTTGGTTATCGGTCTGGGGCTGAATTAAGGATGAGGAAGACCGTACTGCTCATAGCAGCCGTTGTGATTCCCATAATGCTGGAGGCCGCCGATATACCTGAGGTAACTGACCGCCACTGGACAAGGAAGTACGATCAGTACTTTCGCAAGTACTCGAAACGTTTTTTCGGACCTGCAATTGACTGGCACTGGTTCAAGGCTCAGGGTATTGCTGAATCAGGATTGCGCAGAAATGCACGCAGCTGGGTCAATGCGAAGGGGATCATGCAATTGATGCCTCGCACCTTTGCAGAACTGAAAAAAAAGAATCCCGAACTGAAAAATGTGTTGGAACCCCGCTGGAACATTGCTGCCGGAATCTACTATGACTCAACAATGTTTATGAAATGGCAGGAGGATCGTCCGTTTCTGGATCGAATGCGTTTCATGTTTGGCAGCTACAATGCGGGGTTTCGCACCATTCTGAGAGCACAGAAGCTTAGCAGAAAACATGGTTTCAATGGCACGGACTGGGAAAGCATTAAATCAGTTGCCCCCAGGGTTTCTAAATGGCGAGAAAAGGAAACCCTCGGTTATGTTCGTAAAATTGAAATACTAATGGGAGAGCCCGAAGAGTCAGGTTTGGCGGCATTAATTAATAAATACTGGTAAATATACTGGTAAATAATTTTGCAGAATATAAAGAAAAAGAATTCATATACACATAATTCTCAACAAAAGTGATGCTCAGCATCTGCCTGGAGAACTGGAATTAAAATTTTTGTCAAACTAAATTACCCGAAAAAACAAAATGAGTTCATTTGCAAAAATCGCCATTGTTACGGGAGCTGGCACAGGTATAGGCCGGAGTACTGCCCTTGCGTTATTAAGGGATGGTTATTCTGTTGTTCTAGCAGGGCGCCGTAAAGAACCCCTGGAATCCACGGCCAAAGAATCCGGAGACGATGGTTCGAGGACTCTAGTTTGCCCTACGGACGTGGGCGATCCGGATTCCGTACTGGCACTGTTTGCAAAAACAAGGACAACTTTCGGACGGCTGGACCTGCTCTTTAACAATGCCGGAATCAGCGCACCCTCTGTACCGCTGGAAGAACTTACCTACACGCAGTGGAAAGTAGTTGTTGACGTAAATCTTACAGGAAGCTTTCTCTGTATTCAGGAGGCATTTAAGATTATGAAGGATCAAATCCCCAGAGGTGGACGAATCATAAATAACGGGTCAATTTCTGCGCATGTACCACGTCCTTTTTCGTCTCCCTACACGGCAACAAAACACGCAATGACAGGACTTACTCGTTCTACAGCACTGGAAGGACGAGCCTATGACATAGCCTGCGGGCAGATCGATATTGGAAACGCTGCCACTGAAATGACCACTCGTATGCGGGATGGTATCCTTCAGCCCAATGGAGAAACTGCCGTCGAACCAACAATGGATGTCGAAAACGCTGGGAATGCCGTTGTTCACATGGCGGGACTTCCGCTGGACGCGAACGTGCTCTTCATGACTGTAATGGCAACCAAAATGCCTTTCGTCGGGCGCGGATGACATGGTGACATAATTTTTACGGAAGCAGTGTATTTGCGTGCTGGTAAAATATTGGTAAATTATTTTGACTTGTTTAATAATGTTATAAGGACAGTAATCCAAAAAAACAAACAGGTACTTTATATGAGAAACGTACTCGTATTCATTTTTCTTTCCCTCCTTATTTTTAATCAATCTATTTCTGCTCAGTCAGGTGATACAGGAGCTTTGTCTTACCTAAAAGAGAATGCAAGATGGGGATGGTATGACTATGGTAAAGAGGAAGATGGAAAATATGTGGGAGAGATTAAGAATTTGAAACCAGATGGATCAGGTACATACACCTATGGCAAAGGAAAATGGGAAGGCGACAAGTTTGAAGGACAGTGGAAGAGAGGCAATTTTCACGGACACGGTACTTATACCCGTTCTGATGGGCATAAGTTTGTGGGCGAATGGAAAAATAATGTTTTAAATGATTTTACGGAATACGACAAATACGGGAACATTGTCAGAAAGTACGTGAATGGAGTGAAAGTAGTGCTCGAGCAGTCAAAAGCGCTAAATGAAAAAAGAGAAAGTGGAACTCTTTTCAGGGATGGGCCACGTATAAAGTGGGAAGAAGGCGGCAAAAAATGGTTTACTACCGGTGATGAGAAGACACAGGGAAAATACGAGGGTGAAATACTGGATGGTGTTCCGCATGGTCAGGGTACGTACTACTGGTTTAATGTCAACAGGTATGAAGGTGAATGGGAGTACGGTTTGTTCGATGGACAGGGAACCTACTACTCGTATCCCAGTGGAGTTAAAGTGGTAGGGGAGTTCAGGAGAGATAAAGAATGGAACACATTGCGCTATGACAAAGACGGAAATATCATTGAAAAGATTGTAAGAGGAAAATTGAAAAAAGACTGATCAGCGGTGTTTTGAAATTAATTACAATTTACCGCTTGCAGAGGTTTTTCAGTACTGGTAAAATTGCTGGTATAAATATTGCTACATTTTATTATTACAATTTACCAGCAACAGGAAAAAACATGAAACAGGACAAACTAACAGAGTCAGCGATAAAAGAGGCGAAATCCGGAGCAAAACAATTCAAACTGTCGGACGGCGGAGGTTTATATCTGCTGGTTCATTCAAATGGCTCAAAATATTGGAGGTTTGACTTTCGATTTGAAGGTAAACAGAAATCATCTTCTTTAGGTGTCTGGCCCGAAGTATCATTGGTGGAAGCCAGATCCAGGCGGAATGAAGCCAAATTGAAAATCAGGGAAGGCATAAATCCCATTCAGGAAAAAAAGAAGAAATCAGCACAGCAGCGTGAACAGGTCTGGAAAAAAGAAAATTCCGAAGAGCATAGCGGCCCTAAATTACAACAAGTAGATCAAAAACAAGGGCAGAAAAAAACTACTCAATCTACACGAAAACCGACCCGGGATGCAGTCAGTTTGCTTAAAACTAATATTTATCCTGAACTTGGAGAAAAGCCTGTTTCGGAGATCAACAAACAGGATGTGACCGCAATCCTAAAGAATGTTTACAGTAGCAGGAAAGAAGTAATTCAGATTATCTGGAATATTTATCCTAATTACCCTGTCGTACAACTTGCGGTTCTGTTTATTTTGTTATTTGTGACAATTGATTTCTTGCCGGCACTGGTTACAACGAGCCTGTATTTCATCATTACAGTTTGTGTTACAGTTGGCAGGGACTTATGGATTGATAACAAACAGCAATATTAATCGGCTCAAAACTCTCCTTCAAATCCTCCGGAAAACACGTAAATCAATGTTATTGAATTGAATTTCCGTAACCACCCTATCAGCAGAAATCAGTCTGGTAGTAGCCTTCTTCGAAGCGGTTGAAATACTGACCCAAAAGAGGGTGCAATACAGGTTGGGGAGAAGGTTCTTCTTCAAGGTTTTGTTCTGCCACATAAGTTGTGGTGTTCGACTGATCGACCAGCACATGATACCAGGGTTTGTCACGCGGAGGTTTGCTTTTTGCCATTTCACGGTACCATTCTTCTGATCCCTGAAAGTCGGCATCAACATCGACGATTACCCCCCTGTAATCAAAACGGAGATGGTGGATGATTTGTCCAATACTGAATTTGCAGAAAGTATCCATATGATTTATTGGGGAAATATATTCAAATTTCATAGATCAAAACCTTGTTTCACTGAAAAGCGTTGTTTTGTCATCCCGGACGAGACCCGAGATCCAGCATAATCGTCCCGTTTGGAAGGGGAATTTTAATCCTCCCCCCTGGATTCATGCTTCTGCGAGAATGACAACTTTTAGTGGATGAATTAAGGGGACAAGATACATAATTCAAAAAAATGACTCACTTCATGTCCCCATAATTCTTCAATGGCTTGTCCGGATCAGCTGCTCCAGCACCTCATAAGGCTGTGCTCCCACAAGTCCCCGATTTCCGGAAACGAAAGTCGGGACTCCGGTGACACCAAGCTCGTGAGCACGTTTCCAATCGGCGTCCACCGCATCCCGGAAACTGCGTTTACGGATCATCTCTTCAGCCGCATCACGGTCCAGCCCAGCAGCTTCAGCAACTTCCAGCAGTACCACGGGTTCGGCGAGGTTGCGGCCCTCTGCGAAATACGCCTCAAAGAGTTTCAGGTTCAACGCCTCTCCTTCCGGAAATGATTCGCCCCACTTCGCGAGTTCCTGTGCGAGTCGGCTGTTATAGGTGTGGGAACGGTTTCCGTAAGCTAAGTTTTCCTCGGTCATCAAAGCAGACATGCGCTGCTTCATTGCCTCGATGTCAGTGCCGCGTCCCTGAAACAAATCTTCCAGCGAAAGCCCGGAATCCGGAGTATCCGGATGCAGCGGAAAGTGTGTCCAGCGCACTGTAAGTCCGTATTTCTTTTTCAATCGTTCGACACGCCCGGTGACGAGGTAGCACCACGGTCAGACGAAATCACTGAATATTTCCAGAACTTGAGTGGTTTCCATTGACATAAAAATTAAAGGGACACAATACTTAATTCTGAAAAAGGACACACATCATGTCCCCATAATTTTTTCTGCATGAGAAAGTAGATTTGTATCAGTATCCATAGATTTCCACATCCAGTGGTATTAAGAAATTTAGTAGCAATCGGTAAGCAATAGTTACATCTAATAATGAAACCAGCCGTTGAGATCGTAGGAAATTCCGGAGCCGGAAAAGCCCTCCACAGCCAAAACAAATCCGGTCAGAATGATACCCAGTGCAGAACCAATCACATTGTGCGTGGCTGGGTTGCCCATCACCTTCGTGGGTTTGTGTACCAGTTCATGAAAGTTGATGGATTCGTCAACCTGTTGCAGCAAAACTTTGGCGTGGCTGATTTGTTTGTACTCCAAAGTATTGGCATCATTATCGGCATCCATTAGTTCCTTTTCCAGAAAAAACAATTCCTTCTGTACCTGATCACGTTGGTCAGAACTAAGAGTTTGCAGTTTGGTCGCCTTGGAGATGGCAAAGATGCAAATCGATGAAATAGCAACTACAGTGATAATCAACAGCCAAATCGTGGAGACATGATGACGCATTTGAGTCCAGGCAATCAAATTGAGAAACAACACACACAAAATTGCATAACTGAGCAGAATGGAAGTGTATGCCTGAATGCGCAGATAAAAGACTTCACCAAAGGAGCGCAGAGTTTTGCGGCAGATCATCCAGGCAAAAACATTCACCGGTTGCTTGATGTCAATGTACACATATTTATCATTTTCCTCGCTCCGGTCGAATTCCTGCGTTTTGTCAATGGTGCTATCTCTGTCCTTTTCCTCCGGATGCGGTCTATGAAACAAAAACTCACTCAAACGGAGTCCCGGATACTGAATCAACTGACCCAGTTTTTTTAAGGTGGTTGCTCTTCTTTTGAAATCGTGGGTGCAGACAAACCCAAACAAAAGATTTCCTCCACTTCCGAGAAAAAATCCTATCAGACAACCGATAAAGATGATCACTTCCAAAGTGGTATCACCAAAAGCGTTCAAACCGTAACTCAGGCGTATCAGAAATGTACTCAACATAATCGTAAGAGCCGCCGACAGGATGCATAAAAAGTAAATCGGTGGGAATTTAAGCTGATACACCGAACTCAGAATTTGATGCAGAACAAAACCGGCAGTAACTTCATCCTTTCCGTTGGAGGCGGTTTCCGCAGTGAACAACTCATCTGTCGGATGCTTCCGGAACCGACTGCTGGATTCTTCGTCCATTTTGAAGGAAATCCCCTGCAGGGTGACATCGTTTTCATCCATCGCACAGACTAGTTCATCTTCAATTAAACCGGGATGATTTCCGGGATTTGTCCAAGCGTTTCCCACCAAGCGGCGGTTGGTTTGATCCTCAGTCCAGTGAGGAGCGGGGCGACTGAGTTGAGCGTAATCTTCCGGACGGTAATAGCCGTATTTAACCGAAACGATCAATCCACGTAAGGAGAAAAAAAGATAGGCCATGATAATCTGAAACAGATCAACATTTTGCACAAGACTCTCAGGAGCAAAAATTCTCAGTAACAGGGTGGTCACGACTAACCAGAAAATCGGATAGAATAAGATCCACATAAAGATATGATTGCCGCGTGAATTGTGCTTAAGCGAACACACAAACAGGCAACGGTGGTTCATTACATGCCAGGCTCTGGAGAACGAACGCTCGACCAGCAGAACGGCAATCGGAGAAATCAGTACTGGAGGCAAATTCTCGTAAAGCAAGGTGGTCCAGAATTGTTTCCAGGAGAATTCGACAGGAGTGTGGAGTGTGTGTAATTTATCTTCAGGAATCGAACTTCGTAGTTTGGCCGCATCAAGGCTATTGGAAAACTGAGACAACAATTGCCCATCTTCCTCTTTAGAAGGACGCCTTTTATGTAGCCTTGATTTATTTTTATGATGCTTCACCTCCGGAAACGAAGGTTTTGAAACTGCCTCATCCATTTTTTCTCTTTTTAAACTGGTTTCAAATGGGATAAATTAATTACTAAACTGCGCCTTGTCTTGGCTCTGTTGCTCAGAATGAAAATAAAACGAATTGCATATATTTGTTTTCACTTTTTATCTAAGCTTATTTGTTTAGTTTTGATTCACAGAAAACATTACATTTGTCATCCCGAACTTGATCCGGGATCCAGCTCAGCAATAGCGTTCGATTCCCACAATCTGCTCATCCGAGTAGCGGTCTCCATGTGCAAATCCAACTGGTAAAATCCGTTCAATTTCTGTCCGGTCTTCATCAGTAAGTTTAATTTCAGCTGCTCCCGCCCACTCTTTTAGATGTGCCGCGCTTCGTGTTCCTGGAATCGGTATCAGATGCTCTTCCTGGTCTAGAATCCAAGCCAGTGCGGCTTCTGTTGTGCTCCATCCACGGGATCGGGCAAAGTTCCGGAAACCGGAAATCATTTTGCAGTTGGCTGAAAAATTTGGTTCCAGAAAACGAGGCATGTTTTTGCGGAAATCTGTATCCAGGAAACCGGCAGGATCCGGGAAAGTATCCGTTAGCATTGCCCTTGCCAGAGGCGAGAAAGGTACAAAAGCAACACCCAGTTCAGCGCAGGCCTGCAGCATTCCAAGTTCCGGATAACGGGTCCAGAGCGAATATTCATTCTGTACGGCCGTTACCGGATGTACTGCATGCGCTCTGCGCAGTGAAGACGGCGCAATTTCCGAAAATCCGAAGCCCCCGATTTTACCCTCGTTTTTGAATTTTGTCAGCGTTTCCGCAACGTCTTCAATCTCAATCGACCAGTCCCGGCGGTGAATGTAGTAAAGCTCCACATGCTCAACCCTGAGACGTTTCAGCGAACCTTCGAGTGCTTTGCGTAATGCCGCTTCCGAATTATCATTTTCGCCCCGCTTCCCTCCGACAACGATTCCGCCTTTGGTTGCAATACTGAAGCGGTGTCCCCGTTCCTGCTGGTATTCTCCGATTAATTCTTCCGAGTAGCCCTTTCCATATAATTCGGCTGTGTCCAGAAAAGTTATGCCCTGGTCGCGTGCAGCGTCGAGGCATTCGAAGCTTTCTGCTTTATCTGTGGTTCCGAAAAATCCTGCAAAGCTCATGCAGCCGAGGCCAATGGCCGAAACGTCCGGTCCGTCAAGGCCCAATTTTCGTGTTTTCATTATTTATCCTTCTAATTTTCCTGATCAAAAAGGCTGTTAATTATTTCTGATACCTATCTTTCCACTCTCCGTATGTCATACCATAGACAATTTCTTTGGCAGAATCAACAGTGATCTCCTCTCCGCGCTCCACCGCCTCGGCCGAATACCACTTGGCCAGACAGTTGCGGCAGAAGCCTGAAAGGTTCATCAGGTCAAGGTTCTGCACATCCTTGCGTGAATCAAGATGGCTGAGCAGCCTGCGGAATACCGCAGCTTCGATTTCAGTACGTGTCTCTGTTTTCATTATTCTTTTCCTTTCTTTGGTAGTGAGTTGTTCATTTTGTAAATACGGCAACCTTCAGCTCAGTCCGGCAAGAGCAAGACCTTTATTAAATCGCAGAATTGCTCCCGGATAGGTCTGCTCAAGGTGAGCTTGGCTGAAGTTTGGGTTCATCTCCAACACCTTGGCAAGTGCCGCCTTAGCCTGCTCTTGTTGTTTGAGCATTGCATGAATGGCCACAAGGAAGGCAAAGGCCCAGAAAGAGGAAATTGTTAATCTGTGGGGACCACTTTAATGTGGAGTTTGTAAACAGTCAAGATTTGCGGGACAGGGGGGATAAGATGTATTCTGCTAAACGACATTTGCTTGAAGCAGAACTATCTGCCTTCTCGATAGCTGTAGTTGGTATTGAAACGGGAAAGCAGGTAGTCACTGTAAACCAGTGGTTCACCATCGCCCATGACAGGCACCGCTTCAGCCTCCATGCAAGGATCAAAGAAGTAGGCAAGTGAGTAGCGATGATGGCCCGAGCGGTTTTTGACGCGGTGCGGAGAGGAACGCCAACGCCCTCCTGAAAGGTGCGCGAGCCAGTCCGCCGCATTCACAATTATCTGATCCGGAGTCGCGGTTACCTCCACCCACGAGCCGTCCTGCACCTTCACTTCCAGCCCGCCAACCCGATCCTGCACAAGCAGCGTGAGAAACCCATGATCCGTGTGTGGTGCAGACCCAAAGGAATCCTGTGGTTCTTCCGGAACTTCGGGCCAGTAATGGAGCAGACGCAAAAACTCAGTAGGTTGCCGAAACCACGCTTCGTACAATCCGATCTCGATTCCGAGTGCTTTTAGACACAACTTTGCCAACTTGCGGGCCGTGCAATTCACGTCCTGCCAATACGCGGTCATCTTGTCCTGAAACCCTGGAACTTCCTGTGCCCATTGGTTCGGTCCCTGAAGCGGTTTACCTAAACGTGGATCGTTTTCGAGCACCTCGTGCATCAGCATGAACGATTCAGAGGTGTTGGGTCTCTGGACCTTTGCGACTGAGGAGGTACGTGAGGTGCTGGACTTGGGGGAGATATAGCCTCGATGCGCCGAGTTGATCGCGTAGCTATTTTTCACTGATAGCGGAAGTTTATGAAACGCACGGGATGCGGCAAATGCGGATTCCCGACTTTCCGGATCGAGGTACGCATTGTTGCAGATGCAAAATCCAACCTCGCTAAAAGCGGAATCCAATGCGGCTACGATTTCTTTTTCAGCGCTGGCGAGGTCAATTGTGGGGAGTGCGGGATGTTTCACAGTAACAGGCATTTCAGCGGGTTTCACTTCCCGTTAAATTCTTCAATCAACTCATCAATTTGCGGGGCGAGCGAAAAAATGCTGTTCCAGTAAGAATCGTGATCGTACCATTGTGAATTCAATTCATCCAGCTCGCGTCCCTGCTGTTCAATCCAGGTAAAGTATTTGAGATTGTGGATTCTTTTCTTTTCATAATGTGTCAATTCCAGCACATTATCTATTCCAGAATCCATCATCAACTGCATATCTTTGTGTGCATCAATGCCGGTGTATGCACCCCGTTCTGACGTCAGTTCTTCAATACGCGAACCGTAAAGTTCCATTGAATCTGTCAAGATTGTAATCACGTAATCGTCTTCGGTCAACTCAAAATATTTTGCAAATTTGATTGCTGCAAGCACGTTTCCAATACCTGAAATTCCCAACAGGTCCAACTGCTTAGCTAATTCCGGATCCACACCGTAGTAGGCAAGTGTATCCCGCCCGGTGGCCTCATTGAAAAGACGCAGCAGACGAACCGCAGCCTCATCATCAACTCCAATCACCATATCCGTGTTTTTGCAGTCTTGAATCCACGGTACATGTTTGTCGCCAATACCTTCGATACGGTGATCTCCAAAACCGTTGTTCAACAGAGTGGGACACTGCAGGGCCTCAGCAACAGCCAATTTTGAACCAGGGAACTTTTCTTTCAGAAAATATCCAAAGGCCATTGAACCTGCAGATCCGGAAGAGGAAATGGCACCGACAAATCTATTGTTTGCACCCATTTCCTTTTTTAAGACTTCTTCAGCAGCTTTGCCTGTTACCATATAATGCCAAAGCGGATTTCCAAATTCTTCGAACTGATTGAAGATCTGGATATCGTTCCGCGTGTTTCTCAGTTCCCAGCATTTGTCAAATATTTCTTTCACATTGCTTTCACATCCCGGAGTTGCAATCACTTCTCCGGCCACTTTCTCCAACCATTCAAAACGTTCGCGCGACATATTTTCCGGTAAAATCGCAATTGAATCGCAGCCCAGCAGAGAAGACACATAAGCACCACCTCTGCAGTAGTTTCCGGTGGATGGCCAGACTGCCTTAGTTTCTCCAGGACAAAATTGTCCAGTGGTTAAAGCCGGAGCCAGGCAGCCGTATGTCGCCCCCACTTTATGCGCACCGGTTGGAAACCACTTGCCGACCAGTGCTATTATTTTTGCTTTGACACCGGAAAGTTCCGGAGGAATAACGATGTAATTCACACCGCCGAAACCAATGGAATGGGGGTTTGTAACGACTTTGACTGCACCACTATTCATTCTCTCAATTCTTGTATCTAACAGGGCAATTCTTTTTTCAAATAGATCATATCTTTTTTCCATTTCTCGAATTGTTTCTATTTTTTCTGCAGGTATTTTCTTAACAACACCTCCACACTTTTCAATAAATTCACCGTATGTATCACAAATAAGCTTTCTTTTATCTTCCAATGCTCTATAGAGGGCTTTAAGTACAGATTCTTGAAATCCATCTGGTCCAGAAAGTTTTGAATCTCCAAATGAATTTAGATTTTTTCCTTTAAAGGTGACAAAAGTTGTTTCTTTTACTTTCACGGCGTCAATATGATATACACAAGTATCCAAAGAAATTCCTGCAGGTGGAAGAGGTTCCACTTCTTTTAGAAACTCCGAAATAAGTGAAATGGATATGTTTGAAAGGAGTGTGGGATCGAATTCTTCCGAATCCTTTGAATGCGCAGCTACATAACAGGTTTCTTCAGATTGACCAAAAAGCGAGGAACTCAGAAGAAGAAAGGAGAGAATGATGAGTAGTTTTTTCATATGGTTTCCTATAAGTGATTTAGGATAATTCAAGATATACCATCATTGGGCAAATTTTACAAGATTTGGACAGATATTGTATGGATGTCTGACTGTGAAGAATCATACTGGGGCAAACACAGGAGATGATGAGGGAGGAAGATTATTGAGAGTAGATGACTTCTCTGAGCCAGCCTGATATTCCAGAGGTTCTTTCAGTCCAAGTTGTTCCATCAGGAGAGGTTTGGATGGTTCCATTCTTACTCACCGTCACGAAGAGTCCGTTTCCGTAGGTGGCTGCTTTGAAGAAACCATAAGAGTACGAGTTCTCATAGGATCCTTCGGTCCAAGTGGTTCCATCATGAGAAATGAGGATATTCCCATCAAGACCTATCGTCAAGAAGATTCCATTTCCGTAGGTGACTCCTAAGAATTCTTCTGATGTTCCAGAGTTTCTTTTAGCCCAAGTGGTTCCATCAGGAGAGGTGAGGATGGTTCCATTATCACCTACTGCCACGAAGAGTCCGTTTCCGTAGGTGAGTCCGTGGAGGTCTTCGAGATCCTGTGGTGTCCCATATTCCGCATTATGGCACGGCGATGCGCCGTAGTAACAGGTTCTTTCAGTCCAAGTTGTTCCATCAGTAGAGGTGTGGATCTTACCCTTGGTTCCATACGTCACGAAGAGTCCATTTCCGTAGTAGATTCTATGTGCAGGCCCGGGGGGTCCGGCTGCAGTAGCAGAAGCATCAGAGGGACTTTTAGTCCAAGTGGTTCCATCAGGAGAGGTGAGGAAGGTTCCATACTCACCCACCGTCACGAAGAGTCCGTTTCCGTAGGTGACTCCATAGAGATCATTTGATGTCCCAGAGTTTCTTTTAGCCCAAGTGATTCCATCAGGAGAGATGAGGATGGTTCCATTATCACCACCTACTGTCACGAAGAGTCCGTTTCCGTAGGTGACATCATAGAGATGGACTCTTGCTCCAAACGGGCCTGGTGGGGAGGTTCTTTGAGTCCAAGTGGTTCCATCAGGAGAGGTGAGGATGGTTCCATTATCACCTACTGCCACGAAGAGTCCCTTGGTCTTATCCTTTTCTATTTTAAGAACGACAGGTTCATCATAACAGGTTTCTTCAGACGCAAAAAACCCCACTTTATGCGCACCGGTTGGAAACCACTTGCCGCCGACCAGTGCTATTATATTTGCTTTGACCCCGGAATGTTCCGGAGGAAAAACGATGTAATACAAACCGCCGAAACCAATGGAATGGGGGTTTGTAACGACTTTGACTGCACCACTATTCATTCTCTCAATTCTTGTATCTAACAGGGCAATTCTTTTTTCAAATAGATCATATCTTTTTTCCATTTCTCGAATTGTTTCTATTTTTTCTGCAGGTATTTTCTTAACAACACCTCCACACTTTTCAATAAATTCACCGT
>ENA-UPTF01000243-UPTF01000243.1-marine-metagenome-genome-assembly--contig:-NODE-243-length-39471-cov-4.545895_pt1 | contig 39471 bp, 35 predicted proteins | sample MGYA00238166_ERZ767019 | MGnify/ENA primary metagenome ERZ767019 (study PRJEB28930, sample SAMN06266391) | marine metagenome | isolation source: Sea water from 250 m depth | place: Atlantic Ocean | study... | reverse complement strand
AGTTAACTCTGAAACTGCAGGAGAAATAAGCATTGATGGAGTAGTTGTTGTGCCTTGTATTTTGTTTGTTATATATTTTGCTATGTATTCATCATAATCAAGACCATAGACAGCTGCCATTCTTCTTGCATCAGCCTCTGTCATTCCCCTTTTAGCTAATTCTTTAAGCACATCTGATTGAGTGGTAACTCCCATAGAGGTAGCCTGCTTATTAACATCTTCTAACGATTGTGAATTAGAAATATATGGAATCAAAATAAGTAGAAGAACTAAAATATTTTTAATCATTAACTATTATTTAATAGAGGTTTAGTATATACTCTCATCAAATAAACCACCGTTCCCCTACGGTTGGTAACTCTTACGAGTATCTAGATGAAACGCAAATTTAAATGAAAAATATATAAAGACCAATTTCAAAAAATTATCAAACACCATTAATATTTGGATTTAGCCATTTTTTTGCTTTTTCAATTGTTATATTTCTTCTTTTAGCATAATCTATTACCTGATCACTCGATATTTTACCGAGTCCAAAATATTTTGCATTACTATTAGCAAAATAATATCCAGAAACTGAAGATGCTGGCCACATAGCAAAATTTTCTGTAAGTTTAACTCCAATATTTTTTTCAACATCCATAAGTTTCCAAAGCGTACTTTTTTCAAGATGGTCAGGACAAGCAGGATAACCAGGTGCTGGTCTTATTCCTATATATTTTTCTTTAATTAAATCTTCATTTGTTGTAGCTTCATCTTTAGCATATCCCCAAATGCTAGTTCTAATTTGTTTGTGTAGATATTCAGCAAATGCCTCTGCTAAACGATCAGCTAATGCTTTTAGCATAATACTACTGTAGTCATCGTTATCATCTTCATATTTTTTACAAAGCTCATCACTACCAAATCCTGTAGAAACACAAAACGTTCCAATGTAATCCTTCTTAGAAGAATTTTTTGGAGCTATAAAATCTGAAAGTGCAATGTTTGGAATTCCACTAGATTTTTTTGCCTGTTGACGAAGTGTTAAAAAATGAGCTACCACTTTTTTCCTTTTTTCATCATTATAAACCTCTATATCATCACCCACAGAATTTGCAGGAAAAATACTATAAACAGCCCTAGCACGTAATAATTTATTTTTAATAATTTCTTCTAAAAGAGAGTTTGCATCATCAAAGAGTTGTTTTGCTTCTTTACCATTAGCCTCATAGTTAAATATATCAGGATATATACCATGTAAATTCCAAGATCTAAAAAATTGCGTCCAATCTATATAACCTCTTAGTATAGATAAATCATCAATCTCTAAAGTATTAACTCCAATGCTATTAGGCTTATAAATAACTTCTTTTTCCCACTCAATAGAAAACTTGTTTTTTCTAGCCTCAGAAATGGAAATAAAATTTTTCTCTACTTTTCTTTTCAAAAATTTATTTCTTATCTCTTCATACTTTAAACTTACATCCTTAACAAACTTATCTCTATCATCACTTAGTAGTGTAGTTGCTACAGGAACAGCCTTTGAAGCATCATTTACGTGAATAACACTACCGCTATACTCTGAAGCAATTTTTACAGCAGTATGTGTTCTAGAAGTAGTAGCACCACCAATTAATACTGGTGTTTTAGAACCAATTTTTTCTAATTCCTTTACTAAAGTTACCATTTCATCTAGAGAAGGTGTTATTAAACCACTAAGTCCAATAATATCTACATGTTCATTGATAGCAGTATCAATAATTTTTTCTGGAGGAACCATTACCCCTAAATCAATAATTTCATAATTGTTACATCCTAGAACTACTCCAACAATGTTTTTACCAATATCATGGACATCACCCTTAACCGTTGCCATAAGAACTTTCCCTGCAGACTTTCTATCAGAATCTTTCTCTTCTTCAATAAAAGGAACAAGATAAGCCACTGCTTTTTTCATTACACGAGCTGATTTTACTACCTGAGGTAAAAACATTTTTCCACTTCCAAAAAGATCACCAACCACATTCATACCATTCATTAAATATTTTTCAATAACATTGATAGCTTTATCTTCTTTAAGTCGAGCCTCTTCAGCATCTAACTCAGCATATTTATCAATACCTTTTACTAGTGAATATGTGATTCTTTCTTGAAGGGTTTCTTCTCTCCATTCTTCAGTCACAGAGGATGATTTTTTAACATCTCCACTCAATGATTCTGCGTAATCCAGTAACCTTTCTGTTGCATCATCCCTCCTATTAAGAATTACATCTTCTACGTAATCAAGTAATTCTTTTGGAATATCATCATAAATTTCAAGCATAGAAGGATTAACAATTCCCATTCTCATGCCATTTTTAATTGCATGGTATAGAAAAACTGAGTGCATAGCTTCTCTAACTACGTTATTTCCACGAAAAGAAAAAGACACATTACTAACACCACCACTTACATTAGCATGAGGTAAATTTTTTGTAATCCACTTAGTTGCATCAATAAAATCTAAAGCATAGGATTTATGTTCTTCAATTCCTGTAGCTACAGGAAAAATATTTGGATCAAAAATGATATCTTCAGGACTAAACCCAACTTTATCTACAAGTAAATTATATGACTTTTTACATATATCAATTCTTCGTTTATACGTATCAGCCTGTCCATTTTCATCAAATGCCATAACAATCACAGCAGCTCCAAAACGTTTAATTATTTTAGCTTGAGAAAGAAAAATTTCTTCACCCTCTTTTAAACTAATTGAATTAACAACACATTTTCCTTGTACAACCTTAAGACCAGCTTCAATAATTTCCCACTTTGAACTATCAATCATTATTGGAATCCTTGCTATATCTGGTTCTGCTTGGATAAGATTTAAAAATTTTATCATAGACTCTTTGCCATCAAGCATACCTTCATCCATATTAACGTCAATAATTTGAGCTCCTCCTTCTACCTGATCCCTAGCAACTTCTATAGCTTCCTCAAAATTATTTTCTTTAATAAGTCTAAGAAATTTTCTTGAACCTGTCACATTAGTCCTTTCACCAACGTTTACAAATGTAATATTTGGAGTTAATACAAAAGGTTCAAGTCCTGATAGCGTTAAATACTTAGATTTATTTTTCAACTGTTTAAATTTATTTTTCTTGGAGAATACTTTTTAGCAGATTCTGCAATTAACTTAATATGCTCTTCTGTTGTACCACAACATCCTCCAACAATGTTTACAATACCATCTTTTAAATATTTTTCTAAAAGGTTTTGCATTTCTTCTGGAGTCTGATCATACTCTCCAAATGCATTTGGTAATCCGGCATTAGGGTGAGCAGAAACATAAAATTCTGATTTATCACTTAGTCTTTTTACATATGGCATAAGCTGATCAGCACCTAGTGCACAATTAAAACCAATACTAAAAATTGGCATATGTGAGACGGATATCATAAAAGCATTAACTGTTTGACCAGATAATGTCCTACCACTTTGATCTGTAATTGTACCACTTACCATCAAAGGAATATCCAACTTATTATTTTCCATATAAGTATCAATAGCAAATAATGCTGCTTTTGCATTTAATGTATCAAAGATGGTTTCTAAAAGGAGTATATCAACTCCACCATCAACTAGACCTTTAATTTGTTCAGTATAAGAAATTACCAATTCATCAAAAGTTATAGCTCTAAATCCAGGATCACTAACATCTGGGGACATGCTAGCAGTTTTATTTGTAGGTCCAATAGATCCTGCAACAAATCTTGGTTTACTTGGATCCTTTATACTATACTCATCTGTTAATTTCTTTGCTATTTTTGCGGATTCAAAATTTAGCTCATACACAAGATCTTCCATATTATAATCAGCCATTGATATAGAATTTGAAGAAAAAGTATTTGTTTCTAAAATATCGGCTCCTGAATCCAAATATTTTTTATGAATTTCACTAATAATTTGGGGTTGGGTGATAGAAAGTAAATCATTATTTCCCTTTAATGGTGTAGGATAATTTTTAAACCTTTCTCCTCGAAAATCTTCTTCCTTTAGATTATATGCCTGAATCATAGTTCCCATAGCACCATCTAAAACTAATATTCTTTCTTTTATAACATCGTAAAGAGATTTCATAGTAAATTATTTTTAGAAGTAATTAAACTTTAAGGGATTTTAATTTTAAAGCATAAAACTCATATGTCCCAAATAAGAAAAAACTATAAAATAAAGATCCAAAAAGGGTTGAATAGTAAAAAGGAATTGCTGCAGTATAGCAAGCAAGTATTCCAAAAATATTTTTTGGGTACATACTACTAGAAGCCCATACTCCAAAATTTGTAATTAAAAAGAAAACAAGACTTGAAGAAATGGTAATACCTAAAATTCTAATAAAACTTCTTTTTTTAAGAGTTTTTATCCCTATAATAGCAATGATTAAAAAACTAGCATACTGCCAAATAAAACCTGGATAAAACCATATAAATTCTCCATAATAACCACTTAAAATAACGTTATTAATAACAAGATCACTTATCCACAAAGAAAATATAGGAATAATAAAAGCTAGGTGTTTATTGCTAAAATATGATGCACTAAAAAGTGCTATAGCAACAATGGGAGTAAAATTAGGAACATGAGGTACAATCCTTGAAAAACTAGCCAGAAATACTAGTAAAATTAAAATTGTATATTTTTTTTTCATATTTTAATTAAGCATTTGTATAATTTTTTTACCAAACGTCTTCTGTGTAATTTATGTATTCTTCTGTTCCACCTAAAGACTTCCAGTCAGAATCTTGTGTTAATCTAGATGATATTCCTCCCCTTGGATTACAGTCAAGCACAATACGTAACCTTTTAGGTTTATAAACTTTTATTAAATCATCATAAATAACATTAATTAATCTCTCATAAGAAATAATTACATCCCTGTATTGTTGTAAATAAATTTTTAGAGATTTTAGTTCAATAACTTTTTTTCCAGGATAAATCAAAACATATAAAGCAGCAAAATCTGGCTGTCCATATACACCTAAAAAAGTTAGTTCAGGTTGCTTTAATTTAATTTCATACGTTTTCTTATCTGGATTAGAAATTGCTTTTAAAAATTTCGTATCCACGTCTTTATATGTTTTTTTCATAATGTTTTATTTAATAATATTTTTAATTTTTTCAATCAAATCAAGTTTTTCCCAAGTAAATAAATCAACATTATAATCAACTTTTTTACCATCTAAAGAAGTGAACATTTTAGAAACAGTAATTGGTTTTCTTCCCATATGCCCATAAGAGGCAGTATCTCTAAACATGGGATTTCTAAGCTTTAATCTATTTTCTATAGCATATGGCGTCATATCAATACCTTTTGTTATAGCATCAGAGATTTCACCATCATTCATACTAGAATGTGAAGTACCAAAAGTATTTACATAAATACCCATAGGTTGTGCTACACCAATTGCATAACTTACCTGAACGAGTACCTCATCTGCTACACCTGCAGCACATAAGTTTTTTGCAATATGTCTTGTTGCATAAGCAGCACTCCTATCCACTTTACTAGGATCTTTACCAGAAAATGCACCTCCTCCATGAGCACCTTTTCCTCCATACGTATCAACAATAATTTTTCTTCCAGTAAGACCAGTATCTCCATGAGGACCACCAATAACAAATTTTCCGGTTGGATTCACATGATAGGTAATTTTATCATTAAATAAATTTGAATACTGAGGGTATTTTTTAATTACTCTAGGAATTAATATATTAATAACATCACTCTTTATTTTTTTTAGCATATTATCATCTGAATCAAATTCATCATGCTGTGTAGATATTACTATGCTATCAATTCTAGATGGTTTTCCATTATTATACTCAATAGTCACTTGAGATTTAGAATCAGGTCTTAAATATTTAATTTCATCATTTTCTCTTCTTATTTCAGCAAGTACAATTAGAAGCTTATGAGATAAATCTATTGTAATAGGCATATAATCATCAGTTTCATTACACGCATAACCAAACATCATACCCTGATCACCAGCTCCCTGCTCTTTATCAACGGACCTATCTACACCTTGATTTATATCAGATGACTGCGAATGTAAGGATGAAAAAATTCCACATGATAATGCATCGAACTGATAATCACTTTTATTATAACCAATATCATTAATAACACCCCTTATTACTTTATCATGATCAATAATTGATCTTGATTTTATTTCTCCAGCTACTACTACCTGTCCAGTTGTGACAAGAGTTTCACACGCTACTTTAGAATTTAAATCAAAAGCTAAAAATTCATCTAGTATTGCATCACTAATTTGATCTGCCATTTTATCTGGATGACCTTCGCTGACAGATTCTGATGTAAATAAATATTTCATATTATTTTAATTTAATTTTATCAAGAACTACAATGAGAATCGATTTTTGACGATAAGCCCACATCTTGAAACCACCGTTAATCAAACCGGTTGGTATACAACTAAGTATTCTTGATGTTATTGCTACAAATATAAGTGATTATAAATTAATATCTATAATAATCAGGTTTATAAGGACCTTTTTTATTGATACTAATATACTCTGCTTGATCATCAGTAATAGATTCTAATTCTATACCCAGAGCTTTTAAATGAAGTTTAGCAACTTTTTCATCCAAAATTTTAGGAAGCATATAGACTTTATTTTCATACTTATCACTATTACTCCATAATTCAATTTGAGCTAAAGTTTGGTTTGTAAATGAATTACTCATCACAAAACTAGGATGACCAGTTGCGCAGCCAAGGTTAACAAGTCTTCCTTCTGCTAAAACAATAATTTCTTTATTATTTTCTAGTGTATACTTATCTACTTGTAATTTAATTTCCTCTTTTGTATGACCATAATTATCATTTAACCACTCCATATCGATTTCATTATCAAAATGACCAATATTACATACAATAGTCTTATCTTTCATAGATAAAAAATGATCTGAAGTTATTATATTTTTATTTCCAGTTGCAGTAATAACTACATCTGCATTAGAAATAAGAGTTGACATTTTTTTTACTTCATATCCATCCATTGAAGCCTGTAAAGCACAAATAGGATCAATTTCTGTAATACTTACAATAGACCCAGCACCTTTAAAAGATGCAGCTGTTCCCTTTCCTACATCTCCATAACCTGCAACCACTACCCTTTTACCAGCAAGCATCACATCAGTAGCCCTCCTTATAGCATCTACAGCACTCTCTCTACAACCATATTTATTATCAAATTTTGATTTTGTGACAGAATCATTAACATTAATAGCTGGTAAAGGTAAATTACCATTTTTCATTCGCTCATATAATCTATGAACACCTGTTGTTGTTTCTTCAGATAAACCTTTTATACCTCCAATTAATTCAGGAAAATTATCTAATACCAAATTAGTTAAATCACCACCATCATCTAAAATCATATTAAGTGGTTTTCTATCTTCACCAAAAAATAAAGTTTGTTCAATACACCAATTAAATTCTTCTTCACTCATGCCTTTCCATGCATATACTGATATCCCTTTAGCAGCTATTGCTGCCGCTGCATGATCCTGAGTAGAAAAGATGTTACATGAACTCCAAGTAACTTCAGCACCCAGTTCTATTAATGTCTCTATTAATACCGCTGTCTGAATTGTCATATGAAGACAACCAGCAATCCTTGCACCATTTAATGGTTTTTTATTTCTATATTCATTTCTTAATGACATTAAGCCAGGCATTTCAGCTTCAGCAAGTTTAATTTCTTTTCTTCCCCAATCAGCCAAGGTTATGTCTTTAACTTTATAATTTTTATAGTCTACTGAATTCATATTTTAAACTTTAGCGTGTAAAGGTATTCTATTTTATGTGAAAATCACAAAGATATTTTATTGGATCTTTTACTATTTTATTTATAGTATAACTCTTCTCTTTTGCTATTTTTTCTATTTCATTTTTAAAATAATATGCAACTGAACCGCTCATATAAACGTTTTTACAAGAATATTTTAAGATAATTTTATCGAAATACTTATTAAAATGATTGTGTATAAAAGCATGTACAAAATTATTCTCCTTATTTTCATATACAAATTTAGAGATTGATGCTACAAATTTTTCTCTATTATTACTTATGTAGAGTCTCTCAAGAATATTCTTAGAAACATCAAATTCCTTAGAAAAGTGAATTTTTATATCTTCTGTAAGTTCATCTCTAAGGTATTTAATAAGAAATTTTTTACCCATATCATATCCAGAACCCTCATCTCCAAGTAAATGACCCAATGAATTAATTTTATGTACAATTTTTTTACCATCATAATAACAAGAGTTTGACCCTGTCCCTAGTATACAAACTACACCCTCATTATTACTACATAATGCTCTGCATGAACCTAATAAATCAGAATTAAGTTCAATTATTGATTTTACAAAAAAAGTTTGTAATAGGTTTTTAACTTCTATGGTCTTATTTTTAGAACTAATACCTGCACCATAATAGTAAATAGTTTTAATAGAACTAAAATCAAAACTATTCTTAAGATCTCCTAAAATTTTTCTTAAAACACTAATATCTGATGTAAATGGATTAAAACCTTCTGTTTCAAAAGAAGATATAATGCTTTTATTTACAATATACCATCTACCACGAGTTCCTCCAATATCTATAATCAATTTCATAGAATAACAATAAATTACTTTTTGATTATTAATTTTATATAAATCTATATAATATCATGAATATAGCAATTGTAGGTGGTGGTATAGTTGGTCTAGCCATTGGGTATAAACTTCAGTCGAAAAAACAATACAACATAGATTTATATGAAAAAGAAAAACAACTAGGATTGCATCAATCTGGAAGAAATAGTGGTGTCCTTCACTGTGGTCTTGCCTATAAACCAGGATCTATGAAGGCTAAACTTGCTGTTACTGGAATAAGACAGATGATTAATTACTGTAAAAAACACAGCATTAACCACGATATATGTGGAAAAATTGTTGTTGCAACATCTAATCAAGATATAAAACTAATCGATGATCTTGCTGAAAGAGGAAAAATGAATGGCCTAAAGGGTTTAAAATTTTTATCTGATGGTGAATTAAAACAAAGAGAACCTTTTGTTAAATCATTAAAAACATTGCTTGTACCAGAGGAAGGAATTGTAGATTATAAAGCAGTAATGAAATCTATGTCAAATAATATTCTCTCTAGTGGTGGTAATATTTATTTATCCTCAAAGATTGAAAAAATTAAAAAAATTAATAATAAAACCTATATTAACATTAATTCAAGTAAAGCTTATGATTATATCATTAACTGTACTGGTTTACAGGCAGATATAAATTATAAAAAATTTTCAAAAGAAAAAAGAAAGATGAAAATTGTGCCTTTTAGAGGTGAATATTATACGCTCACTGAAGGGTCAAAAAAAATGGTTAACCATCTAGTTTATCCTGTTTCAAATCCAAAATTTCCTTTCCTTGGAGTTCACTTCACTCGTATGGCAAATGGAGATAGAGAAGTTGGTCCAAATGCAGTACTTGCTTTCAAAAGAGAAGGTTATCAAAACTCAGACATTTCAATTAAAGACATGGTTGATTATTTGTCCTATCCAGGATTTTTAAATTTTGTTAGAAAAAACTTTCTTTTTTGTATAAATGAATTTTCAACATCAATCCTTAAATCATCATTTCTTAAAAAAGCGCAAGTTCTTATACCCGAGATTACATCCAACGATATAATTAGTGGTCCAGCTGGTGTTAGAGCACAAGGAATAGATCTAAAAGGTAATTTAATAATGGATTTTGATGTAATTAAAACAAATAACCAAATTCATATTTTAAATGCTCAATCTCCTGCTGCAACATGCTCACTGGCAGTAGCAGATTATATAATTGAAAATTATATTAAATAGAAATTTTTATCTTTCAATAATTACTTTAGCTTTCGTTAATCCCTTATTTGTTTGAATATTAAGGATATACACTCCAGCATCATAATCTGAAACATTAATCAACACTGTATTAAGATTCTTAGTAAATTTAGTATTGTTGTAAACTTTTCCAAGGAAGTCAATAAATTCAACTTTCTCAACATTTACATTATCTTGCAAATCCACTTTAACAACTCTATCTGCAGGAATAGGATAAATTTTATTAATTCCATATATTCTCTCAACACCTAATGGAGTCATATCAAGTATATAAATCTGATAAGAATCTGGAACTGGATACCCATGACTCCCATGATCAGTCCATGTTGTATTTGATCCTAATATCTCATAATTTACAATTATATTCTCACTATCATCTTCACCGCTATCATTATCCATTAATGCATTTATTGTTATTTTATCACTTTCGGTTGCTCCAGAAGGAATAGTAAGTCTTTGAGAACTACTAGTATAATCAAAATCTTTTACCGCAAGACCACCATAAGCAACATCAATATAAATATCTTCATCTGAAGTTTTACCATATCCAATCTCAGCCCAATATTCAGTAGATTCTCCTTCATTTATCTGGTCAAGTAAGGTTAATGATGACCCAGACATATTATCAGATCCAAAATAAATCCAAGGGTAATCATCACCATCAGTAATCGTTATAGTTACTTGAGATTCTCCAGCTTCTTCTACATAAGGACTAGAGATATCATCAATATCTAAAATAATAGATTCACCATCTATCCCCCCCTCATAAACTTCATCATTTATTGGAGATATTGTAAAATATTTAACACTATCCACGTCAGCTGGAATTATAAGTACACTTGGATCTATATAAGGAAACATAAGATTATAATCGCCTCCATAAGTAGCACTACCAGACCAAGCAACTGAAATCGAAACATTTTGCGGTAAAGGTTCATCTACATGTGCAGTTATAATTACATTATTACCCCCACCATCAGCTTCATTCATTGAAATTGAATTTAAACCATTAAAATTATTATTAGAGGCTGTTATATGTACTTTAGATTTTTCAAAAACATCATTGATATTAATTGTTATAGTAGCATCATCGCTAGCCAAACCATCACTTACAACTACAGTTAAGTCCAACGAAGTATTTGCTTCATAATCTAATTTAGTATTATCTGAAACGGTTAAATTTCCATCATTGTCTATGCTAAAAGTATTTTCTCCCGATCCTCCTGTGATTGAAAATGTTAAATCATCACCATCTTTATCCGTTGCACTAACTAACCCCACAAGAGTACCATTAGAAGAATTCTCATCTATACCAGGATCATTAAATGTCTGATCATCAATTTCAGGAGGATGATTATCTAATACTTGAATGGATAAATCATCTATTGCCCATCCCCATCCAGCAACATAATCATCAGAATAAAACTTAAACCTTACCCTTACAGTGTCTCCTACATCAAAATGAGGAGCAAAATCAACTTCTCTATCTTTATATAATGCAGATGTACCATTACTATTTGCGTTATAAGCAGAAAGCCAGTCAGCGTGTGCTCTAGCATCATAAACATCATCAACAAGCATTACCCAGGTTAATCCATTATCTGAAGTAGCTTCTACAGTCACATAATCCCAAAATCCACTATTATCTCCAGGCTCAACTAACGCAACCTCTTTAAAGGAAATTGAAGGAGAATAATACACAACTTTTATAGGAACATTTAGTTCAGCGATATAAGTAGTTTTAAGATCGTAAGGAATGTTGTTATTAATAAGGTGTTCATTATCAAAACCTGTTTCTGTACGAACTACAAATCCATCAAGAGAAAAATCAAGTCCTCCATCAGAAAAATCAGTAGCATAAAAAGGCTGAGCAGGTAAAACTTCTCTAATAGTAATTGTTTTTATGTTAGAATGTAAAGGATCACCATCAATGTACCCTATACCCTGTATTTCATAAGTTCCTTGTGTGCTTAAATCTATTGATAAAGTTTTTGATCCAACAACTAAACCTGTTTTAAAAGTGGTATGTTTTACTCCATCCACTTCTATAATCATACTATCATAATTTGATCTTAAATTAAAACTAGCATCTACTTTAGGAGCGTTTTGAACAACATTTATCATATCTAAAGCAAGTCCACTAATAGATTTAGGACTCCAAGAACATAAATCTGGAACATTAGCCGTCCACACACCTCTTCCATGGGTTGATAAAACCACCTCACACTGATCTTTAACTTTCAAATCCCAGATGCTTACATGAGGTAAAGTACTTTGAACCAAATTCCATGTTAGACCACGATCTGTAGATTCTACTAAACCTATATCTGTACCAGCCCAAATAACATCAGTATCGTAAGGCATAACTGCCAAAGAATAAGTAGGGACATCTGGAAAACCTCGTGTTGAAGTTCCTGACACAAACCCTGTAATGTCTGACCAGGTCTGACCTAAATCTTTTGTCTCAATAATTTTTGCTCTATCTCTATTAGAAAAGAGAACATAAACGGTAGAGTCTTCTGTTGGATGAGAATATATTCCCCTTAAACTCCCTGACTTAGAAGTTAAATAAGATGGAAGAGAATTAAATGAAGCTCCATGATCATGTGATAGATACAAATCCCCCCAACCTCCTGCCCAAACGTATCTTGGATTTGCTAAAGAAACTTCTACATCACTCATACTATTATAACCCCACGAACCACCAGAAGGGGGAGCTAGGTTAAAAGACTGTGCAAAATCTAATGATCTCCAAATTCCATCACTCGTAACATGATAAACCACTTCAGGATCTTGATAAGAAGTAGCTACACTAGAAACAAATTGATGATTACCCGTCATAAGGTATTTATAATATATCCAACTCGAACCACCATCAGTCGTCCTTCTAAAAGAATTATACTGACTGCCACCAATCATTTTATCAGGATCAGTCCAGTGAGCTATTACTTCAAAACCATCGCCTCCTATTTCAAAAGAATAATCAGATGAACTAGATGCAACTTCTGACCTATCTGATAACCATGTTCCATTATCTTGAGCTCCTGCAATATATTGATGATAACCCTTTACTTTATCGGCACCATAAAATTGCGTTGTATTATAACCTATATCAGATACTGTAAAATCACCATTCGTTGTTCCTGGATCACTATTAGATACTGAAACATCAACACCCCCATCATTTCCAACTAATAACCTAAAATTACCTCCTCCATCATCAATAACATCAATGAATTGTTGATCTGGATGAACACCAGAAGTCCAACCAAAACCATTTATACTTCCGTTATAAGCATCACTAATCCTTGTATCTGTTTTTGTATTGGTACTAAAATTTACTGTAAATTTCCATAAATCAATTCCACCAACATAAATTATAGTATCAACATATGGATTAACCGTTATGATGTTATCATACCATCCTTGCCCACTAAGCCACCCTGTATTATCCGGTATTGTCTTCCAAGTTGTTCCACCATCATTGGTTACAACAAGCCCTCCACCAGCAACACCAGCATATACTTTATTTGGATCTGTCCTTGAAGCTGCAATTTCTATTCTTGCATTTGAATTTACAGGGAAAGAAGCCGTAGCTGACCATGTTAGGCCACCATCAGTAGATTTTATAATTCCTTCATTTCTAACCGCTGCATATTGAATATTAAAATCACTTTTAGTAGCAATTACATGCATTACAGTACCAAGACCATCATAAACTTGACTCCAGGTAGTTCCACCATCAGATGTCCTGTAAATTTTATCTGAAGTACTGACTACTAGTATATTAGCATTAGTCGGATCTACTACTGCTCTACTAACCTTACTAAAATCAAGGTTTAATTCAGTTCCACTTAAAGGTGTTATATTAATCCATGTTAATCCCCCATCCGTAGATTTAAAAACACCACTTCCATCAATTGCATCTAAATTTCCTACCCATCCTTCTCCCGTTCCAGCATAAAGAATCTGTGGCTTAATTGCAGATTGAGCAAGTGTAGTGACTGCAATATTTTCCATATCAGAAGATAAATTAGTCCAAGTTGATCCTTGGTCTGAAGTCTTCCATACACCACCACCAACACTTCCAGCTATCCAGGTATTTCCACTAGCATCAGCAGCATCTATAAGAATTGCTCTTGTCCTACCAGCAACATTTCGTGGTCCTCGTTCGGTAAATGTAGCAGCAGCAGCAGCTGAAGTTCCATAGGCAGGATTCTCAGGATCTGGACCCGCACTAGTTCTAAGTCTCTTCTTCATTATTTCTAATTCCCTTTCTCTATATCCATATGTATACCCTTCCCTTATTTCTGCAAATAATTTGATAAATTCATCTGGATCATCAAATTTTTCATCAGTATTACTCCCATACTTACTGGTTCTATGATTGGAATTATCAACAGATTTATGATTTTCAGAACATGAAAAAGAAATAATAAAAGATAATAATAATAAAAAAATAAAAGGTCTTCGAAACATTGTTTATTCGGTTATGATTTCAATATAATAAATTTTTATAAAACATTTATATAACCTTGATTATAGATGTCTCCCGACATATACTTAAAATCGTTTTTATCTAAAAAATTGATTACTTTTTTTTTCATTTTATTAGAATTACCAGTAATGATTTTAAAGGGTGGAGTGTTAAGATAACAATGATTTTCAAGAATATCATCTATGTCCCTATGCACCATTCCATGAAGATCAATATTAGAAGTTTTTATGGTATTTTTTCTCAAAACTATTTTATTTGTTGATAAAGCATTAAGCTATCAATGACGCTTTCATAAATTTCATCAAGTTCTTTAGGTTCAAAAAAATAATGAGAAAAGCTTTTCCTGTATGTTTCTTCATCAGTATTAAATTTTTCAAATATTTCTCTTTCCCGCATTTTAAAAAATATCATCGAAGAATCTTTGCTTAAATTTAAATTATCAATAGAGGCCTCTAAAACATGCATCTCAATTAGTATGTTAACTAACTTTTTTTTTGGTATAAATTTCTCATTTTCAAAAATTGAGCATGAAATAATGATAAAAAACGTTAAAAAACACAAATACTTAATCATTGATTAATACTTTAAAAGCCATTATTCTAATTTTATATCTAAATATACTTTATTGTGAAAGAAATTTTAAAAAAAGTAAGAAAATACGAAATAGAAATAAGAAAATTTCTTAATAATTCTAATCAAGGAAACTACTCATCGGTTTTCAAAGGAACAGGACTTGATTTTGATGATTTAAGACCTTACCAATATGGCGATGATTATAGAGCAATAAATTGGAATATAACAGCCAAAGAAAACAAAACATTTATAAACACTTATAAAGAAGAAAAAGAACAATCAGTCTTTTTTATTTTAGATGTAAGTAATTCACAAAACATAGGAAATAACAAAAAGAATAAACTAAATATTTCAAAAGAAATTTGTTCTGTTTTAACACTTTCAGCAATTCGTACAAACAGTCAAGTAGGTTTAATATGTTATTCAGATAAAAAAGAACTATTTATTAATTCTAAAAAAGGAAATTCTCATGGCTTTCATCTTATCAATAAATTATACAATCTTAAACCCACTTCTTTGAAAACAGATTTAAATATGATGATAAAATACTCAATGAAAGTCATAAAAAAGAAAAGTTTAGTAATCATAATAAGTGATTTATTAGAAAAAAAATTTATGAAATCCATAAAATCAATAAACAATAAACATGACCTTATAGTTTTACATCTTTACGATGAAATAGAAAAAAAAATTCCAAAACTTGGGCTAATTCAACTGGAAGAAAATGAATCAAAATATAAAAAATGGATAAACACTTCTTCATCAAAATTTCAAGATTTAATCAAAAAAACATATTCAATTAACCCAGAAAAAATAAAAAAAGAAATGCATAAAATAGGGATTACTTTTTTAAGCATAAACACAAAAAAAAATTATGTTAAAGATTTAATTAAGTTATTTAAGTATAGAAAATTAAAAAGATGAAATATCTTATTTTATCACTATTAATATTACAATCATCCTATTCTTTAAATGCACAAAAAATAGAATATAAAGGCTATTTTATTAAAGAAAATAAAACTATAGGAGATACCATCTACTTTATATCTACAATCAATTATCCTAAAAATATAGAAATTATTCAACCTGATTCATCAAATAATTACAAAACATTTGAATACATAGATAAATTAATTTTTCCTTCACTTAAAATTGATGATAGGATTTTAGATAGTACAATTTATTTACTTAGAACATTTAATACTGATACAATCCAATCATTAAAATTAAGTTCATATATAATCAACAATAACGACAGTTTAAAAATTACTTCTACAGAAGATAACCTTATTATTAGTAACCAAATTCAAAAAATAGACCAAAGCTTAAAAGTAAAATACAACACTATTTTATCCAAGATCAATAAATTAATTAACTATAAATATGTAACATATATAATAGCAGTTATACTGCTTATAATAGGATTAACTTACATTCTTTTTGGAAAAAAAATTATTATATTTTTTAAAATTCATAGGTTAAAAAAAGCATTCAAATCTTTTGAAAATAAATTTGAAAAACAGCAAATAATTTATAAAAAAGAAAAATCAAAAAATGAAATAGAAAAATTATTAATTATTTGGAAAGTGTTTATGGAATTTATATCCAATAAAACTTACCTATCTAGTACAACTAAAGAAATAAAAAAATTTAACAACAATAAAAAAATAATAACCTCACTAAAAGAATTTGATAAAAATATTTATTCACCCAATAAAAACATACTTGAATCAAAAGATATAAATAACTTATTGTATGAAGCCAAACATAATTTTAATGTTAAATTAAAAAAAATAAAAAATGGATAGTTTATTTCCTAATAACTGGTTTTCAGTCAAATGGTTTAATATTTTTGAGCTTTTCAAATACGAATGGGAGAATGAATATATTTTATTATTACTATTAAGTATTCCTTTATTTTTTTTAATAAAATTATTATTTAAAAAAAACAATTTTATTGAAGTTAGTATACCATCGTCTAATCTAATAAAATATAAATTTTCATTGTTAAGATTAATACCAAATAGCATATTTATCTTATCAATAATGTACATTATTATAAGTTTAGCAAGACCCCAAAAATCAAATGAAAAAGTTGAAAAATGGTCAGAAGGAATAGATATTATGTTGGTTATTGATATAAGTGAATCTATGCAAATCGAAGACTTTAAGCCAAACAGATTAGAATCTGCCAAAGATGTTGCTAAAGAATTTATAAATGGAAGATTTCAAGATAGAATTGGTTTAGTGGTTTTTTCAGGTGAATCTTATTCTAGATGTCCATTGACAACAGATTATATTCTTTTAAATGAATATGTTGATGAAATATCTTTTGATCTTATTTCTTCTAGAGGAACAGCTATAGGAAGTGCAATTGCAATTGCAACTAATAGAATGAGAGAATCAAAATCTAAAAGTAAGGTGCTAATATTACTAAGTGATGGAGATAATACTGCAGGAAACATTGACCCCGTTACTTCCGCACAAATAGCTAAAGCATACGGAATAAAAATTTATAGCATAGCAATAGGAAAAAATGGAAAAGTGCCCTTTGGTAAAGATTACTTTGGTAGAACCAGATACGTAGAAAATTCATTAGATGAAAAAAATCTTAGAGAAATTGCAACCATTACTAATGGAAAATTTTATAGAGCTTCAAATAATTCTTCACTAGAAAATATATTTAAGGTTATTGATGAATTTGAAAAAACTGAAATAAAAGAAAATAGATATAAGAATACAATTGATTATTATCAATATTATTTATTATGGTCAATTATTTTATTTTTATTTTATATTTTGTTAAAATCTACATTTATAAATAACATCATTAAAGACTAATGAAAAAAAAATTTTTAAATAAAAATTTTACCTGTGTTGCTGTAAGTAAAACAAAATCAGAAAAAAGTATAAAGAAATTATATGATTTCGGATATCGTCATTTTGGAGAAAATAAAGTCCAAGAATTAATTATAAAAAATAAAGATTTACCTAAAGACATTCACTGGCATATGATTGGACACCTACAAACTAACAAGGTAAAAATGATAGTTCCATTTGTGTACTTAATTCATAGTGTTGACAGCTTAAAAGTACTTTCTAAAATAAATAGAGAATCTGAAAAAATTGGAAAAAAAACAAACTGTCTAATTCAAATAAATATTTCAAATGAAGAATCTAAATATGGATTTTCCATAAATGAAATAAAAGATATTTTTATAAATAATGATTTAAATAATTTCAATTCCATAATTATAAAAGGTCTTATGGGAATGGCATCGTTTTCTGATGATAAATTATTAATAAAAAGTGAATTTAAAAATCTAAAAAATCTTTATGAATTAATTAAAAATAATTTTGAAAGAAATAATAATAATATTGACTTTGATACTTTATCTATGGGTATGAGTAATGATTATGAAATTGCACTAAATGAAGGTAGTAATATGGTAAGAATAGGCTCATTATTATTTGGAAAAAGAAACTATTAAAAGAAGTCTTTTAATTGTTATTACAATTAGTTATAATAGCACATTAAAATACAAAAATGGATAAACTTAAAATATACAAATACTCCACACTTGTTATTGCTATCATTTTAGCTGCATATCTAATTAATAGTATAAAGTTTAGCATTGATGAAGAAGCTAGAATATCTAATGCTGAAGAAAAAATCATTAATAAATTAAAAATGATTAGAGACGCACAAATTGCTTTTCAAAATGTCAATGGTAAATACACAGATAATTGGGATTCATTAATCAATTTTGTAGACTCCGGTAAAATATTTATAATTCAAAGAAGAGAAGAAACAACTCTTTTAGAATACGGAGCTGAAGAAACGGTATTGTATTTAGATACCCTTGGCAGTGTATCAGTTATGGATTCACTGTTTTCAAATTATCCTAAATTTATTTCGAAAAATTTAAAAAATGTGCCAGGATACGAAAATGTATTTTTTGAAATGTGGGCAAGTAAAATTGAAAAAGGAGGCGTATTAGTTAATGTTGTTGAAGTTAGAAACCCAAAACCTATTGATCCAGATAGAAGTGAAGCTAATGAAGCTAATATCCATAAACCTCTTAGATTCGGCTCTAGAACTAGCATAACTACTGCTGGTAATTGGGAGTAAATTTTTATAATTGTTAAAAAAATCAGAAGAAAAGACTAACCTAATTATTCTTAATTATAATAATTATAATCACTCATATCTATTATTTAATGATACTAGCAAGGGCGAGTATGATTTTAAAAAAATATTAAAGAATAAACTTAAAAATTTTACTAATAAAAAGTGGAAATCATTAACAATTGTCCATACAAATAATAATTTTATTTTGATTCCAAAAGAATTATATATAAAAAAAAATAATAAGAAATATTTAAATATAATTACTGATTATAATGATGATAAAATAGAAAATAATTTATTTAATAAAATAGTTTGTCTATTTACTAATAATTTAAAACTGAATTTAAAAAAATCAATCATTAATAAAACATATCAAGTTCATCTTGCATCAATACTTATAAAAAAATATTTATTAGAAAAAAGTAAGAAAATACAAACTAATGTATTTATAGGTGGTAATAAAATTATGATTTTAATTCATAAAAACTCTGAATTATATTACTATAATCAGTTTAATAATAAAAACAACTATTTAAAATATTTAATTATCTTATATAAAGAATTTGATTTAAACCAAGATAAAAATTTAATTATAATAAGTTCTATAGATAATAAGGATGCAAAAAATATGAAAGAAAAATTAAAAAATCACTTTAGTAAAATTGTAATAAATAACGAGACACTAGATAAAATAATAAAAATTGAAAAATAAAATTGCAATATTTCCAGGCACATTTGACCCATTCACCTTAGGTCATCATGATATAGTATTAAGAGGATTAAAAATGTTTGATACTATTCATATTGCTATTGGAAATAATCCAGAAAAAGAAAGGTATTTTGATGTTGAATTAATAAAAAATAAAATTGAGGAATTATATAAAAATGAAAATAAAATTAATATCATTTTATATAATGAATTAACAGCTGAAATTTCAAAAAAACTAAATGCAAATTTTATTTTAAGAGGGTTAAGAAATACTACAGATTTTGAGTTTGAAAATTCAATTTCTCAAATAAATAAAGATATAAATAAAGATTTAGAAACTGTATTTTTAATTACATCACCAAAATTAGCACCAATAAGTTCTACAATTATAAGAGATGTTATAAAATATGGTGGTGATATAAATAAATATTTGCCTTATAAAATAAATTAAGAAAATGAAAAAATTTATTTTATTTATCATATTAACAATACAGTTTAATATTACTTTTTCTCAAAAAACACAAAAACCTATTTTACATGGTAAAAACTGGATAGCCATTACTGGTAAGCCACTGGGTGCTACTGCAGGATCAATGATTTTTCAAAATGGAGGAAATGCAGTTGATGCAGCATGTGCAATGGTAGCCGCTACAGCAACTATGTGGGATGTTTTAGGATGGGGAGGTGAAACTCAAGCATTAATTTATCACCCTAAACTAAAGAAGGTAATTGGTATAAATGCACTTGGAATTGCACCATCTGGAGCAACACCAGAATTTTATAAAGAAAAAGGATATATGATTCCACCAAAATATGGTCCATTAGCTGCTGTAACACCTGGAACACCCGCAGGTATAATGACAATGTTAGCAGAATATGGAACTATGAGCTTAGAAGAAATTCTTAAACCAGCAATGGAAATGGCTAAAGGTTATCCAATTGAAGCTCAAGCAGCAAATTCTATAGAAAGAAATAAAGAAGAAATAAAAAAATGGAAATATTCTAAAGATGTGTTTTTAACTCATCTTGGAGAAGAGAGAGAAGCTCCAAAGGAAGGTGAAATATTTAAACAGTTAGATTTATATAAAACATTATCAAAACTTATAGAGACAGAAAAAAAAGCATTAAAAAGTGGAAAATCAAGAAAAGAAGCAATATACAGTGCTTACAGAAGATTTTATGAAGGAGATATTGCAAAAGAAATTGCTAGATCTACTCAAGAACTAGGAGGTTTAATAACTACAAAAGATTTAAAAAACTATAAAGTTTATATAGAAGAACCTCTTAAGACTACATATAAAAATATTGATGTTTACAAACTAACAACTTGGGTTCAAAGTCCTGTCTTACTTCAAAGTTTAAATATGATGGAAAATTTTGATGTAAAATCTATGGGTTTTAACTCATCAAATTACATTCATACATTATATCAAGTTATGAACCTAGCATTTGCAGATAGAGATTTCTATTATGGAGACCCTTACTTTGAACCAAAAGAACCAGTCGCTGGCTTACTTTCTAAAGAATATGCAAAAGATAGACTTAAGATTATTTCTGAAAATAATAACAAAGAAATCAAACCAGGAAATCCTTATAAATACCAAAGTGGAAAAAATCCATTTTTAAACTATTTAGAATCTTGGAAAACAGATAATAACATTGATATGATAAAATCATCATTTGATATGAATCATAACATGAGCTTTAATAATGATTTTTATGAATCTTTTCATGCTGGAACAACTACTGTTCAAACTGCTGATACTTCAGGTTGGATAGTTTCCATAACTCCTAGTGGTGGATGGGTTCCTGCAGTAATTGCTGGTGAAACTGGAATAGGATTAAGTCAAAGAATGCAAAGCTTCGTTCTAGACCCTAAAGATGGACCATATAACGTACTTGAACCAGGAAAACGTCCTAGAGCAACTTTAACCCCTTCTATTGCCTTAAAAGATGATAAACCATTCCTATCATTTGCTGTACAAGGTGGTGACACTCAAGATCAAAACTTGTTACAATTTTTCTTAAATATGGTTGAATTTGATATGAATGTTCAAGAAGCATGTGAAGCTCCAAACATTAACAGCTTTCAAATGAGAAGTTCTTTTGGGTTCCATGATAATATGCCTGGGAACTTACTTTTACATGAAAATACACCCCCATATGTAAGAAATGAACTAATTAAAAAAGGATACAAACTTCAATTTAGAGATAGAACATCTGGACCTATTAATGCAATTTTCTTTGATAACATAAACAAAACCTTTCAAGGTGGATCAAGTAATTTTGGTGAAGATTATGGAATTGCTTGGTAATCATGAATAATCATAAATTTTTTAATAGAAATTCTCTTATTAACTTTTCTACTAGTGTATTTAAATATTTTAAAATACCAGAAAAAGATGCTGTTCTTGCTGCTAAAGTTCTAGACTATAGTGATATAAGGGGAATTGATTCTCATGGAGTAGCTAGGCTTCATACATACTTTGATATGTTGGAACTTGGAAGAATAAATCCCAATCCAAGAATAAAAATTGTAAGAGAAAAGAAAAGTATTGCTACTGTAGATGGAGATAATGGATTAGGACTAGTGGTGGGTCCAAAAGCACATCAAATAGCCATGGATAAAGCAAAAGACTATGGATCAGGATTCATCAGTGTATCAAACACAAATCATTACGGATCAGCAGGTTACTATAGTGAAAAATCATTAGAAAACAATCAAATCAGCTGGTCTATGACTAATTCTACAAAATTAGTAGCTCCAATAAGAGGAAAAGAAAAAATGTTAGGAACTAACCCTATTGCTATAGCATTTCCTGGTCACAAAGAACCCCCTATTGTAATAGATTTAGCAACAAGTGCTGCTGCATATGGAAAAATAGAAATTGCATACAGAAAAAATAAATTAATACCTAAGGGTTGGAGTATAAATAAAGATGGAGAGAATACTACTAGTCCAAATGAAATGATTGAAGGAGGTTCTTTATTACCCATTGGATCATTTGAAGAAATTGGTGGTCATAAAGGATATTGTCTTGCCTCAATGGTTGATATATTATGTTGTGTATTAAGTAAAGCAAATTGGGGTCCTTTCGCTCCACCTTTTGCGCTTCAACAAGAAACTCCTAAAATTAAAGTTGGAAAAGGTATCGGACATTTTTTTGGAGTAATGGAAATAGATGGTTTTATTGATGTTTTAGAATTTAAAAAAGAAATTGATAAATGGATTAAAGTTTTTAGAAATACTAAACCAATAAATAATGATAAAAAAGTATTAATACCTGGGGATCCCGAAAGAATAGCTATGAAATTTAGATCAAAAAAAGGTATTCCATTAATTAAACCAGTTATAAAAGATTTAATTGATATTTCTAATAAGACAGGTATTGAGCCTCCAGACGGAATCGAACCGCCGACCTAGTGATTACAAATCACTTGCTCTACCAGCTGAGCTATGGAGGCTAATAGAATTTCGTTGGCAAATATAATTTTATTTAAAAATAAAAGAAATAACCCTTCATTTTTTTGTTAGATAATTCGAGTGTAGGAAGTGGTATCTTTATATAACTCAAAACATCAAAAATCTTATTTACAAATTTTGATTTTGTCCTTACTTTAGAAAAATCTATATCTAAGGATAGATAAAATTGTCTATACCTCTTAAAAGAAGGAATTTCTTTTCCTTTATACATACTTTTATTTTCAAATTCACCTAACATACCATTTGCACCATAACCAATAGCAAGATTCAACCATTTTGGCACCTTTTTAAACTTAAATATTTTATTTGGTGAAAATGAAAACCAATATGTATATCCATTATAATCATATATAAATTGTGAAATTAAAGTCTTTTTACCTAATAAACCATTTGCTTCACTAGAGTATATTGATTTACTAAATGAAAGTTTTGGTTTTATAAGCTGCTCATTAAATATTTTTTGTTGCATTATAAAAAAAACTGATCCAAATGCATTTGCTACCATGTCAGATACTGAAAACCCCCAACCTTGATGATAAGCATCTAAAAATTCAATAGGAGTCTCTAAAATTAAACCCTGAAAACCTCCAAAATAAAGAGCTTTTTTTTCAGAAAAATTAAATTTTTTAAGAATAGAATAACCTACATTACTCTCCAAATATGAAACATAAAAATGACCTAATTTATCTACCTGATTCCAACCTTTAAAATCGTTATAAAAATGAAAAGGAACTCTTTTTTTATCATGATACCACTCATGTTTTAAATACAAAATAGCCCCAGATAACACAACACCCTCAGCAGCTAAAAATTTATAAAAATTTTTATCAACTTTAGTTCGTAAAGTATCCTGTGAAAAAAGATTAAAACTAAATACACATAAGAGTATAATTACTAAAAATCTTCTCAAAACAATTTCTTTAGTTTATCAAGATCTATATTACCACCACAGAGGACAATAATAGAATTAGCATTTTTTTTTATATTAAGTTTATTTTTTAAAATAGGAACAAAACAAGCAGATGCAGCCGCTTCTGGAATTACTTTTAACCTCTCAATTATTACTCTCATAGACTCTATCATCTCATTTTCAGAGACATTAATTATTTCATCAACATATTTTTTAACAAATTCAAAAGTCAAATTACCAGCAAATGGAGCTGCTAATCCATCAGCAAGTGTTTTATTTATATTAGTATCAAATATTTCAGGTTTATTAGATGATATGCTTTTTGTCATAACATTTGAGTTAATTGGCTCTACTCCAATTATTTTTATTTTAGGATTTATAGATTTTAACACACAAGCAATACCAGATATTAATCCCCCTCCACCAATGCTAATAAAAGCATAATCTATATTATTTAACTTTTCTATTATTTCAACACCAATTGTTCCTTGACCTAAAATTATATCTATATCATCAAAAGGATGAATAAAAGTTAATCCCTCCCTTTCTTTTATATCATTACACTTATCCATCATACTATTTTTAGTCAAAATCACTTCTCCTCCATAAGACTTTGTAGCCTCAACTTTTGATGGTGATGCATCAAATGGCATCACAATTTTAGATTTTATATTAAACTGAGAGCAGGCCCATGAAATTGCCTGTGCATGATTACCAGCAGAAATTGTTATAATACCTTTATCTCTTTCAAGATCTGATAATTTTAATAATTTATTTATTGCTCCTCTAGTTTTAAAAGATCCTGTTTTTTGAAACAATTCTAATTTAAAAAAAATATTAGAGTTATATATTTTATTTAATGATGATGAAGATACAATAGGAGTTTTATGAATATACTTATTTATATCAGATAATACATTATTAAAATCATCAATAGATGGAAATTTCAAACTTTATTAATAAGATTTAACTGTAATTTAAGAGAATCAATTTCTTTATCTGCACCTTCAATTTTCAACAAATATTCTTTCTTTAAATTATTAGCAGTTTCTGATTCTTTTAAATAATCGATATTATTTTTTAAATTTTTAATATCACTTTGAATAGTATGTATTTTATTTCTAATTTCTGTTTTTTTCCTATAAATTTTATTTTTTGAAAAAGGATTATTGGATAAAGTATTTATTTCAATAATAAATTTAAACTTGTTTAATTCATTAGAATCCATGAATTTAGAAGCTGATTTTAAAAGTATTTGTAAAGAATCTTTATATTTATTTTTAATGGTATCTATGCTCTCTTTTGGAACATGACCTAATTCTAAAAATTTTATCTGCAGCTCTAAAAATTCTTCCTGATCAAATTCTTTTTTCTTAGATAACTTTAAAATAGTATCACAGATTTTATTTTTAGCTTTTAAATTATCATTATGTAGTTTTATAGAATCCTTATCCTCAACTCTTTTCCTTTCAAAAAAATGATCACAAACTTTTTTGAATTTCTTATAAATTTGATCTTTTTTCTTAAGAGGTACTTTGCCTACTTTCTTCCATTCTTTTTGAATAGATTTAATTTCTTTTGTTGATCCTATCCAATCATCACTATCTTTTAATTTTTCGACTCTATTTATTAATGAATTTTTAATTTTTAAATTCGAAAGATACAAATCATCAATTTTTTTAAAAAAATTACTTTTATCACTATAAAAACCTTTAAAAGAAGTCCAAAATTCTTTACTTATTAATTTAGAATTCTTCTTAGGAGTACCACCAATACTATTCCATTTATCTTTTAGAATAAGTATTTCTCTTGATTTTTTATTCCATTTTTTTATATCATCAAATTTAAGATTGGAAAATGATTTTATTTCAGTCAATAACTCATTCTTTTTATCTAAATTTTCATTTAAAATATTCTTAATATTTGAAACAAACTTTTTTTTCTTTTTATATAATTCATCAGAAGCACTTTTTAACCTATCCCATAGAGCTTCTTGTTTATCAACTGGAGCTGGACCAATATGTTTAAAATCATTATGAATATTATTTAAAACACTTACTGATTTCATTATATTTTTATTATTTATCAATTTTTCTGCTTTATCACACAATTTCATTTTTAATTCTAAATTCTTTTTTCTATCTAATTCCTTTAATTCAAAATAAATACTTCTGTTATCATAAAATCTATCTAAAAGCGCATTATATGTAGTCCATAATGATTTATCCTTAGGATTGTCTAATTGTCCAATGTTTTTCCATTCAGTTTGTAATTTTTTTACATTTTTAAAAGTAGATTTATCTTCTTGCCCATTAACTAAATCACGTAAAGAATTGATAATTTTTTTCTTTTTTTTAATACCAGAATATATATCAATAGGAGTTTCAGAATTAGATATTAATTCCTTAGATGAATCATTAACTTCAGGTTTTTTTTTAGATACTGCTTTAATATCTTCCTTACTCATAATGTAAATTTAACTAATATTTTAATTCAATGAAGGGTCAAGAGGATAATTAGAAAAAATTTTATTGATACCTCCGATGTTTTTTAAAAAATTTGACCAATAATTGTTATTTCCTTTTTTAAACAAATATTTATTATCGTAATCATTAATCACAATCCAAGAATTTGATTCTATTTCATTATCTAATTGATCAGTTGTCCATCCTGAATAACCAATAAAAAATTTGAATTTAATATTTCTATTATTATTTATTAATTTTTTAAAAAAATTTATATCACCACCAAAAAACAAACCCTCAGATATTTTATTTGAATTTATTTTTGGATCTTCACAGTTGTGAATAAAATTCAAATATTCATTTTCAACTGGACCACCAAAGTGTAAATTCTCTAATATATCATTATCAAGTAATTTTATATTAGCTTTATTACATGGTGAATTTAACTTATAACCAAAACTTCCTTCATCATTATGTTCACAAATAAGAATAACAGATCTAACAAAAAAAGGATCTTTCATAAAAGGTTCGGATATTAGAACGCTACCTTTTTTGATTTTATTATTTGATTTATAATTAAAATAATCCCATTCCATATATTAAATTTAAATTAAAAATAAAAAATGAAAAAAATAAAAAATTTAAGAGTTGATTATTCAGGAGATTTAATTAATATAAAAAAATTAAAAAACAATCCTATAAAGCAATTTGAAATCTGGTTTAAAAAGGCAAAAAAAGAAAATATTATTGAACCAAATGCAATGATATTATCTACCATCTCAAAAAACAACCTCTTAAACTCTAGAACAGTTTTACTTAAAAATATTACAGATAAAGGATTTGTTTTTTTTACAAATTATGAAAGTAGAAAAGCAAATGATATAATGCATAATAATAATGTTTCAGTGGTTTTTTTATGGAAAAAGATAGAAAGACAAGTAATAATTAAAGGTAAAGCAATAAAGATAACAAAGCGAGATTCAAAAAAATATTTTGATTCAAGACCAGAAAAAAGTAAAATAGCAGCTTGGGCATCAAAACAAAGTAAAGAATTACATAATTCAAATGATTTAATAAATAGATTTAAAGATTTTGAAAATAAATTTAAAAACAAACTTATCCCCTATCCTAATTTTTGGGGCGGATATATTATTCACCCTAATTCAATTGAGTTTTGGCAAGGAAGATCTTCTAGAATGCATGATAGAATACTCTATAAAAAAGAAAAAAATAAGTGGAATATAAATAGATTATATCCTTAAAGAATATTCTTCAAATTATCTATTTTTAATTTTGAATCACAAGTAAAACCTTCTCCATGAGCAACACCTATAGAATGACCTAAATCTATAGATCTAGCTTTAATAAACTCCATAAATCCTTTGGAAGAAATAAAAGATTCTGGTTCTTCACTTTTAGAATCATAAAACTGAGATCTAAAACATTCTATAGACTTAATTTTTGTTTGAAAATAATCTGAAACATCTAACACAAAATCAGGGTCAACAAAATTGTTTTGAATGGAATATAAAATAATATCAGGTCTCCAAGGATTTTGATTTGCATTATTTGATTTAGATTTAATTTTAATTAGCCCAGATAAAAAAGCTCCTTTTTTTACAAATTTAGATGCATTTTCATGATCTGGATGCCTATCCGTTCTTGAATTAGTAATAATTATTTTAGGAGTATATTGTCTAATTTTTACAATTAATGCATTTAAAGAATTTTCATTAATTTGAAAAAAACCATCTTTTAAATTTAAATTATCTCTAAATTTTACTTTTAATAATTTAGCTGAATTCATAGCTTCTTTTTGTCTGATTGCTTGATTTCCTCTAGTACCCAACTCTCCTTTAGTTAGATCTAACATACCAACAGATAAACCATTATCAATACAAGATAATATAGTACCAGAACAAGAAAGTTCTGCATCATCAGGATGAGCCATAATAACTAAAATATCAACGTGCATAATTAATTATTTGAAATATATCTTTCAGCATCTAAAGCACCCATACAACCTGATCCTGCTGCAGTGACTGCTTGTCTATAAATTTTATCTTGGGCATCACCTGTAGCAAAAACCCCATTAACACTAGTTTTAGTAGAATCAGGTTCCGTTACAATATAACCCTTATCATCCATTTTTAGATAATCTTTAAAAATTTCAGTATTAGGATTGTGGCCAATAGCTATAAAAACACCTTTTAATTTAATTTTTTTTATATCTTTTGTCTTATTATTAAACATATGTATACCTTCAACAGAATTTTCTCCTAATATTTCATCAATTTCTGAATTCCAATGTATTTCTATTTTATCATTTTCCTTAATACGATTTTGCATAATTACAGAAGCCCTCATCACATCTCTTCTAATTACTAAATAAACTTTATTAACGAGTTTAGATAAATAAAGTGCCTCCTCAGCAGCTGTATCACCACCACCCACTACAGCAACATCCTGATTTTTAAAGAAAAAACCATCACAAACAGCACATGCTGAAACTCCTTTTCCATTAAGCCTTTGTTCAGATTCTATATTCAACCACTTAGCAGATGCTCCTGTTGATATGATTACAGATTTAGCATTAATAGTTTTTCCATCATCTGAAAAACTAATTAAATTCTTAGTAGAAAAATCTACAGATTTTATCATACCATTTTTAATAATTGCACCAAATCTTTCAGCTTGTCTTTCAAAATCTATCATCATTTCTGGTCCCATTATTCCATTTGGATAACCAGGATAATTTTCAACATCAGAAGTTATAGTTAATTGACCGCCAGGTTGATCTCCTTTATATAATAAAGTACTTAATCCTGCTCTTGATGCATATATAGCAGCAGTATATCCTGCTGGACCTGAACCTATAATAAGTACATCTACATCAAGATTGTTCATAATTTAATTCTCTTTTGTAGGTTTTGGTAATAAAACTTTTCTTGATAGTCTAAATTTCCCTGTTCTTCTATCAATCTCTGTTAACTTAACTTTAATTTCTTCTCCCTCTTCAAGAATACCATCCATTGACTCAATTCTTTCCCATTTAATTTCTGAAATATGAAGCAAACCATCTTTTCCAGGCATAAATTCAACAAAAGCACCAAAATCTTTAATAGATTTAACTTTACCTATATAGGTTTCCCCTACTTCAGGAAGAGCCACTATTGCTTTAACTCTTTCTACTGCATTATCCATATCCTCTTGATTTGATGAAAAAATATTCACAATTCCTTTTTCATCAACTTCTTCAACCAAAACAGTTGCACCAGATTCTTTTTGAATTTCTTGAATTATTTTACCTCCAGGACCAATTACAGCACCAATCATATCCTTTGCAATAGACATTTTATAAGATCTTGGTGTGTGAGGTTTTAAATCTTTTCTTGGTTTATCAATCGTTTTAACCATTTCTGATAAAATATGATTTCTTCCTTCTTTAGCTTGATTTAATGCTTCTGCAAGAACATCATAAGATAAACCATCAATTTTAATATCCATTTGACAAGCTGTAATACCATCAATAGTACCGGTTACTTTAAAATCCATATCACCTAAATGATCTTCATCTCCAAGTATATCTGATAAAATAGCATATTTTCCAGAATCTGAATCTGAAATCATACCCATAGCAATTCCAGAAACTGGTTTTTTAATTTTTATTCCAGCATCCATTAAAGCTAAACTTCCAGCACATACAGTTGCCATAGATGACGAACCATTAGATTCTAAAATATCAGATACAATCCGAATAGTATAAGGATTATCTTCTTCAGAAGGTAACATATTTTTTAAAGCCCTCAATGCTAAATTACCATGTCCAATTTCTCTTCTTCCAGCTCCCCTATTTGGTCTTACTTCTCCCGTAGAAAATCCAGGAAAATTATAATGTAGAATAAATTTATTATAACCGGAGTTCATAGCACCATCTATCATTTGCTCATCTAATTTTGTGCCAAGAGTAACAGATGTTAATGATTGTGTCTCTCCTCTAGTAAAAATAGAAGAACCATGAGCATTTGGTAAATAATCTATCTCTGACCATATAGGTCTAATTTCATTTAATTTTCTTCCGTCTAAACGTTTTTTACTATCTAAAACTGATTTTCTAATAGCATCTTTTTCTACATCATGAAAATATTTATTAAATAGATATTCATTAAAATCTTCATCATCTTTATATTCTTCAAGATATTTATCTCTAATATCATGAAATGCCTCAGCTCTCATCATTTTATCTGAAATCCCTTTAGAAGCTACTTTATATATTTTATCAAACGTTTTAGTTTTTATATCTTCTAATAAATTCAAATCTGAATCTTCATGAGAATATTCTCTTTTTTCATTTCCACCAATGAGTTTTAATAATTTCAATTGCATATCACACATTGATTTTATAGCATCATGAGCAACCTTCAAAGCTTCAATAATTTCATTTTCAGAAACCTCACTAGATTCACCTTCAACCATAGAAATATTATCTGAAGATGCACCAACCATTAAATTAAGTGTAGAATTTTCTATTTCCTTTGGTGTAGGATTTACAATATATTCATCATTACATTTAACAACTCTAGCTTCAGCTATTGGTCCATTAAAAGGAATATTAGATAAGGTTAATGCTGCAGATGCTGCTAAAGCTGCTAGAGCATCAGGTAATGCATCAGCGTCAGCACTTATTAATGATAACATTACTTGTGTATCAGCATGATAATCACTAGGAAATAAAGGTCTTAATACTCTATCAACTAATCTACAGATAAGAACTTCATGATCAGATAATCTACCTTCTCTTTTTAAAAATCCACCAGGAATTTTTCCTGCAGAAGCAAATTTTTCTTGGTAATCTACTGATAAAGGTAAAAAATCAACATTTTCTTTAGCTTCTTCTTTCGTAACTACTGTAGCTAATATCATAGTTTTTCCCATAGTAAGGACTACTGAACCGTGTGCTTGCTTAGCTAATTTTCCTGTTTCTAGTGATATTTCTCTACCATCAGAAAGTTTTGTACTTACATTTATTGCTTTTTTCATAATCATATTGTTTTACGATAACAGTTCCAAAAAATAGGAGATAAGAAACTTATAAATATTATTTTCTAATATTAAGTTCCGAAATAATGGCTCTATACCTATCAATGTATTTGGAAGAAAGATAATTTAATAATTTTCTTCGTTTACCAACCAATCTTAATAATCCCATTCTAGTTGAATGGTCTTTCTTATTATTTTGTAAATGATCTGTTAGATGTTTAATTCGATAAGTAAACAACGCTATCTGAGATTCAGCAGAACCTGTATCATTGTTTTTCTTTAACCGACCATGATTTTTAAAAAGTTTTTCTTTTTTCTCTTTACTTAAATACATGCTTAGCAAAAGTGTTTATTCATTTATTTTATTTATTTTTCGCAAAAATAGATAAATATTAATTCTTAAAAAATTATTAGTGATTTTTATATCTTTTGAAGAATTTGTTGAAATAATCTCTATAATAATCAAATTCGAAAATCTTGGAATCTTTTCTACTATGATAAAGTAAAAAGAATCCTATAGGTAATAAAATTAAATTTGCTTGCCAAGCAGCTAATTCTGGTGTTATAATGCCTTCTCTAGCCCATTTTAAACCAAGAATATTTAAAACATAGTAAATAATATAAAAAGCAATTGAAATTATAACAGGAATTCCAATTCCACCCTTTTTAATTAAAGAACCTAATGGAGCACCTATTAAAAACATTGAAATACAAGCAAATGCTTGCGCATATTTCTTAAATAATTCAATTTTATTTTTATTGATCTCATAATTATGAGATTTAATTTTAGCAGAATTAATACTCAAATTTGTCTTAATATTTCTGGCATTATTAAGAGCCATCGTATAAACTTTATTTGTTCCAATTTTATCAATGTTATTAATATCTAATTTTATTTTATTGTCTAAAAAAAATGAATCTGAAAAATAATTAGTAGTATCCACAAAACTATAATAATCATGAACTAATGACTCCTCTTTAAGTTCACTTCTTATAAAATCCACACCCGAAGGAAAAACAAACTTATTTTTCATATGGTATCTATAAAATGAATTTGATGTTTTTAACATTATATATTTCTGCATAGATTTATTATATCCCAAAGAATCTATTGAATTAGATAATTGATTGATATTTTTCATTCTATAATCTCCAGCAAATAATTCTTCTTTAGTTCTTTCTAAATCAAATGATGACATATCAAAAACTATTTTCATTGAAGAAAATTCATTTCTATAAAATTGATTTATTTTTTTAACTTGTGATTTAGCACTTGGCACTTCAGTAAATGAATGCCCATCAAAAAGCTCAAAAATCAAATACCTATTATTCAAAACTGAATACATATAACTTGAATCTGATAGAATAACTCTATTATTTCCAGGATATGTAACATGATCATAAATTATAACTCCTTGAAGTAATTTATCATCAATTTTCTTTTGAACTTTTATTGTATAACCTGGAATTCCACTATAAAATTGACCTTCCTTCAAATCCATAGAAGGTTTCTTTCTTTTAATATCATAAAGAAGACTAAGTGCTTTTAAATTAGCTTTTGGAACAAAATTGTTATTTGAAAAAAAAGCAAAAAAAGTAATTAATATAGAAATTATAAATAAAGGAAATAATGTCCTTATCAATGAAACACCAGAACTCTTAATAGCAACTAACTCATTATTCTCACCTAGATTACCAAAAGTCATTATTGATGATAACAAAATTGCTAATGGTAATGCATCTGGCGTAATCCTTACAGCAAAATAAAATAAAAATTCTAAAAGAACATCAATACTTAAATCCTTACCTAATATATCATCAAAATATTTTAACATAAATTGAAGTAGTAAAATAAAAACCACAACAAAAAACGTTATTAAAAAAGGACCAATAAATGATTTTATAATTAACGAATCAATTTTTCTCACTTGAGAAATATTTTAAGCTCCAATAATTTCTTTTAATTGAGATAATAAATTATCCCAAATTTGAAAAGACTCTTCTAAATCATCAGTTTCAGTATACTCTACAATTCTAATAAAAACTGATTGTGTTAACTCATTAATCTCAAGTCTAAATTCAAGATAATCATGATCTTTTTTTACTTCTCCATCTTCTAAAAAAGAAAATTTAACATGTCTGTTTTTCTTGACAGAATCAATTCTGGCAATTCTTTCTTCACCATCAACAATAAAAATTAAAGTTTTATTTATATTATTAATATTAACGTCATCAGCAAACCATTCACACAAACCACTTGCTGTACTTAAATAAGGAAATAACATCTTTCTAGATGCATTTATAGGGTATTCTCCAACAAATTTTTGTTTAGACATTAAATGATTTTTTTTCAATATATTAAATATATAATAAAAATCAAGAACCAAAAACATTTTCCATATTAATAATAATATATCTAAATTTGCATTCTTTTTAGCGAGGTAGCTCAGGTGGTTAGAGCGTCGGATTCATAACCCGGAGGTCGGGGGTTCAATTCCCCCTCTCGCTACTAATTACCTTGTAAAAATATAATTATAATCATCAGATAAATCACCATCAAAAGAATACCTTTCTAAGTTAAAAGATTTTAAATTTTCTGGTTTTTGAATCTTATTATCTATAATAAATCGTGACATCAAACCTCTAGCTTTTTTAGCATATATAGCTATGGTTTTGTATGTTCCGTTTTTAAATTCTTTAAAAATCGGAGTTATTATTTTATTCTTTAATTTATTTTTTTTTATTGATTTAAAATATTCATTAGAGGCTAGATTAACCACATAACTATTTTCGTCTTCAATATCATTATTTAATAAATTAGTAATATTATCACCCCAGAACTCATAAAGATTTTTACCTCTAGCATTACCCAATTTAGTACTCATTTCAAGCCTATAAGGAAGAATTTTGTCGAATGGTCTAAGTAATCCATAAAAACCCGAAATAATTCTTAAATTTTCTTGTAAAAATTCTAACTTATCCTCTTTTATAGACTCAGCATCTAATCCAGAATAAACATCACCCTTAAAGGCATAAATAGCTTGTTTAGAAGAATCTGATTCAGAAGGATTTTTCCAACTTTTAAATCTATTGTAATTTAATTCTGCAATTTTATCACTAACGCTCATTAATTCCTTTAAATCACTCATTGAATAATTTACTAAAATTTTATGAAGTTTAGTGGTGTGGTTAATTAACCTACAATTTGTTTTTAAATTGCATACATTATTATTTTCAAAATTTAATGTTTTGGATGGTGAAATAAGTGTTTTCATAATAAAATAAAATTAGTTATTAATATACGATTAAATTAATAGTATGTTTCTTTTATTAATTTAGGATCTAATAAAATAGATTTTTGATACCTATCAATATCTTTTGTTATAATTTTAATATTTCTCCATGCTACTTCTTTTCCTTCTTTTTTTTTATCATTTCCTATGCCATGAACTTGCAAACCTATGAAACCTTTTGATGTCATATTATCTATCAAATATGATGCTGGAATACCATTAATCCAGGTTTTTATTGTATCTCCTATAGCTTCAATTCTGTATTTATTCCACTTATTTTTTTTAAATGCTTTTTGAGCTGCAAGATTTCCATTCAATGAATATAACCATCCTCTTCTACCCTCATCATATATTCCACCACTCCAAGCTCTTTCAGAAGGATCAATTTCAATTTGATAACCATGTACCTGTCCTTCTTTATAAGAATCTATACTATTACTTCTTATTTGAATACCAGAATTTATATTGGAGTCTACTTTATATTCTATTTCTAAAATAAAATCATCATAAAATTTTTCAGAACATAAAAAAGTATTGAAAGTATTAAGAACTGAAGTTCCTACAATTGTACCATCCCTAACTTCATATTTTGCATTACCACCAATAACATACCACCCAGTTAAAGTCTTACCATCAAATAATCTATCCCAAGATTCATTTTTCTCTCCGATTTTATTACAAGAAAACAATCCTATTAAGGATAATACAAATATGTTTTTTATCACAATTAAGGATTTATATTATAATAAGGTCTCCAATAAGTAATTCTTTCATTGTGAACAGCTTTTAAAGCTAAATCAACTGCAATTGCTGTTGATGAACCACTATAAACATTTGACTCTGGTAACTGATTATTTAGTATGCTATCCCTAAAATCAACAAGTGCTTGTTTTGAGGGATCCAATTGCTTATAATCAATAGGAATACCTTTGCCTTCAACCCATGGTTTTGCTGTTGCTCCAGAGACTCCATCAACATTTCCTAATTCTTTTAATGAGTTTCCTTCTGGATATATCCAAGCAGTTTGATAGTCTAAAAGTATTGATCCTTTATCTCCATGAATTTTAATTTGATAGTTACCTAAAGCATTGGAAGTTAAAGAAGTGAATTTAGCTTTTACTCCATTTGAATATTCAAATATTAAATGAACATTATCAAAAGTTTCTCTCCCATCTTTCCAATAATCAATTCCACCAGAACCCATAATTTTTGAAGGATTATCATTAAGCACCCAATTAACAAAATCAATTTGATGAGAGCATAGTTCCGCAATCAATCCCCCTGAATATTCTTTATACATTCTCCAATTAATTAATCTTTCTAAACTTGGGTCAGATACAGGTCTTCTCCAATTACCATTTCTATTCCATTGGCACTCAAAATAAGATACTTTTCCAATTTCATTTGAATTTATCATATCCACAACATGAGCGTATAATCTAGAGCTATGATATTGATGACCTGTTTGAAAGATAATATTAGATTTTTTTACCTTTTTAATAAGATTTAAATTATCATATATTCCACGAACCATAGTTTTTTCACAATAGATATGTTTACCTGCATCAATTGCATCACTTGCAATTTGGTAATGAGTTGAAAATGGAGTTGCTATAAGTACTGCGTCTATATCTTTATTTTCTAATAATTTTTTATAATTTTTATATGCAATCGTATTTTTAGGTGATTTTTTAATTCCATTTTCTAATCTAAAAGGTAAAATATCACAACAAGCAACTACATTAAGATTTTCAATGTCATTTATAAATGGTATCAAACCCCCACCTCTATCACCTGTTCCAATTATTCCAATATTTATAGTATTATTAAAATTTAAATTATTAGATAAACTAAAATTATTAACTAAAGGAACAGAAATTGCTGCTGCAATTTTTCCACTATTTCTAATAAAATTTCTTCTATTCATTATACAATCACTAAAATATTATATCAAAGACTTTTTTTAAAAATATTCTTTTAAATGCTTTATTAAAAATTTATTTCAAAAAACTCTCATATATATAATCATGAATTTTTGTTCTAATATTATACTCATAAAGTTTACCATTCTCTCTAGTCTGATAAACCCTATTTGATAAGAAAATATAAATCAAATTATACTCAGGATCTACCCAAACAAATGTTCCCGTATATCCCGAGTGCCCATAACTTTTCTTTGAAGAGTATTTTGAATACGTACAATCATCTATACTATACTCAGGTAAAGGTTTATCAAAACCTAATCCTCTATGATACTTACCAGAACAATAATTACACTGAGTGAATAAAGTTATAGTTGAAGAATTAAAAATCTTTTTTCCATTATAATATCCATCATTCAAAAAAGTCTGATAAATAACTCCTAATTCATTAGCTGTTGAAAAAAGTCCAGCATTACCAGAAACCCCATCCATCATTGCAGCACCTTCATCGTGAACTACTCCATGAATTTGAGTCATTCTAAAAAAATCATCATTTTCAGTTGGTACAATTTTATTTTTTGAGAATTTTCTTAAAGGATTAAATAATGTTTTATTTAAATCTAAAGATGAATAAATATCTCCTACAAAATTTTCAAATGATGATTTAGATAATTTAGATACTATTTCGGGAACTAAATAAAAAAATAATCCAGAATATAAAACAGAGTCAGTATCTACAAAATATGTTTCTTTAATGTGATTATATATTTCTTTTTTATATTTCTTATACAAATACAAACTATCAGTTAGATGTGTACTATATCTTCTCGAATATTTATTACTAAGAGTTTTTTTATTAAATTCTCCATCTTCATTTTTTGTAGTTTCATGAAAAGGAATCCATGCCCTAATACCTGTTTTATGTAATAAAAAATCTTTAACTGGAATATTTCCTTTATCAGTGTTTTTAAATGTTTTTAAATAATAGGATAATGGTTTTTCTAAAAAGAATAAATTATTATCATAAAGTTTCATAAGAGAAAGAGTAGATGATGTAATTTTTGTTAATGATGCTATGTCATAAATCGAATTTTCAGAAACTTTAATTAAACTATCATACGTATGAAAACCATAATTCTTATTAAAAATTTTATTTCCATCTTTAATAACTAATATCTGTGCACCTGGAAAAGCTTTTAAAGAAATTGCCTCATTAATTATAGAATCTATTTTACGATTTAATAATTCAAGATTAATTTTATTAATATCATCAATTTCCAGAGTATCATTATTTTTTTGAAATGAAAAAAATGAATTAGATAATAATAAATTAAGCAATAAAACTTTAATCATAGAGAATTATTTTACAACTAACTTTCCTGTAAAGATTTGATTATCGGTTTCTATCATATAAACATAAACTCCCGATGACAAACTTGAAAGGTTAATACTAGATTTATGAAGTTTTTCATTCAACACATGTTTTCCCGTAGCATCATAAAGATTTATTCTAGACTCTCCATTCAACCCTTTTATGTATAACGTCTTATCTACCATTGGATTAGGATAAAGAATAATAGGTTTTCCCGATTCTAAATCTTCAACACCTACTATAGCACCATTTGTTCCAATATAAATCTGATAATCAAAAGCATTTATTACTGTAGAATTAAATGTAATCGATTTTTCTGAAGGATTTGTAGAGTTTGCTTTTGCTTGAGATATCCAATTATCAAATTTACCAGAATTACGATCTCTCACAAACATTTCAATTCCAGAGGCAGATAAATTTTCAACTCCATTCAAATTTGAAAATTCTATACTCTCAACATTTGAAAAATTAATATTATTTCCATAATTATTAATAATCCAGTATTTTGAATTAATTGTATCTGTATTAGGTATTTTGCTAGGATTTATATCAATTTTACTAACTACAACATCTCCATCAGGATAAGATCCGTTATTAGGAAATTTAATTAATAAATCTGTTTCAGAAAAGTCTTTTACCCCACCCCCATCTACAGAAATTAAAGATGATTTTCCTGGACCTACTGGAGCATCAGATATTACTAATTCTCCGCCAAAAAAATTCAAATTATTCAAATTCTTTTTATCATAAATAATACCATTATCATTATGATTAAATTGATAATAAGCTATTAAATCATCGTCGTCTAAATTACTTTTTGTTAGATGTCTTGAAAGACGTATTTCATCATCAGAAAGAGCTCTTTTCCAAAAAGTTGCCTCTTCAATTAATCCTTTATAATTTCTACTTTCCCAACCATAATACCTACCAAGTATAATTCTATCTAAATCAAAGGGAACCCTATTAAAGTCAAAACTGAATTTAGATTCATTTACATAAAGGTTAACTTTTGATGATGTTACAGTTATAGCTACAAAAGACCATTCATCAGGGGGAACAATTAAATTACTATCCCACGACCAAGCTGTTCCATTCCAATGAAAACCTAGTGTATTATTTCCTTCTCTAAAATTTAGCACATT